>Ga0256406_1000671_pt1 | contig 60871 bp, 40 predicted proteins | sample RumenRJG_03DNA_FD_185986 | JGI IMG/M metagenome (GOLD analysis project Ga0256406, IMG submission 185986) | Bovine rumen microbial communities from Lethbridge, Alberta, Canada - RJG_03 | ecosystem: Host-associated > Mammals > Digestive system > Stomach > Rumen | place: Canada: Alberta | collected... | reverse complement strand
CCTTGAAATTGCAGTTCCCCGATCCAACATATTCGAAAAAACTCTCTTTATATCTTAGATCTTCAAACTGATTCTGTTTCTAATTCTTACCTCTTATTCTCTCTCAATGTTGTCAATGTACTCTCTCCATTTCATCTGGAAGTCGTACTTCTTTCGAAATGGGACTGCAAAGATAGGGACTTTTTTGTTATCCGCAAATTTTTCTTGAAAATTTTTCGAAAAAATTTCACTCCGGCCCGAGATTAAGCCCCAGACAAGCCCGGGCAGGGCCCGGATGAGGCCCGCGCGCTCTTATTTACAGGACATAATATTGAGGATGAGCTTATCGGTCGACTGCATCCCGACCCTTCCGATCTCACCCAAATTCATGATAGTCTTCTCGATATCGTCATCCACGATACCGTCATGCTTCGTCGCGCAAATCCCGCCCAGGGCAAGCACGGCTGACTGGATGGAACTACATACCCCGGAAGCCACCTTCATGGCACAGCCTACCTTGGCCCCGTCGCAAACCATCCCCGTGATATTCCCCACCATATTCTTGATAGCAGCACAAACCTGCCCATAAGAACCTCCCCTCATGAACACGATGCCACAGGAAGAACCAGTCGACGCGACAACGCAGCCGCACAGAGCCGACAGCTTCCCGAGATAAGACTTGATATGAATGGCTATCAAATTGCTCAGTATCAAAGCTCTGGCCAAAGACTCATCATCAACTCCATAGCGGATTGCATAAGAAATCACAGGCATACTGACGGTAATCCCCTGATTCCCGCTGCCTGAATTACTCATCGCCGGAAGCGGACAACCATCCATCCTCGCATCCGAAGCGGCGGCAGTCATGGCCATGGCGTAGCTCATGAAATCGTCCCCGAAAACCCTGTCCTGATTCGCCATGATAGTTTTGCCGACACGGAGGCCATAGTCCCCTTTGAGCCCCTCATCCGCCAAGGCAAGATTACAGACCTTGTCATCCAGGATGAACTTGATGTCCTCGAAGGCGGCAGTCTTAGCGAAATCATATATTTCCCTGACCGAGAGCCCGTAACGAGAACGGTCACAACTTTCTTCGGTGGCAGGCAGATGATCAGAGAAAAGGACCTTGCCGTCGAAGGAAGTTTCAGCTATATGGTCATGAGCATCCTCCACGACGGCCTCCGCCTCATGTCCGTCAAGCGAAACCTTGGCCTCGACATAGAGCTTCTTCGGCGTGTCAGCCATGAAAATCTTGACCCTGCCTGCCTTCTCGAGCTCCTTCGCCCTGCCGACTGATTCCTTGCAAAGATCTTTCAGGACCTCAAGTCCGTAGGAAGACTTCCCGCAGACGGCTCCAAGGGCGGCGGCTATCGGCATCCCGATCATGCCCGTACCCGGTATGCCCACGCCCATTCCGTTCTTAAGGATGTTGCCGCTTACTCCGACTTCTATCTTAAAATCAGCCTTTTTCCTCCAAAGAGGCTCCTTGTCAAGGCAGGCCAAAGATGCGAGGACCTCAACTGCTTTGGCTGTCGCAAGGGCGACGGCAATCGGTTCGGTACAGCCAAGGGCAGGCTTGACTTCGCAATGGATAATGTCGATTATTTCTTTTTCTCTCTGTGTCATGGCTATGGTTCGCCAGCGCTCGGCCGAGGCGGCCCGCTGAACAAGGCCAAATTTAGGAATAAGCGCCAATAAAACAAAGCGCCTGCATCCTCCTGTACAGGATGATTTTTATTATATTTGTGTCTGGTCACTCCCAAACGAGGGGGACTAATGAACACCAATGGAAAAAAAGAACCTAAGACTGCCGGAAAACGCCCACAGGGAATTGGCGCCCGGCGAAAAGTACAAGCCGCTGCTCGAGCCGGCTAAGAATTATCCCGAAGTGACGCCATATTCCGTTGCCATGGGAATAGCTATGGTGATAATCTTCTCGGCGGCGGCAGCCTATCTCGGCCTCAAGGTCGGCCAGGTCTTCGAAGCGGCGATTCCTATCGCAATAATAGCAGTTGGAGTCACGGGCGCCCTCGGAAAAGCCGGAGGCCTCGGTCAGAACGTCATCATCCAGTCAATCGGAGGCTGCTCCGGAGCCGTTGTCGCCGGAGCGATCTTCACCCTGCCGGCCATATATATATTGGGTGTAGATGTGAACTTCTGGCAGATGTTCCTTTCTTCCTTCCTCGGAGGAGTCCTCGGAATCCTCTTCCTCATCCCCTTCCGCAAATATTTCGTCAAGGAGATGCACGGAAAATATCCTTTCCCTGAGGCCACGGCCACGACCCAGGTCCTCGTAAGCGGCGAAGGCGGAGGAAAAGGCGCCATGACCCTTATTCTGAGCGGCCTTGTCGGAGGTCTTTATGACTTCATAGTCTCGACCTTCGGGCTCTGGGCCGAAACCGTCTCCACAAGGATAGTCGAAGTCGGCCAGACAATCGCAGACAAGGCCAAAATCGTCGTCAAGCTCAACACCGGGGCGGCAGTCCTCGGCCTGGGCTACATAGTAGGCCTGAAATATGCCCTCATCATCTGCTGCGGTTCCTTCCTCGTATGGCTCTTCATCATCCCGCTCATCGGCTACGTACTTCCTGCCGACATGGCGGCAGGCCTGAGCCCTGAAAACATTTTCACGACCTACGCGCGTCCGATCGGCATCGGAGGCATCGCAATGGCTGGAATCATCGGCATCGTCAAATCTTTCGGAGTCATCAAGTCGGCCATCGGACTGGCTGCAAGCAGCTTCAAGGGCAAGAGCGTCCAGGGAGAGAAGGCCGACCGCACGGAAGAAGACATTCCCATGAACAAAGTCGTCTATGGAATCGTCCTCGCCTTGCTTGCGATCTTCGGCTTCTTCGCCTTAGGCGGAGTCGTCAACAACATATGGCAGGCCCTCATAGGCCTTGTCATCGTAGGCGTCATCTCCTTCCTCTTCACGACTGTAGCGGCAAACGCCATAGCCATCGTCGGCAGCAACCCTGTCAGCGGCATGACCCTGATGACCCTCATAATCGCAAGCGTCATCCTCGTAGCCGTCGGCCTCAAAGGCAATACGGGCATGGCCGCCTGTCTCATTATCGGAGGTGTCGTATGCACGGCGCTTTCCATGGCAGGCTCTTTCGTGACCGACCTTAAAATAGGATATTGGATAGGAACGACTCCGCGCAAGCAGGAAAGCTGGAAATTCATCGGGACCATTGTTGCTGCGGCCACCGTCTGCGGCGTCATGCTCGTCCTCAACAAGACATACGGTTTCACGGGCGACAGCGCCCTCGCGGCTCCTCAGGCCAATGCCATGGCAGCCCTCATCGGACCGATGATGAGCGGAGAAGGCGCCCCATGGATGCTCTACGGCATCGGAGCCGTCCTCGCCCTGCTTCTCAACTGGCTGGGAGTCAGCGCACTGGCCTTCGCCCTCGGCATGTTCATCCCTCTGGACCTCAACCTACCTCTCCTCATCGGAGGCGCAGTCTCATGGTTCGTCAGCAGCCGCAGCACGGACAAGAAAGTCAATGAAGCTCGCCAGCAGAAAGGCACCCTCATCGCCTCCGGTTTCATCGCAGGCGGCGCCCTCATGGGAGTAGTAAGCGCAATCCTTAAATTCATGAATGTTGACTGGTTCATGGAGAAGTGGAACGGAACCACCGGTGCCGAGTGGCTTGCCCTTGCGGCCCTCATCTGCCTGATCGTGTACATGACCGTATCTTCCATGAAAGCGAAAGTCGAAGAAAACAACTAAAAATCAATACATAATGGAAAAGCTCATAGACAGATTCCTAAGATATGTCTCCGTCGACACGCAGTCAGACGAAGACTCCCAAAGCCAGCCGTCCACGGCCAAACAGCTGAACCTCCTCAAAATGCTTCGGGATGAACTCGAAGCCATGGGAGTAAAAGCCGAACTCGATGAATATGGCTATGTCATGGCGACGGTGCCTGCCAACACCGAGAAAAAGGTCCCTAAGATAGGCTTCATCTCCCATGTCGACACGGCTCCCGATGCACCCGGGGACCAGATAAAGCCTCAGATCATAGAGAATTACGACGGAGGGAAAATCCTTCTCAAAGGCACCGGCGCCTACCTCGATCCAGAAGTTTTCCCGGAAATGACCAAGTACAAGGGCCAGACCCTCATCACCACGGACGGGACCACACTTCTCGGGGCAGACGACAAGGCCGGGGTGGCCGCGATCATGAATGCCGTCCAATACATGAGGGAGCATCCTGAATTCAAGCACGGCGAAATCAAGGTTGGCTTCACCCCTGACGAGGAAATCGGCCGAGGCGTAGTCAAATTCGACGTGAAGAAATTCGGCGCAGACTACGCCTACACCATGGACGGGGGAGAAGTCGGCGAACTGGAGTGCGAGAACTTCAACGCCGCCTCCGCCAAGATCCATATCCAGGGCCGCAACGTCCATCCGGGCTACGCCAAGGGGAAGATGAAGAACGCCATAATCATAGCCCAGGAATTCAACGCCATGCTTCCGGTGGAGCAGAGACCGGAGTATACCGAGGGCTACGAAGGCTTCTACCACATCATCAGCTTCAAAGGCAGCGTCGAAGAAGCCGACTTCGGCTACATCATCCGCGACCATGACCGCGAAAAATTCGAGGAGAAAAAGAAGTTCATCCAGACCGTCGCCGACTTCATCAACGCCAAATATGGCGAAGGAACCTGCACAGCCTCTGTCAAGGACCAGTACTACAACATGAAGGAACAAGTCCTGCCGCATTGGCACATCGTCGAAAAGGCGGTCAAAGCCATGGAGGAGGCCGGCATAAAGGCCAAGATCCAGCCGATCCGCGGCGGCACCGACGGAGCCAACCTCAGTTTCATGGGGCTGCCTTGCCCGAACATCTTCGCCGGCGGTCTCAACTTCCACGGCCGCCTCGAATTCGTACCGTTGGAGAGCATCGAGAAGGCCTCCGAAGTCATCCGCAACATCATCGCCCTCTTCGAAGCAGAGTTGTGATTCGCTGTTGTGATTCGCTTGAAAATTCTTACCTTTAGCTAGGTAAAGCACAGCACCATAGACGAAATGAGAATCAGAGGGTTCGTTGTGATTCGCTTGAAAATTCTTACCTTTAGCTAGGTAAAGCACAGCGCCATCACCAAGGAAGTCCTGGACGGATGGTTGTGATTCGCTTGAAAATTCTTACCTTTAGCTAGGTAAAGCACAGCCAGGACTTTCTTTGGTTGCCCATCGTCTCCGTTGTGATTCGCTTGAAAATTCTTACCTTTAGCTAGGTAAAGCACAGCTCTCCGGGTCCGTTATACACCCACGGGACGTTGTGATTCGCTTGAAAATTCTTACCTTTAGCTAGGTAAAGCACAGCCAATCCAAAACTGTTCGCTCAAATGAAAAAGTTGTGATTCGCTTGAAAATTCTTACCTTTAGCTAGGTAAAGCACAGCAGGTGGTGTCATCGAATATGTCGATGCCCAGTTGTGATTCGCTTGAAAATTCTTACCTTTAGCTAGGTAAAGCACAGCGGAACTCCTCCGTAAATTTTATTGGTATGAGTTGTGATTCGCTTGAAAATTCTTACCTTTAGCTAGGTAAAGCACAGCAAGTTCACGAGCATAAATAGGCTCGTTACGTTGTGATTCGCTTGAAAATTCTTACCTTTAGCTAGGTAAAGCACAGCCAGATCCTTCCCGTGCAATCCTCCTCCCGGTTGTGATTCGCTTGAAAATTCTTACCTTTAGCTAGGTAAAGCACAGCTTAAGCCCTCCCAATTTTGTCTTGGTATAGTTGTGATTCGCTTGAAAATTCTTACCTTTAGCTAGGTAAAGCACAGCATATATCCAAATGCCGTGTTTTGCCTTCCGGTTGTGATTCGCTTGAAAATTCTTACCTTTAGCTAGGTAAAGCACAGCCTGACGGCTATCGGAAGCAGCTCAAGTCCCGTTGTGATTCGCTTGAAAATTCTTACCTTTAGCTAGGTAAAGCACAGCATGATAGAAATCGGATACGGCAACGTAGCGTTGTGATTCGCTTGAAAATTCTTACCTTTAGCTAGGTAAAGCACAGCCAAGTATAATAGAAAAAGCTTACGATTGCTGTTGTGATTCGCTTGAAAATTCTTACCTTTAGCTAGGTAAAGCACAGCCAACTGGACTATTATCTGAGACTTCATTATGTTGTGATTCGCTTGAAAATTCTTACCTTTAGCTAGGTAAAGCACAGCACCGCCTCCGGCTGCACCCAAGCCCTTCCTGTTGTGATTCGCTTGAAAATTCTTACCTTTAGCTAGGTAAAGCACAGCTTGACCAAAGACGAATTTACGGGAAAGATGGTTGTGATTCGCTTGAAAATTCTTACCTTTAGCTAGGTAAAGCACAGCCTCATCCGGCAGGGTGAGAGCAAATGCAAGTTGTGATTCGCTTGAAAATTCTTACCTTTAGCTAGGTAAAGCACAGCAGGCTGTTTTCGAGCAGTCCAGGAACCACGTTGTGATTCGCTTGAAAATTCTTACCTTTAGCTAGGTAAAGCACAGCCCCGGCCCCGGTCTGTTTGCGCCCGGTTTCGTTGTGATTCGCTTGAAAATTCTTACCTTTAGCTAGGTAAAGCACAGCTCTATTATACTTGATTTATAATAGAAAAAGGTTGTGATTCGCTTGAAAATTCTTACCTTTAGCTAGGTAAAGCACAGCCCGCGACGTCAAGACGTTTGCCGGATTCGTGTTGTGATTCGCTTGAAAATTCTTACCTTTAGCTAGGTAAAGCACAGCCTCTTTCGGGACCGCTTCGTTTGCTTTCCTGTTGTGATTCGCTTGAAAATTCTTACCTTTAGCTAGGTAAAGCACAGCATTGGTACGATTCCCAATTGGTCGTTGACTGTTGTGATTCGCTTGAAAATTCTTACCTTTAGCTAGGTAAAGCACAGCTCCCAATTTTGTACGCCGGTTCGAACGTGAGTTGTGATTCGCTTGAAAATTCTTACCTTTAGCTAGGTAAAGCACAGCAATTGTATTTACGACGATTAATAATCTCTCGTTGTGATTCGCTTGAAAATTCTTACCTTTAGCTAGGTAAAGCACAGCGCACCGCCTGGTGATTTCCGGCCCCCTGGCGTTGTGATTCGCTTGAAAATTCTTACCTTTAGCTAGGTAAAGCACAGCAACGACGAAACTTTGGACGTCGGGTTCTTGTTGTGATTCGCTTGAAAATTCTTACCTTTAGCTAGGTAAAGCACAGCTCCCAATTTTGTACGCCGGTTCGAACGTGAGTTGTGATTCGCTTGAAAATTCTTACCTTTAGCTAGGTAAAGCACAGCAAGGACGGTATACAAGACCCGGACGGCCCAGTTGTGATTCGCTTGAAAATTCTTACCTTTAGCTAGGTAAAGCACAGCCGGACCGCAGTACAACTGCATCAAGGCCCTGTTGTGATTCGCTTGAAAATTCTTACCTTTAGCTAGGTAAAGCACAGCTGGCAGACGGAAATGCCGGAATCAGATAGAGTTGTGATTCGCTTGAAAATTCTTACCTTTAGCTAGGTAAAGCACAGCCTCTCGATAGTATTTTCGGTTTTCAGGATGTTGTGATTCGCTTGAAAATTCTTACCTTTAGCTAGGTAAAGCACAGCGCGCGGACAAGAGTATATTCTCGGACCCTTGTTGTGATTCGCTTGAAAATTCTTACCTTTAGCTAGGTAAAGCACAGCGGAAACCGCGTTGTATAAGGGCAAGCGAATGTTGTGATTCGCTTGAAAATTCTTACCTTTAGCTAGGTAAAGCACAGCAGCATCCACCAATGCACAAACATGGCCAAGTTGTGATTCGCTTGAAAATTCTTACCTTTAGCTAGGTAAAGCACAGCTTCCGCACAGGTGGATAAACTCTACGAGGCGTTGTGATTCGCTTGAAAATTCTTACCTTTAGCTAGGTAAAGCACAGCCGACCTGGAAGCGAACTACGAAACCCTCCGGTTGTGATTCGCTTGAAAATTCTTACCTTTAGCTAGGTAAAGCACAGCTTTCGGTTACCACACCACCAGCAACCACGAGTTGTGATTCGCTTGAAAATTCTTACCTTTAGCTAGGTAAAGCACAGCGCGTATCGTGGAGCATATCCGCTACCAGCGGTTGTGATTCGCTTGAAAATTCTTACCTTTAGCTAGGTAAAGCACAGCGCCCAAGGCAGTGGCGCATATCGCACGGATGTTGTGATTCGCTTGAAAATTCTTACCTTTAGCTAGGTAAAGCACAGCTTGTACCAACAAACAAACAAGATAAACCTTGTTGTGATTCGCTTGAAAATTCTTACCTTTAGCTAGGTAAAGCACAGCGTCTCCAGGGTGTTGCCCTCAATGAGAAATGTTGTGATTCGCTTGAAAATTCTTACCTTTAGCTAGGTAAAGCACAGCGCAAAATTTCCAGGCAGGACAGGCGGTTGCGTTGTGATTCGCTTGAAAATTCTTACCTTTAGCTAGGTAAAGCACAGCTTTCAGCGCGTTCGTAAATCTTATTCAAGAGTTGTGATTCGCTTGAAAATTCTTACCTTTAGCTAGGTAAAGCACAGCCCCCGTCTTTGACGGAGAGTGCGCCCCTACGTTGTGATTCGCTTGAAAATTCTTACCTTTAGCTAGGTAAAGCACAGCCGGAGTTGGTAAGGAGAAACAACGAAATCGGTTGTGATTCGCTTGAAAATTCTTACCTTTAGCTAGGTAAAGCACAGCCTTGAGTGATAAAAGGTGGAGGTGCGTTACGTTGTGATTCGCTTGAAAATTCTTACCTTTAGCTAGGTAAAGCACAGCCGGGGCTACAATGAAGATATTCAAGAGCGGTTGTGATTCGCTTGAAAATTCTTACCTTTAGCTAGGTAAAGCACAGCACAAGCCGCTTATTGAATTGGCACTCAATAAGTTACAATGGCAAGTAGCATTAAAAAATCGAGCTGCGCTACCAACAGAAAACCCGCCTTCCGGCGGGTTTTCTTATTTCTGTTGTACGCCAAAACGGCTTAGAATAATTCAAGCTGTTGGCCCGGTGCGTCATTTTCTTGTTCGTCATGACCATAAAAGACTCGTATTTCGCCAAATTGCTTGTCTGTGATATTCATGATTGAGACGTTGCCATGCTCCGGCAAAAAAGACTGCACCCTCTTAATGTGAACTTTGCAGTTCTCCATGCTCCCGCAGTTTCTTACGTAGACCGATTCCTGGTACATAGTGAATCCGTCTCGTAACAGATTCTTTCGAAATTGATTATAGGCTTTTTGTTCCTTCCTCGAGTTAGTAGGCAAATCGAAGAAAACAAGTATCCACATAATCCTATATTCACTGAACCGGTCAAGCATGGTGTCTTAGTAGATCTCCGGAAAAGAGATTTTGCGGCTTGTCCCGTTGAAACATTTGTATAGCGATGCTGTCGTCTGGGACATCGCAACCATCAGAGGACTTCGCTGGCCGTCGATTTTGACATCCAGAACCGGAATCGTCAACAACTTGGCTTTTAACTCGTTGTTAAGTTCAATATCTCCTGCCCCTGTATTCCAGATTATGTCGAAAACAAGGTCATCGACGAAGGGGCGGTATGGCTCCATGATATCGTCGGCCAGACAGTAGGCATTGTAGCGGTTGTGGTGATGGATGCCTAAGGTAGGCAACAAGCCGCTGGCGGTAAGAGAGCGTGCAGTAATCGCCCTCAGGATGGCATATCCATAGTTGAGAAGATTATTGGGCGGAGCTCCATCCCGTCCTCTTGTGAAATTCTCGAGACCTATGAGACCGGAAAAAATGTTCTTCCAATAATATGCCGCCGCCCGGGCTTCAAGATTTTCGCTGTCTCCGCTTTTTACTCGTGCCGCCCAGTTGAGCATCATCTTCTTGTCGACCCCGGCGTCTTTATACAAGATTTCGGCCTGATTCGATATTTTTGCGACCATTGTCTGCTGCCATAATTGTTTTTTCAATGGCAGGGAAGCATTTATCTGGTCGCCGAATCTTTCACTTTGGACCGTATTGCTCTCAAGCGGCAAGACAAGGCCAGTCGGCATACTTCTCTCATCACAGACAATTACTGCGCAGTTATTCGAAATCAGTGCGGACATCAAGCCCTGGGTAATAGTAATCTGTTTATTGTCAAGGACCAAGACTCCTATGTCTTCTATCGGAGCAGTCCTTGCTTTAGGCTTCTCCCGCCTCTCCGCCTCACACAATTTCTCCTCTACAGGGTCTCGGGCGACTAACTGTCCGTCCTTCAAGTAGAGATATGCCGGGCGAAGAATGGCGAGAGTTTTCTTAATCATATCATATCGTTGATTGAAATTATATGTCCCAGCCTGTCAACTTTGACGGGTATGCAGACTTTCTGAATATAAGTATTTCCCTCAATGGTTTTCATGGACTTATTATGAGACTCAAATTCAACCTTATCTTTAATGACAGAGGCCACTGACTGAGGAACGAAATAGCATTTTCCTTGCCCAGCGCTCACCATTTTATAGATTCGGCCTCTGTCAATCGAAGGTTCAAGTTTTCCAGCTTTGATTTCCTCTTCCGTAGGCACGTAAACCAAATCACCAGGAGACAGCACCATAATAGGCTTCTTGCCGTTTTCATCCTCCGAGGCTGGAGTCAGACCTTGCTTCTCTCTATCTATAGCGACATTTAAAGGTATGTCAGAGAAATAACGCACTTTTTTGATCTCCCCCGTCTTCTTGTCTTCGACCTCATTTTCATAGATGGCAAAGAATAGGTTGGTCCCCTTGTCTGCTTCTACGAATTTCTTTGCCTTTGCGCCTTCACTTCCTACACTGAATTTATTCCCCTCTTCAAAATACGGGACTTTAAATATAGGCTGGTGCATATGCCCGCCATTCAGACGCGCGATGCTGTCGTTCATCCGTTCGATTCCGTCTGGGTTGAATGCCACCTTCGGGTCGTTGCCGTTTTCGGCAAGATGAGCCAGCATTATTTTTTGGATTGCAGTATCCGTAATCTGTGTCTTTATCTTTTCCTCGGTGAAAGAGGTGTCGATCGGCTTTCTTGTGGAGAAGAACCGATGTTTCGGAAGACCCGTCTTTGGATCCTTGTCGTCCTTGGAGAAATAGAAGACGTCAATCTTTTTCAGGTCAACGTCGGACCAGGCATCTCTTTCCTGAGCAAAATAGTCTTTTATATTGGAGAGACTAGTCCCTTTCAGGACAAACTCTTTGAGCTTCTCCCTAAGGTCTCTGTTCACAACATCGTCTGGATGCTCGACGACGGATTTCAGATTCTCTTGACGGATCATCCTCAAATTCACCTCTCTGAAGACGGTGTCCTTGTGCATGGACTTGCGCACCGCCCAGCTGTCGCCGTTCACCTGCCTGACAATAACTTTCTTTCCGTCCTTATAATGCTGGTAATAGTTTGTGGTCTTGTTAATGACTCTCAGATTCTGCTTGAAGCTTACAATAATGTTGTTCAGTGCGTTGAATACATCATTTTGGAATCCGGGCCATGGCGTTTTAATCACCCAGCTGTAGCTTCCGTCTCCTTGAAGCAATTTATTGCACAATAAATGCTGTAGGTCATATCTCGAAATTTTTGCTCCTTTGCAGGCGGAAGAATTATTGAGATAGTTCACGATATTTCGGCTGGCACAGGCGATAACGATTGCGTCCATGGCATGATGTCTATGGTCGATTCGTTTGATGACGAAGCCCTTGCTGACGGCTTCCGGCACGTTAGGGATTTCATGCCCGTTTCTGTTCATTCTCGTGTAATCGCTCGTGCCGGTGATTTGATTCATCCTTCTGAAGCGAGGCAGAATAAGCCTGTTCCAGGTGTCTTTAATACCCCAATCAACCTTGAGTCTGTCTGTAATAGAGCCGTTGGTGGTAATGACATTGCGGGAGGTCGCTTCACTCTCGCCCTCTTTCCTCACTATATTGGACATCAGCCCGAGCATGAGCCTGCTGATGTATCTGCTGTCATTGAGCTGCCTATTGATGAAGGCCTCGGGAATGTCGTCAAGCATGAGATTCTTACGCTTGGCCTTCATTCGATCGTTCGCGTAAAATCTCTTTACCAAATCCTCATACTCGGTCTTGGTCAAAATCCTCACCGAGCCTCCCATGTTGAGCGGCACGATTTCTCCGCCATGTTTCTCGATGAACTCATGGCCCAGCATATTCGATTTCAACTTATTTACCTCTGATTCACAAATAACCTTATTGTTGAAGGAATCATCGAAGTACCTGGCCTGAGGAATCACATGTTCGATTTCATATGCCGTAGTGAACAATTTGCCGAGGGGAATAGGCTGGCCGGTGTATGGCGAGCGGTATTTCTGATCAAGCCAAAGCTTGTACTTCAGGACCTCGGCATGGGATGGCTGTTCAGTTTTGCCTCTGCCGAAATTTTGAAGGACGTCAAGTACATAATCCGGCAGATTATTTTCGCCTCTGAGGGCAGTCTCTTCATAGATCCTGAAAATGTCTTGCTGGGATGGAGAATATGGTCTGACGGAATCTATTTTAAAATCCGGATTGGTGAATTCCATCAAGAGGGCACGGATTCTCATATTCGTATTCTCATTCTCAATGGACCTCATAAGATCTTTCTTGCGCTTTTCGGCAGGGTTCTTAAGGTCTCGTCCCATCTCGATGTGAATTTCATCAATCTTGCCGAAGCTCCGCCAGATATCCCTTACCGTTCTCAGAGTCTCGGTCACAACCTGCTCTACGATAGGGTTGTGGAGAGAATGCTGCTTGAAATTGTTCAGGTAAACGTCAATGTCTTCAGGCCTTGTCCAGAGCTGGGAATCAGACACTTCACTATGCCTGCCATAGACAACGTAACAAGCGAGGTAGAGAGGAAGCCCTTTGAAGCTTGAAATTTCCTTATACGTGGAAAGTTGCTCCCTCACATTCTGCGGAATGGAATCAGCGAACTTCCCTTTTATTATGTCTTCGATATTGGCCTTGACCTCATCAGGAATGGCCGCCTCGCTCCAGTACTCGCCCATCCGCATAAGCGGCAGCAATTTCTTGATAGCTTTCGCCGAGTAGGCTCCATAGTCTTTTTCAAATGCCGGGAACTTCTTGAAGTTATCTACAAAAGTCTCGTCAAGGCCATGTCTGCCTGCAAATTTTCTAAGAGCTTCTTCAAGTTCTTTCCTGCTCTCTGAAGAATAGAGGATGAGCCAAAGCTCATTTTCTATTTCATTAGTAAGGAAAGAAGAAGGAATCCCTGATTTTTTCAGTCTCGAAAGAATCGGGCCGCGAGTCTCGTTGCATGGATACTTTTTGTCCTGGACATAATTCCAGGTGTAGGGAAGGTTTGAATCCTTGCACTTAGGCCTTTTTATGCCAAAGAATTCTTTGAGGAAAGACTCCTGGTCGGTAGATGCGATATCGTTGAGATATTTGAATACGGCAACCCGTTTCGCTTCGGTAGGAATAAAGAAAGAAGTCTCGTCTTCTCCGCTGAGATTGTCGTAAATCTTTAGGTTCTGTACAAACTGCCACAACCTGAATTCCTGGTAAAGAGGCTGAGATTTGGCTATGCACTTTACCGGAGCAGTTTTCACCTCGCCTGTTTCCTTGTCCGAATAGGTATGGCTCTCATACGGACAATTGTCGATCAAATTCTTCTTGGTCTTCAAAGGCCTCTGGTATAGAATAATATCATCGGCCAACAGATAAGTGAAATCCTTTGACGCAATAGAATTGCGATAGCTGTCATTGTTAGGATACAGTTCTTCGATGCACTGAAGATACAAATCTCTATCAGTCAGCTCTTTGATAAAACCGGCCTGCTTTATGAGGATGGCCTTTAACTCAGCTCTGTAGAAATCTCTGTCTATAGTTCTGACAAGTTTTCCCCGTATTTTTTGCGTCGGTTCTTTCAGAAGAGCATTGAAAATGTACTCTCCGACATACTCTCCCGACTTGTTGACCTGATCTTCAGTCCTTGTTTTTATAAGAGTCCAGTCGTTTTCTCCAGGCATCCTGAAACTTCGCTGGATTTCTCCGAACTTGTTCAGTTTTGGATTTCCGTCTTTGTCAAGGTCTGTGGTTATTATGAATTCTTTTGTCTTCCCCTCCCAGTCAGGCTTGACTTCAGAAGGACGTTTGTATACCATCCCGTTGTCAAGCTTACAATTCCACCAAGTGGCTTTCCCCCTCTTGTCTCCGCTGTCGGTCACTTCCACGATTACGGATGACAAATATTCAACTCGCGTCGACTTGTCTTCCTGCTCATCCTGCTCATCCATTCCCATGAGCTGATTGTAGCCCCTCTTTTGGTTTGCGTTAAGAAGGATCCATGAAAGTTCCTCTTTTGATACCGGACTGGTGAGGGCCTTCTTCCGGAGATAGTATATGGTCCAGTCGTACGGAATCTTGCCTCCGTTCTTAAGAAATTCAGGGTTGTGAGCCTTGAATTCTTCATACATCTCATTGAAGGCTTTTTGGTAGACAAATTCCTGTCTGCCGTCTGAATTTGTCCTCCAAGCTATCTTATGATCTTTGTCATCGATAAATTTACCATATCGGTCAATAGAAGCCGCATAATGTTCAGGCAGGAAGCCCATCAAATTAAGCACTCTGTGAAGCCGCTCCCTTCTAAGGATAAACCTTTCATTCATTCTACGGGCAGTCCTCTTGATCCTTCTGTCCGCAGTTTGCGAGACCGTATTCCCCTTTGCGAAATCACCTAAAATGGATGCATCCATAGGAATTATTCGGCTTCCCGCTCCCTTGATGCCGGTAAGTCTTTCCTCGCCATTCTCAGAGGCTTCACTTCCTACGACAGCCCAGCCAATGCTGTTCGTTCCCAAATCAAGACCAAGTATGTTTCTCATGGTTATTCAATTGGTAGTTTTCTTTATCGTTACAATTATAATTAAAAAATTGGTTATCTCATTGGAATATAGAATTTTTCATTATATTTGCATCAGAATTTTCAAGCGAATCACAATAAGGATTATTCCGTTGTGAAAACATTAGGTTCTTACCCGTTGCCCTTAGCAGCGGGTTTTTCGTATACCTCACTTGAATATCTCCCGTCATTGTTTGATTTTTTACAAAAATAGGCTATGCTAGTGCCAATCCGTGACATTTTGTAAAAGAATTACGGGAGGCTTCCCGATTTTGATTTGGCCGGCCTTCGGCGGCGCCGACGGGCGGACGCTTTTCATCACCGGACGCCACAGGGTGTTCACATGGAGACTCCGGTAGCCTGAGGCTGCCTAGACGCGAATAAAGGCGTGCCGCACCGATGCGCGGCACGCTTTTATTTAAACTGCTGCATCCAGTCCGCGATGAGGGCGAGGGCTTCAGGGCCAGGACCGGGCAGCTTATTTTGCCGAGGCTGTCCGAGATGTCCAGGGCGAGGAAGTAGCGCCTGCGCGGCAATTGCGAGAAGGCAGAGCAGCGAGAAGATGAAAAATTTCTTTGCCATATCTTTCCCTTTGTCCTCAAATATATGAATTTTCGGACAGTTGGCACAATGTCAGAAGTTTAGCGCGAGGCCTATGCCGGTGGACGAGGTGCTGACGTACGGACGTGGACGGCTGCCTGCTGGACGGTCAAGGGATGAGGAAAGACGGCTGTTATAGTCGCTGGCGACCCATTTCAGCCGTTTCGAACCGATAATCCAAAGCGGGACGCCTACGTCGACGCAGACACCTCCAGCATAGCCGAGCATGGCTCCTGCAAGCCATACGGTATTGGAGTCCTTGCCGAAATTACATATCCCGGCAATCATCAAACAGTTTCCTGCAATGAGGGTAGGGATTCCGACCAGGGCCAGGGTCTTTCCGGCTCTGAACTGTTTACGGGCTCCAGTATATGTTTCGTCATAAATCTGGTCGCCTATGTAATAGCTGACGATTTCGGGACGTATGAGGTTTCCCATGGAGTCGTAGAGCTTCCCGTTCCTGTAGGATATCCGTCCAGGCAGGACTCTGGGGTCGTGAGACACTCGGAAAACCGGGTCGTCAAAGAGTGATTCGTTGTTTGTCTGGGCTGACAGCTTAAGGGAAGATACTGCAAGAAGGCAGGTCAGGCTAGAAATAAGCAGGAGAAATTTTGTCATATCTTCGCATCTATTGCTCCAAAGGTAGGAACAATAATGAACTTTCACAAGGGAAGGGAGTTCACTTTATGAAGATATGGCTTTTTTTATGTTCCTCTGAGACAGGACGTTGTGTCGGAATCAGGGCAGCGGAAGGCACGGAGACTTTGTTCAAGGTGCCTGTCGGAATGGCGAGGGTGTCGGAAGGGCTTGCGGGGGTGTCGGGCGGACTGACGAGATCCGGCCTGGCGAGGGTGTCAGTGACGGAGCCGGAGCGGAGAGCGGAGAGGGAGTCGTGGCGGGCCTTGCGGGCATCTTCCCGAGCTTTCTGTTCCGAATAATGCGCCTTGTAACGTTCGAGTTTGGCCTTGTCCTTCTGGTCTTGATGTATCTGGCGCTTGTATGCCTCGAATTTCTTCGCCCGGTCTCTGGCGGTCTTTTTGTCGAGCTTGGCCTGGGCCTTCACCGAATCGAGGCTGTCCAGACGGGCCCACCTCTGCTCCTTGGCGGCAAGTTTGGACGCCTTAGCCTGGGCACGGGCCTTCGAGTGAGCTTCGCGCTGTTGTTTCTGGAGTTCCTTCTTGGAAAGGGCCTTAAGGATGTCAGCGGCGGCGATAGAATCTATTGCCACGAGGGAATCTGCTGCGGCAAGGGTGGCGAGAGAGTCAGCTGCAGAGTTCTTGGAGGCCAGGGCGAGGGAGTCGCGCAGGGCCAGAGAGTCGCGCAGGGCCAGAGAGTCGCGCAGGGCCAGGGTGGCTTCTGCCGTGGCAAGGGAATCCTGCAGGAAGGCTTTCCGCTCTTTCTCCCAGGCGGCATGGGCACGTGAAAGGGAATCGCGCTTGGCGATTTCTTTATAGATGCCCGAAATGTAGCCAGGATAATATTTATCGGTCTCTATATAGCGCGGACGCACTCTGGATGAATATTCCTCCATCTGGGATTCGCGTATCTTTCGGCTTGTGATATCGAGAGGGCTCTTCGGCCGTTTGTCTGGCTGCCAACTGAAGCCTTTCAAGACTCGTTCTTCCTTGGTCATCTGGGCTCTCGGATAGGCGTCGTTGCTGACTGATTCGAAGTAGTGGATCCGGTCGATGTTTCCTTCTTTGAAGGAGGCATAGAGCATCTTTGCGGCGCTCTTGTTGACTGTAGCGAGGACGCTGTCTTCCTTGATGTAGAATATGGCGCTGGCATCTCCCAGGGCATCGAAGCGCGAGAGCTTGCCTGCGGTAGAGTCGAAGTAGGCCAGCATTTCGGTACTTCGGATCTGGTCATAGCAGTTTGTGTCGAGGGACTCCTGCATGATTATGAAGGCGTTGGACATGAGGCTGGCTTTGCTCAGGCGGCCGCCATGGATGACGGCAAAGATGCTGTCGGCGCTGTATTGCCGGACGTCTTCGTTCCAGACTATCGGTTTGTCATAGAGGCGGATGAGGGAGTCCAGGTCGTTGTACTGCAAGGAGTCAGAGTACATCTGGATGTCAGACCTGTAGACTCTGACTCGGCCAAGGCCACTGATGTATGCCACTCTGGTCGAATCTTTCGGGAGGGCGGCTATGGAATCGGCGACGGCTTTGAGCCTAAGGGAATCGGCCGCGACAAGAGTATCGGCCGCCGCAAGGGTATCGGCCGCGACAAGAGTATCGGTCGCCGCAAGGGTATCGGTCGCCGCAAGGGAATCGGCCATGGCAAGAGCGGTCGAGTCTTGATTCATGGTCATGGAGTCGGCTGTCGGGAGGGCCGGCTCAGGGATTTTAGGTTCATGACTGACCGTATCAGGTGGGGCTGAAGGCAGCTGACCGCCTCTGACGGCCTCTCCTGGCCCTGCGGATTTCTCGGCGTTCCCGGCCTTGTCCGGCTTGCGGGCGGCCTGGGGCCCGCGGTCCTGAAACTGGGCGTTCTGGTTTTCCTCGGCAGCCTTTTTTGCGGCTTCAGCCGCTTCCTCGGCGGCACGGCGCCGGTAACTCATCACGGCATCGGTAGCGAGATCTTCGAGCCTCTTGGCCGCCTCCAGAGAATCCGACTCCGGGACCTGAAACTTCATCAAGGTCCTGTAAATCAAGGTGTCTCCGGCAACCCAGACTGTATCCTTACCGTCATTATTCTGAGCCACGCGCCCAACTATAGCAGGATCCCTCTGGAGTTTGAGGGTCGAAATGGAGTCCACGTAAGAAGCCAGACCTGCCAAGGCGGTCACATGGCGGGAAGTGTCCGTAACCTGGACATTGCCCATGACTTCAAGGTCTCCCGTGTTGCGGTGATAGAAGAGACTGTCGGCCCAGGCTTCCTTCGAAGTGTCCTGGGCATGGACCATATTCGTGAAGAAAAAGAGATTCTTCGGTCTGTCGAACCAGCCTCCGTTCGAAGACAACATACTCTCGTCCTTCCAAGCATTGGTAAAGAGGCCGAATTCGGCGAGGTCGGTGTCCGTGTAATAGGTCAGGCTCGTCGTGTTCACGAAGACAGAATCCGTGAACATGTTGACGTTGTCAGAAAAAGTGAACTGGTTGATCTTGCTGTCGTAGGTTCCGCTGCGGCTTTCGATGACATCGCCCTTGGAGCTCTTCATGGACCCGCCATTCCTGAATATGGCGACGGAATCCTTGGTGTTGTAGTCCAGATTTCTGGTCCTCAACATGTTGCGGTCCTTGTCCTCGAGCTGGACGATGTGTCCCCTGAATTCTGCCAGATTCTGGTTGATGTAATATTTCAGGCTGTCCCCCGTCAGCTGAGTTCCTTCTTGAAGAATCTTGACATGGCCTATCGCATAGATTTCCTCCGTGTTCACGTTCCACAGAGCCGTGTCGCAGATGAGGTAGGTGTTGTTATGGAGGAACTGGGCGGGGCCGGTGACCTTTCTGAAACTTTCGCCGTCCTTGTCGAAAAGCTCCATGGATTTTGCGCTGATAAGACTCACGAGGGAATCCTGCTCAGACTTTTTCGCAGTCTGGGCGGAAAGCTGCAAGGCCGTAAGAAGGGCCGCGGCGAAGGCCAGAAGTCTTCTCAGCATCTACCGCTATTGTTCTTTGGCTGATTCCTCGGCAACCTTCTTCCAAGCCTCCCTAGAGAAAGGGCAGTCCTTGAAAATAGGGTCGATGTAAATCTTGGTAGCAGAGATCTTTTCGTTGAGGAACTTGTCTATAGCCTTGGTTGCAAGCTTGTTGCGAGTCTCATCGAGAAGCTCGGAGTAATCATGTTCGAAGGATGCAGTATGGGCCGGGATAATCTTGTCCAGACGGATGATCTTGTAGACTGTATTGCCGTTGCGGCCCTCATTGTCAAGCGACTCGTAAGGCATGGAGATCTCCCCCTCTTTGAGGTCCTTGAGCGCCGCATAGTCCTGAGCCTTGAGCTGGTCGATCTCAAAATAGGAAGAACCAGTGGCAGGGTCGGCCATCTGGCCTCCGTTTGTTCTCGAGGCTTCGTCCTGGGAATAGAATTTCGCGGCGAGTTCGAAGGTCACGGCCTTGTTGAGAATCTCGGTGCGGAGGCTGTCGAGGGTCTTGAAGGCCTTCTGGCGGTCGGCATCGGTGTACTGAGGCTTCATGAGGATGTGCCTTGCATTGAACATATCGCCTTTCTTTTCGATGACCTCGATGAGGTGGAAGCCGTCAGGGGTCTCGACTATCTGAGATACGACGCCAGGTTTCAGGGACATGGCGACGTCGGAGAAGGCCGGCCAGAAGGTTGACTTCGAGGCCATGCCGAGTTCTCCTCCACGGCGCGCGGAGCCAGGGTCCTCGGAATAGATGCGGGCAAGGGTGGAAAATTTCTCGCCGTTGATGATTCTTTCACGGAGGGCCAGAAGTTTGTCCTTGACTGCGAGGTTGGCCGCTTCACGGTCCGGATAGATGCAGATCTGACTCAGTTGGTAGCGGATAGGGACAATCGGGAGGTCGGCCGAGTCGGTCTCGGCGAGATACTGCCTGACATCATACGGAGTGATTTCCGGGATGCTTCCGGCCACATTCCTCTGCTCCTCCTGGGTGAGGCTCTGGTCTTCCAGGGTCGTCTTCCAATCTTGGCGCAACTTGTAGAGGGACTTGCCGAAGTAAGACTCGACGCCGTCGTCTCCGCCGAGGGCGGTGCGCACGTTGTCGATTCTCTGGTTGAGCTGAGCATCGACCATATCCTGGTTCACGGAAAGAGAGTCGATTCTGGCCTGCATGAGGAAAAGTTTCGACTCGAGCATGCTCTCCAGAAGATTGCAGCGCATGTTCTTGTCGGAATATTGTCCGTTGGCCCTGAGGTACTGAATCTCATCCTCAATGTTGCTGATGCTGATCTTCTCATTGCCGACCACGGCTATGGTCTTGTCAATGAGCCCGGCCGGGTAAGTCTGCGCCTGGCCGGAAAGCGGAAGAAGCATGGCCGCCGCGGCGAGAGCGGTCTCAAGTATCTTGTTCATCTTTATCGTATGTCTCAAATTTGCCTTTAGTCCTCGCTTTATCCAACAAGTCTTGTTCCAAACCGGTGACAAGTTCATGCTTTCTGTTGCTGAGGATTATGTCGCGGATCTGGTCGGAGCAGAATTCGATTGGGGCAGTCTCCCCTGCCGGCATCATGGAAGAGATGTAGGCTATGAGCACATTGCCATTATCGTCATTCATCTCCACGACCCCTTCCTTGCTGTGAGCCTTGACCGTTTCCCAATCCGTCCCGAAATCTCGGGCGATGGCTGTGACGTCGACCCATTTGCCTCCGTAATTCGTCGTCCTTATGGCGGAGGCGAAGGCGAGACTGTCCACGAGTAAGAGATCTTCGTCCTTGTCCGAGGAAATCTTCTTCCTTATAGCGTCGAGATTGGGCGAGCCCTGGGGTATCGTCATGAAAGTAGCCTTGGCTATAGGCCTCTGCAGTCTGAAATTGTTCTGATGGCTTTCATAGTAGTTCTGGATTTCCTTGGAGGTAATCGTCGTATCGAGCATTTTGTTGACATAGTTCTGCTCGAACCTGTATTTGATCAGAGACCTCTTGTAGTCCTCCAGTTCCTTGGACACATCCAGGTCGGACTTACTCAGCTCTTCCTGGGCCAGATCCATGAAGAGCATGTCCGAAGCCCAGGTCTCGATGTATTGTCTGGCCATCTTGACGCTGTCCTCGGGAGGAATTCCGTTCGGGATGTAGGCGTCCAGTTCCGGGCTGTAGAGCTTGTGCCTTCCGACCCTCGCTACTGCCCTGCCCTCATGGACAAAAGAAGATATGGTCTTGCAGGAGCCGACCAGCAAGACCGGAAAGACCGTCAGAACGGCCGATATTAATCTCTTGAACTTCAACTACCTGGAATAATTCGGGGCTTCCTTGGTTATGGTGACGTCGTGCGGATGGCTCTCAAGGTAGCCGGCATTGGTGATACGGACGAACTGGGCTTTGCGCAGATCTTTGATCGTCCTGGCCCCGCAGTAGCCCATGCCGGAGCGGAGTCCGCCGACGAGCTGATACACGACCTCGGAAACCGAACCTTTGAACGGAACCTGGGCTACGATGCCTTCCGGAACGAGCTTCCCGACATCGCTGACATTCTCCTGGAAGTAGCGGTCGCTGGACCCGGCCTCCATGGCTTCGAGAGAACCCATGCCCCTGTATGCCTTGAATTTACGTCCGTTGAGAATGATGGTCTCCCCCGGGGACTCCTCGGTGCCTGCGAAGAGGGAGCCTGCCATGATGGTGCTGGCCCCGGCCGCGATGGCCTTGGTGATGTCGCCGGAATAGCGGATTCCTCCGTCTGCGATTACAGGGACTCCGGTGCCCTTGAGGGCGTCAGAAGCAAGGAGGACAGCAGTGAGCTGAGGCATTCCGATTCCTGCGATGATCCTGGTGGTGCAGATTGAGCCAGGTCCGATTCCGACCTTTACGGCGTCAACTCCCGCGTCCGCGAGGGCCTTGGCGCCTTCCGCCGTAGCCACGTTCCCGGCGACTATCTGTATATCCTTATGGCTGAAAGACTTACATGCATCGGCTATGACCTTCAGCACGCCTTCGCTATGGCCATGAGCAGAATCAATTACGACTGCATCGGCTCCTGCGGCGACAAGCCTTTCAATCCTTTCGTTCGTGTCCTTCTTGACTCCGACTGCCGCGGCGACCAGAAGACGGCCCTTGCTGTCCTTCGAGGCGATCGGATTGTCCTTTATCTTCATGAGGTCCTTATAGGTGATGAGGCCTTCAAGACGGCCTTCAGCGTCAACCACAGGCAGTTTCTCAACCTTGTAGCGCATCAGGATCTGCTGGGCCTCCTGGAGCGTGGTTCCCTTCTTGGCCGTAACGAGGTTCTCCTTGGTCATTACTTCGGAGATCTTCTGCTTCATGTTCGTCTGGAAACGGAGGTCGCGGTTGGTGACAATTCCTATGAGGAAACGGTTTGAGTCAACGACAGGTATGCCTCCGATATGGTTCCTGGCCATCAGTTTGAGGGCGTCGCCCACTGTCTGGTCCGGTCCGATGGTGATCGGGTCGTAGATCATCCCGTTCTCCGCCCTCTTGACCTCTCTCACCTGTTCGCACTGCCTTTCAATGGTCATGTTCTTGTGGATCACTCCTATGCCGCCGGCTCTTGCCATTGCGATTGCGAGAGCAGACTCGGTCACCGTATCCATGGCGGAAGAGACAATAGGGACATGGAGAGGAATATCGCGCGTGAACATAGTGGAGACGTCCACGTCTCTCGGAAGAACATCTGAGTGCGCCGGTACAAGGAGCACGTCATCGAAGGTCAGGCCTTCAGGAATCTCTGAGGTTACTAATTTCATAGGACGGTACTTAAATTTGGCAAATATACAAAATATTCCGTTAATCTTTTCCCTCTGAAGAGTCAAGAAGCAAGTATTTCTCCTCCTCCGGACAGGATAATCCAGGAATTCAGGCAGGGCTTTCGGGGCCGGACAATTCAGGCAGGGGCCTGTAAAGGCGGCCCTGGAAGGTGTCTCTCTCTTCCAGCCGGGCCTCGAGACGGCGTATCAGATCCACATTGCGGAGAAGCCCCCACTGGGTCTCCCCGAGAAAACGTGGCGGGACTTCACCCGCGATTCTTTCGATACAGAGGCTCGGGCGGAGGCGCTCCAGCATGTCTGTAATCAAGTCGAGATAGTCCTCGAGACCGAGCCGGAGGAAATCTGCGGGTTTTTCGGCGAACTCTCTTTCCATCCTCGTTCCCTTGACAAGTTGGAGCTGGTGGAATTTGACCGTGCGCAGAGGCAGGGCTGAAATCTTATCGCACTCAGAGAGGAGCATCTTGAGTGTCTCCCCCGGAAGGCCGAGTATAAAATGAGCCCCGCAATCAATCCCTCTTTCAGAGGTAAGCGCCACCGCCTTCCGCGCGCAGGCGAAATCATGGCAGCGGTTGATGCGCCTGAGAGTCTGGTCGTTGCAAGATTCAATCCCGTATTCCAAGGTGAGGAGCGGAGCGCTTACCTCCATCCCCGAGCCGTCCGGACCCGGGAGAAGGCGCCGCCAATCTTTCAGAATCTTTCCGTCCTTGAGGTCCGCGAGGAAATCGAGTATTTCTTCATCGACGCAATCCGGGCGGGTGCCTATGACAAGTCCCGTCACCGAAGGATGCGAGAGAGCTTCGAGATAGAGAGACCTGAGGCGCTCCAGCGGAGCATAGGTGTTGGTAAAAGGCTGGAAATAAGCGAGATAGTGTCGTGCGCGAGGATATCTGAGGCGATGGAACTCTATCCCCTCGTCAAGCTGCTGTCTTATCGGTTTGTCCGGGGTGCTGTAGCCCGGATGGAAGGCGGCGTTGTCGCAGAAGGTACAGCCCCCGCGCCCCTTTGTCCCGTCTCGGTTCGGGCAGGTGAAGCCCGCGTCGACCACAAGTTTCTGGAGACGCTCCCCATAGGTGCGCTTAAAAAAGCCGGCCGCACTGTTATATCTCCCTTCCATCAGCTTTCCCCGTATTGATCGTCAAGTCTCTTTCCAGCCCGCCTTATCAGTTTTCCCCCGCCAGACGGGCTATTACTTTGTCAATGAAAGAGTAGGCCTTCCATGAAGGGCCGGTGAAATTGTTGGTCATCACCGAGAAGACGATTGTGTGGTCTTTTTCTCCGTCAGACGGCTCGATATAGCCGCTGAAGCAGACGACTCCGTTCATGGAGCCACTCTTGTAACGGATTCTGGATTTGACGGAATCAGGCGCATCCTTGAGGCGGTTCGAGTAACTTCCTTTACCAGGCTGTCCGAGGGTGTAGAGATAGTCGCCGAAGACTTTGCAGTCCATCATGGCCCTGAGGAAACGACAGAAAAATTCCGGCGCGATATAGTTGTGGCGGGCAAGGCCGGAACCGTCCACGACATGGATGCCGTGGGAAGTGTCCAGACCGAGAGCCTCCAGCTCCTCGTTTTCCGCCGCGAGGGCGCTTGCGTATGAGGCGGAGCCCTTTTTCTCGCGCCCGAGAGTTCGAAGAAGGGTCTCTGCGTAGAAATTGTCGCTCCTATGGTTCGTGACGTAGGCTATGCGTTTGATGGAAGGGGACTGAGTGCTTCCGATGACCCTGAGAGAATCTACCGGGAGGGCCTTCCCGAAAAAGCATTCTCCAGGCCGGGAGTCTTCCAGGAAACTGCGTATCCGTCCGCGGGCATCAATGTCGGAATAGCCTTCGGAGAGGATTCCTGCGGTTTCGAGATAGGTGCGGAATTCATGGGCGAGGGTGAGGGCGCCGAACTTGTTGGCGCATTCTTCGGTCTTGGCTTTTCGGTCTGAAGCGAAGGTCCCACGCATGGAGGCTACCGGGGAAAGGTCGGTCGCAAAGAGGTAGAGATTGTCACCGCTCCCGGCAGGACCGACTGAGGCCTCGTTACGGAGGTCTAGCCATGGAAGATCGGGCCAGGACGGTTTCAGGGCCACGGAATCTCCTGCTACGGCTACGTTTATGTCGAATTGGTTACGGTAGAAGCAGAGTCCGCCGCCGCCCGCCCCGTAATAGGTGCCCAAGTCTTCCCAGTCCCATGTAGGACATTCTATAGGACCGTCGAAGAAACGGCCGTCGCCGATGATCCGTCCATCTATCTTTTTAACTCCTGCCTTACGGAGGAAGGAGGCCCAGGTGCGGAAGAGAGTCTGGATGCGGAGCGCTATGGAATCTTTCGAACCAAGAGTGGGGTCACCTCCTCCAACAATGTAGAGGTCGCCATGAAGCACGGAGTCGCGGACTTCGCCTCCCATCGCAAGTTTCGTGGTCATGGCGAAATCGCTTCCGAGGGCGTTAAGTGCGCATCCTGTCGTTATGAGTTTGGTATTGGAGGCAGGGAGCAGGGCTCCTGAGCCGTCGACGTCCGCGATGACTTTGCCGTCATATCTTACGGCTCTCACTCCTATCTTGGCTCCGATGAGACTTCCGCTCTCCTCCTTTATGAATTTGTCCGTGTTCCGGACCGTCTGCGCCAGCGCAGGTAATGTAAATAATAGGCCGAGCGATACCGCGGCCGCCACTATTTTCTTCATTTCAGATTACTAATCCCACAAAATTAACAAGAAAAGCTTACCTTTGTTCAACAAGAAAGCACAACTATGGCAAAAACTGTATTAGTCTCCGGCGGTGCCGGATTCATAGGGAGCCATGTCACTGTCGAGCTCATCAGCGCTGGCTATGATGTAGTGGTAGCCGACAATATGAGCAATTGCGACATGACCTGTTTCGAAGGCGTAAAAAAGATTACGGGAAGAGAAGACCTCCCTCTGGTCAAGATGGACTTCTGCGAAGCAGAGGCGGTCGAAGAACTTTTCACGACTTACAAGATTGACGCTGTCATCCATTTCGCCGGGTTCAAGGCCGTCGGGGAATCAGTCTACGAGCCGCTCAAATACTACGGCAACAATCTGACTTCATTCATCAACGTCATCGAGACATCAAGGCGCCATGGCTGCGAAAACATTCTTTTCTCCTCCTCCGCGACCGTCTACGGAGAGCCAGACAAGTCGCCGGTGACCGAAAAAAGTCCGCGCAAGCCTGCCACCTCTCCTTACGGCAACACCAAGCAGATCTGCGAGGACATCTTGCGCGACAGTGTCAAGGCCTACCCTGAAATCAAGGGCATAGCGCTGCGCTATTTCAATCCTATCGGAGCCCATCCGTCCGCCCTTATCGGCGAACTGCCTCGCGGAGTGCCGAACAACCTCGTCCCTTACATCACCCAGACGGCGGCAGGAATCAGGGAGTGCCTCAGCATCTATGGGAACGACTACCCTACCCCTGACGGGACCTGCCTGAGGGACTACATCGACATCACGGACCTTGCGAAGGCCCATGTCTATGCCGTGAGAAGGATGCTTGAGGGGAAGATGGAGGAAGAGTATGAGATCTTCAACATCGGTACTGGGAAGCCGGTCTCGGTCATGGAGCTGGTGACTGCCTTCCAGAAGGCGAACGGGATCAAACTGAACTACAAGTTCGCCCCTCGCCGCGCCGGAGATGTCACCGCCATCTGGGCAGACCCGTCTCTCGCAAACAAAAAACTCGGCTGGAAGGCGGAGCGCACGATTGAGGAGACTCTGAAGAGCGCCTGGGACTGGCAGCTGCACGTCGACAAAATTCTAGGCAGAAAATAAGTCCGTCACGTCCGCGCTGAACTCCAGGCGGAACACCTGTCGGAACAACTGGCAGAACTCCAGGCACGGAGTCATCACTACCTCTTTTTCAGAGAGTCCTGGAGTCAGGAAGCCGGAAAGCCTGGGTAGTCCCTCAAGCAACGGACTCTATCCTCTGTCTGACTACAAAAAAAAGAGGGCGGCTCACTATTGAGTCACCCCCCTTCTGTTTCTTTGTGCGTACGGCTCTGCGGGCTAATGGTCTGCGGGTTCGCTTTGTCAGGCCTTAGCCTCGGCGCGGTTCTCCTCGACAATCTTGCTCAGACGGCCGTAGAGCTCATCGGTCTTTTCGGCCATTTCCTTGCGAAGCTTGAAGAAATAAGCTCTCTTGGGGGCATCTACCTTGAAATTGGCCTTGTCCTTGAGGTCGTTGTAAAGGTCGACGGCATCTTCGACGATTTCTGAAATCTTGTCCTCAGCCTTGCCTGGATTCAGGGTCTGGAACAGAGCGCAATCCTCAATGAAATCACCGATGTTGTACTCAATCTCTTTCTTAAAATTTCTGAGATTCATATTATACTTATTTAATTGTTATTGTAATATTCACTGTCACGCACCATCACGACACCTTCAGCCTCCTCTCCCAGCATCCTCCTCGCCTTGACGAGCGACTTGGAACCGTAATAATCACCGGCCTCAGGGTCGAGAGAACTTATCCTCACCATGCCGGAAGAATGGATGAATCGTCCTCCGCCGATATACATTCCGACATGGGTGACTTTCTGCGGATTGGCCCCACCGGCGAAGAAAAGGAGGTCCCCCGGCTTAAGGGCGGAAAAATCCGCCTCATCATTTATCTTACCTACCGGAATATCAAGTCCCACGAGAGCCTGCTGGCTGGCGTTTCTCGGCAGAAGGACTCCGTTAAGGAAATAGGCGAGACGGGTCATGCCGCTGCAGTCCACTCCTTTGACGGTGTTTCCGCCCCAGAGGTATGGGACGCCCATCATGCGCATTGCCGTAGAGACGATCTTGTCCGCGGAAGGTTCCTTCTTGCACCATTCCGAAAAATCAGAGAGCTCGGCTCTTGGGACATAGCCACTGCGTCCATCGGGAGTGACAACCGGCAGGAAACCTTTCCTTGCCCTGCCACTGCCTTTAAGAATGATGTCTCCCGCGACAAGGTCTCCAACCGCCGCTGAATTAGCTGAAGGAGCCTCCGAAATACGGCCGTACCAGCCTGTGAAGATATATTTATCCGCCCTGAGATAGGCGTCTTTCTCGGAATCGGTCATGAGGACAAGCCCGCGAGGACCGACCCAGGCCCGATACGGATCAGGAGATTCGACATGAATCCATGAACCTTGGAAACCCAGGACCTTGCCGAGCGTTCCCATAAGCATCTGGTTGCCCAGTTCCGCCTCATACTCAGGCTCTTCACGCATGAAATTGTCAGACAGGCCGCAGACGGCCCACCGCTTTTCACTGACTGCTTTTTCGATTGTGGTATTTCCCGAAAAGGTCTCTTTCGCCTTTGCCGTCTTTCCGGTGCCCAAGGCAGGGAGGAAAGTGGCGGCCAAAACCGAAAGGGTAACCAATGGATAAACTATCGTCTTCGGGAAACTCATAGCATTTTCAAAAACGTAAATTTCTACAAATATTATAAAATTAAAACGTAAAAACAACCATTTTGCCTTATTCTTTAAACTTCCGAGAAGGGAAATAGTTATTTTCGTATGTATTTCAACACTATAAACTATGCTGACCTCTTAGTGGAGGCGCAGGCTCACTTATCTTGATTCATCGCGGAGCATAGCCTCTGGGCGAAGTCCTGGGACAGGATGGAGTCTTGGTAGAGCGCCAGATTATTAATCAGAGGCTCGGCGAGAGCTGAGTCGAAAGTCACCCTGAGGGCATCGGCGGTAGTCTGAGGCACCAGAAGGATACGCTTATAGCCTATGGTCGAGGCTTCGGAAAGCTTTGTCCACTTACCCTCATGGCGCACTTCTACGGTAAAGGCCTCAACTCTCTGACCCAGAGGAATATACTCCTGAATGCAGACCCGATTGAAGGTCTTCGGTCCGTCAAAGATGAGTTCCAAAGCGGAACCCACTTTTTTCCCGGCGGCCCAATAGCTGTCATAGTCCCCGTCCAGAACATTATCCGCCTTGAAAAGACGGGAATAAGAGTCCGTAGCTTCGGCCTTGGCCCCAGAGGCAAGATTCTCCGAGAAAATGGCGGTGAGGGCGGCGCGGAACTCCATGAGCCTGAGAGAATCCGTTCTGTCTATGCGGCCGGAGGTATCGGGCGGAACATTCAGCAGCAGAAGAGCATTGCGGCCTACGCTGGTGTAATATATTGATAATAAATCATTTACCGACTTAAGTAAAGAAGTCTCCGAGGCCTTCCAGAACCAGCCTGGCCTTATCGATACGTCACATTCAGCAGGTACCCAGGCCCCGGCACCTCGGTTTCCTGTCATCAGGGTATCCGGCGGAGGCGCTCCGAGCCCGGGCTCAAAGCCGCAAGTGTCGAGGCTGCTCCAGTTCGTTTCTCCGGCTACTCCTGCCTCATCACCGACCCAGCGGCAGTCTGGTCCGACATCGCTGAACATCAGGGCGCCGGGCCGGAGGCTCCGGACGGTGGAGCGGAAGAGCGTCCAGTCGTATCTCTGCCGCTTTCCCCCCGGTCCTTCTCCGTTAGCCCCGTCAAACCACAGTTCGAAGATTTCCCCATAGCTCAGGGCCGAACGCAGAGTCTTCACGTAGACGTTATTATAAGCCTCTGAGCCATAATGAGGATCGTTCCTGTCCCATGGAGAAATGTAGATGCCGGCTTTGAGCCCTTCGCTCTTGCAAGCTTCCATAAATTCATTGAGCACGTCTCCTCTCCCGTCCCTCCATGAACTTTGGGCTACGGTGTGACGGCTTTCCGGGTTTGGCCAAAGGCAGAAGCCGTCATGGTGCTTAGCCGTAAGTATCAAGCCTTTGAAACCGGCCCTGCGGGCCGTGGACGCCCACTGTCTGCAATCAAGGTCAGCCGGGGCGAAAACATTCTCCCTCTCGGCTCCCGATCCCCATTCGGCCCCCGTAAAAGTGTTGGGCCCGAAATGGCAGAACATATTCATCTCCATCTTCTGCCATTCAAGCTGTTCCGCAGTAGGAACGCTCCCGTAAGGAGGAGGCACCTTCGCGGTGCAGGAGGCAAGGCCTATGGCAAGGGCCGTCATTAACAGTTTATCTACAAGTTCCATAGCCGTCATCATATTCCTTCTTCAATTCCGATTGTCTCTCTCAGGCGGAGATCCGAGGAGGAGGCTCCGACCCGGATGAGGAAGTCCCCTGCTTCCACGACTTCCTTCATGGAAGGATCATAGAGGGTAAAGGCTTCCCTGCCGAGGTTGAGAGTAAGCGTCTTCTCCTCTCCTGGGTCCAGGCTTACTCTCTCGAAGCCACAGAGCTGGAGCATCGGGCGGACCGTAGAAGCCTTGAGATCGGTGATGTAGACCTGCGGGACGTCGGTTCCGGCCACGGCACCGGTGTTGCGGACTTTGAAGCTCACCTTGGCGGAAAGCGGGTCCCGGCAGACCTCAACCTTGAGGTCGGAATAGTCGAAGGAGGTGTAGCTGAGACCGAAGCCGAAGGGATAAAGCGGCTTTGAAAGTTCCTCGACATAGCCGCCGCCTTCCGGGAAACGCTTGTCATAATAGACAGGGAGCTGTCCCACATCCAGAGGCACGGACACAGGGAGCCTTCCAGAAGGGTTGAAGTCCCCGAAGAGGACATCGGCCAAGGCCGCGCCTCCTTCCATTCCCGGATACCAGGCGCAGAGAAGGGCGTCGGCTTCGGAGGAAGAGAGGCGCATGTCCAGCGGACGGCCTTGGATGTAGACTACTGCCATAGGTTTCCCTGTCTGTTTCAGCGCTTTGAGCAGCTCCTCCTGCACGCCGAGAAGCGATAGCGAGGAACGGTCGAAGCCTTCTCCGGCATCCATGTCGCTGAGAAACTCGCCAGTAGCCACGGCGGCTCCCGTGTCAACGTATTTAGTGCGGAAGTCCCGGGCGGAGGAGCCGCCGACAAAGACAAGGGCCACGTCTGCGCTCTTTGCCGCGGCCACCGCCGCCGCTATTCCCGAAGGATCGGGGTCGCGGATTGCGCAGCCCTTGGCGTAGCGGACCTTATCAGCGCCTATCTTGCGGATTATCCCTTCGAGAGGAGTCACTATGGCTTCCGGGGCCTGGGGCGCCGTATAGTCTCCAAGCTGGTTGTACATCACATCGGCGTTCGGGCCTATGACGGCTACTGTCGCGGTTTTCTTAAGTGGAAGAAGGCCGTCATTTTTCAGCAGGACTATGCTCTCCCTGGCGGAGCGCAGGGCAAGGGCCACGTTTTCGGGGCTGCGGACATTCTTTTCGGCGAGCAGAGTGTCGATGTAAGGATGATCGAAAAGGCCCATCCTGAATTTCAGCTCAAGCACCCTTGCGACAGCCTGGTTCAAGGCCTTCATGTCAAGTTCCGAAGCCACGGATTCAGAGCCGCTTTCCTTAAGCATGGCCGCATAGCATTTCGCTCCGAGGTCGACATCGACTCCGGCCTCAAGAGCCATCCTTCCCGCTTCGGCAGGAGAGCCAGCTACATGATGGCTTCCTTCGAGGCCGTCGATGCTGTAAAGGTCCGAAACCACGAGCCCTCCAAAGCCCCAGCCGTCTCGCAGCAACTCTGTCAGAAGTTTACGGTTCGAGGTTGACGGAAGTCCGTCGATGGCGTTGTAAGAGGTCATCACGGAGAGGGCTCCGGCCTCGATGGCCTTGCGGAAAGGAGGAAGATAGGTCTCCATGAGCTCTCTTTCACCTAAGGAGGAAGGATTGCCGTTGTGACCGCCTTCGGGGACTCCATAAGCGATGAAATGCTTCAAGGTGGCCGCTACTCCCTTGTCATAGCCGTTGTGGAGAGGGGAAAGCCCTCTGACCTCGGAAGCGGCCATCTCACCCGAAAGGTAAGGGTCTTCGCCAAGGGTCTCTTCCACCCTCGACCATCTCGGCTCTCTTGCAAGGTCCATGACGGGGCCATAGGCTATATGAGCCCCCTGGGCCCTCAGTTCCATGGCGATGACTCTGCCTTCAGCCTCCATGAGTTCCTTGTCCCAGGTCGAGGCCATTCCGATGCCTGTCGGGAAGACGGTCGTTCCTATGGCCATGTGCCCGTGAGGGGCTTCTTCTGCGAGAATTATCGGGATTCCGAGCCGGCTATGTTCAATGGCGTAGCGCTGGAGGGCGTTGTAAGTCTTGGCCGCAAGAGCAGGGTCAAGGCCGTTTTCGAGGGTCTTCCGAGTCCAGGGGTCGGCTCTGAACAGGCCCCAGAGCATTCCGCCTTTCTGCTTTTCGATGAAATCACGGAAAGCCTGGCTTTCACGGACTTTCTCTCCATTGACGGAATCTTTCTCATACATGGGCCAGCCATAGGGGCAGAGCAGCTGTCCCACCTTCTCTTCCATAGTCATTCTTCCAAGAAGGTCCATGACTCTGGTCTCGACAGGCTTCGTGCTATCCTTATAGGGTTCGAGGCCCTTGCCGCAGGTCGCGGCCATGAATGAGAGAGAGGCCACGATTGCGGAGCGGCATATTCCTTTAATTGTCATCAGTCTGTGTCATTAATCCTGACAATCACAAATATACCAAAAAATATACGAGGCCTCGCCTCCCCGGATTTACGGCCTTAAGTGTGCGTAACTTTTTATATCTTTGGGAAGCCTTTGCCCAGAGGAGGAAGCGGATGCGGGAAGTGGACAGTTGGACGAAGGCTGAAAGACTTGATTCATATGGCTGTGACTGGAAAAGAGAAGACGGTGTTCTTCTGCACAAACTGCGGGAATGAATATCCAAAATGGATGGGCCGCTGCCCTGCCTGCGGTTCATGGAACACCATGGTGGAAAAGACCATCGTCACCGGGAAACCCAACAAGAATGCCGGGGCGGGAAGTATCCCGGGAAGAAAACCCGAGAAGCTCGCAGACATAACCTCGGCCCAGGAGAACAGAATTTCTCTCGGAAGCGAAGAGCTGGACAGACTGCTGGGAGGCGGTCTGGTAGAAGGCTCGCTGGTCCTCATCGGCGGTGAACCGGGAATCGGCAAGTCCACCCTCTCGCTCCAGATCCCTCTCTCCTGCAAGGGTCTGAGAACCCTCTACGTCACCGGCGAGGAAAGCGCCAGGCAGGTGAAGATGCGTGCCGACAGGCTCGGAGGCGACGCCTCCAACGTCTCCATACTCAGCGAGACCAACATGGGGACCATCATCGCTGAAGCTCAAGAACTTAGGCCGCAGCTGATGGTCGTCGACTCAGTCCAGACCATGTACTCGGAAGCCATCGATTCATCGGCAGGCTCCGTGACCCAGGTGAAGGAAGTCACCTCAATGCTTCTGCATTTCGCCAAAGTCAGCGGCATCCCCGTTATTCTCATCGGCCACATTACGAAGGACGGCTACATCGCCGGGCCGAAGATTCTCGAACACATAGTAGACGTCGTCTTACAGTTCGAAGGCGACGACAAAGGTCCATACCGCATTCTCAGGAGTATCAAAAACCGTTTCGGCTCGACCTCTGAGCTTGCGGTCTTCGAGATGACGGGCACTGGGCTGCGCGAGGTCAAGAACCCGTCCGAATTGCTCATGCCGATGCATGAGGAAGGGCTGAGCGGCACGGCGATAGCGGTGATGCTGGACGGATTGAGGCCTTTTGTCTTTGAGGTACAGGCTCTTGTCAGCACGGCCGCCTACGGGACGGCACAGAGGTCGGCCACCGGTTTCGACGTCAGGCGCCTTAATATGCTGCTGGCAGTACTTGAGAAGAGGGCAGGTTTCAAACTCAACATGAAGGATGTTTTCTTGAATATGGCGGGAGGCCTGAGGGTCACCGATCCGGCTTGCGACCTCTCTGTCGTCTGCGCCGTGTTGTCCTCTAACATAGATTACGCCCTTCCTTCCGACATCTGTTTCGCGGGAGAGGTCGGACTGAGCGGAGAGATACGCCCCGTGAACCAGACTGACAGGAGAGTCACGGAGGCGGCCCGTCTTGGCTTCTCACAAATCTACATCTCCAAATACTCTTCCCTCTCGAAAGATGCCGCCGAAGGCATCAAGGTGGTGAGGGTGGCGGACATCCCAGCCTTGGTCCGCTCCTTGTTCAAAGGTTAGGGCCGCCCTGCTAAGCGGACGTTCACCCTGAGGGCCCCACGGAACTTACGGCTCGCCACGGGCCTTCGAGACACAAAAAAAGCGGCACTTGGCGTAAGCCAAATTCCGCAATAATTTTAGAAAAAGCAATGCCTCTCAGCCTTGCTGGAGAATTAATATATATTAATTACTCAGCGGCTACGGTAGAGTCAACTGCTGCGGTGTCAGCTGCGGCAGCGGCCTCAGCGGCAGCGATAGAGTCAGCCCTAGCGGCGGCTGCGATAGAATCAGCCTGTGCCTGAGCAGCCTCAGCAGCTTTCTTAGCATTGTTTCCGCAAGAAGCAGCGCAAGCCAAAACGGCAACGGCTGCTACGAATACAAATACCTTTTTCATAATTTTTAACACATTAACTAGTTAAACTAATCTTTGTTTCAAATGACAGGGGCAAAGGTAGACTATTTTTTGAAAATGTGAATACTATATTTTGAGAATTTTGGGGTTAAACGATTTACCATCAACGTTTTAAATTGAAAACCTCCATATCATGGATGTTTTTCCCGTCAATTCTGACCCTCAAAGCAGTCCGGACCACCTGCCATCCCTGGATGCCAGCCGCTCCTGGATTGATGTAAAGCAGCTTGTGTTCAGGGTCATTTTTCACCATGAGAATATGGCTGTGCCCGCAGACGAAGATGTCCGGAGCATGGGCGGCGAGCATGGCTTCCACATTCAGCGGATAATGGCCCGGAGAGCCTCCGATATGGGTCATCAGCACCTTCAGCCCCTCACAATTGAAGAGCTGGGTGCGCGGATGTTCGTAGCGGATATCCTGGCCGTCGCAATTGCCATAGACTCCGATGAGGGGTTTGAAGGCAGAAATCTGTCGGGCGAAACTCACTCCGCCTCCGAAATCCCCGGCATGCCAGATGACGTCGACCGGCTCCAGAAATTTCTTGAACTCGTCGGAAAAGACCCCGTGAGTGTCCGATATTATGCCGACGTACATGGATTTAGAGTCTTATGAAAATTTTCTTGCTGTAGAGGAACCACAGCAGGAGGAATATTACGAAGCCAAAGATGAGAGCCCAGGCGAGGGAGGTGTACTCGTTGAGGGTGAACATATGGTAGAAGCCCGTGGAGTAGAAGCCCAGGTCGCGGGCCGAAACGACAATGACGTCGCTCAGAACGAAGGCCGCCAAAGCGTTGTGGCCCATGATGTTGAAAGGCTGAAAGAGCTTGGCGTGGCCTCTCACGTCGATGAGATAGGCGAGAAGAGCGAGGGCCATCATGGACCAGCCTCCGGCATAGAAGACGTAGGACGCAGACCAGAGTGGCTTGCTTATAGGGATCCATATGCTAAGGATCATGGCGAGGGCCAGGCTGAAGCAGGCGTAGACGAAAATGCGGCAGGAGACAACCACAGGCTGGTTCGACCCATCTGAAGGATCCTTTTCGAGCCTCTTGCCGGACCTGCGTATCATCGAACCGATGAGGTAGCCGAGGAGCAGGGTGCAGGCCCCCGTCATGCCTCCGAGCAGGCCTTCCGGATCGAAGTTGGTCGGGCTGCCGTCAGGAAGATGATAGCCATGATAGACATGATCAGGGCCGACGAGGGCGAGGTCTATCTTCATGGAGACGTTGCCTTCGAGGGTGAAGGGTCCCGGGGCAGAGCCGAAGAGGACGAGAATCAAGGTGTAAGCCGTGGCTAGGACGGCTATGGCTCCCATTATTCTGGCAGGCTTCTTAAGCCAGACTGCGAGCACTCCTCCAATTATATATGATACTCCGATTCTCTGGAGAACTCCGAAGATTCTCCGGTGGCCCAGCCAGTAGGCATAGTTCTGGCCAAAAGTCCATGTAGGATCATGAGGGCTGACCGGGAAGAAAGGAAAGAGATTTATCAGGATGCCCACAAGGATGATGGCCAGTCCTCTGCGGAATATCTTACCCATGGCCTGCGATGGATGACCATAGTATTTAGCGAAGGAAAAGGCCATGGCGCAGCCACTGCAGAAGAGGAAGAAAGGATAGACCAGGTCCGTCGGCGTGCATCCAGTCCATGCGGCATGCCGCAGCGGAGGGAAGATATGAGACCATGAACCGGGATTGTTGACGACGCACATGAAGGCTATAGTAAGGCCCCGAAGGACGTCAAGCGAAAGATACCTTTTCTTTGCAGGTGCGGTTTCCATATTCATTAAAGAGTTGATTTACATATACTTAAAATAAACACCCTCGACAGCTGTCAAGGCGGCGGTCTCCGTCCTGAGGCGGGAGGATCCGAGATGGACCGGGAGGAAGCCGGCGGCGAGGGCAAGCCCAGCCTCTTCCGGGGAGAAGTCTCCTTCCGGGCCGATGAGGACGGTGTAGGTATCGCCCTTATAGTCTCGGAGGGCGTCGGCGAAAGAGAGCCTTCGCGTCTCCCCCTCGAAACAATAGGCTATGGCCTTCAGGCCCTCCGCCGGGGAGGCGATGAAGTCTCTGACGCTCTGGGGTTCCGAGACTTCGGGGAGGCGGCCCTTATAGCTCTGCTTGCAGGCGGAGATGAGCACGCGGCGGAGCCTCTCCATGTTCACGGACTCCCTTTCCGAGCGCTCTCCTATCACCGGCACCAGCCTGTCGACCCCCAGTTCGGCCGCTTTCTCGGCGAACCATTCGAATCTTTCGAGGTTCTTGGTCGGGCAGACAGCCATGGTGAGGCGGTAAGGATGGCTCCCCCACCCGGGAATCTCCTGGAGGATAGTGCCGCGGCACTCCCTCTTCGATACTTCGGTAAGCCGGACGACAAAGAGACTTCCTACCCCGTCGATCACGTTGATTTCATCTCCGGCCTTGTGTCTGAGAACTCTGGCGGCATGGAGAGACTCCTCAGGGCCGAGCAAGGCCTCGCCTCCTTCCCGACTCGCGTAGAAGACCTCCATCTCAGGCCCTGATTATCTGGACTTCGCCGTTAAGCCCGATCTTGATTATCTGGGAAGCGAGCCCGGTGGCGCCAGACTCAAGTTTCTTGTCCACCACGTAGTCCACTGCGCCGAGGATGTCTTCCGAAATGTCCGAGAAGGTCTTCGGGGTCGCTTCTCCAGAAATGTTGGCAGAAGTCGAGACTATCGGACGGCCGAGTCTGTAGCAGAGGTCGCGGCAAAAATCCATCATAGGTATGCGGATGCCGACGGTATCGTCTTCAGCAACCACGTTGTAGGCCAGGAAGTGCTTGTCGGCTACAGCCTTCTGACCTTCTGCCGGAGCCTTCCCGGCTATGGCGCCAGGATAGATCAGGGTCATGGGCTTGTCATTGACCTCAACGAGCTGGACAGCCATCTCTGGTATTTCTTTGACATATCTCCCGACCTGATCCATGTCGGCGGCAAGCAAGACGAGGGCCTTGCTGTCGCTCCTATGCTTGATTGCATAGATCTTAGCTACCGCCTCCGGGTCAGTGGCGTCACAGCCCAGCCCCCAGACGGTGTCGGTCGGATAGAGGATGACCCCTCCGCTCTTGAGGACTTTGAGAACCTTGTCAAGTTCTTCGGCATAAGGTTTTGGTGCAGATTTCTTTTCCATGATATTTCAGGATATTTATTTCGACATAGATATTTCAGCTATGACCGGATAATGGTCAGACAGACGGATATTCTTAATCACCTTGTGGCTGACAACGCCATGAATCTTAGGGACCATGATGTAGTCAATCCTGATGAAAGGCCAGAAGGCTGAGTAGGTGGCTCCGAAGCCGTGGCCAGCCTCCGTGAAGGTGTCGCCGCGGCCCTTGATGAGTCTGCTGTAGGTGTAGGATACGGGGCTGTCGTTGAAATCGCCGGCCACGAAGGTCTCGGTCGGGCATTTGTCGATGTCCTCGAGGACCTTGTCAACTTGTCTGGGGCGCATGGAGACCGAATGAAGGAACTTCTCCTGGAATTCCCGGCGATATTTCTTGTGGGTCAGTTCTACAAGACGAGTCAGGGAGAGGGCGTAGCTCTGGAAGTGGCAGTTGTAGATTCTGAAAGACCGCCCGTCTATCTTGTAGTCGGTGTACAAGGCCATGTTGGCGCTCTTATCGAATTCTATCTTGCCTTTCCCCACCGCTTTTAAACGGCTGAGCGTCGCATTTCCATAGGCGCCTTTGTCGGTAGGATAGACGAAGTAGCGGACATCGTAGCCCGGGAAATTCTCCTCGAAGTAGGACCTCACTCTCGCCGTGTTCTTGAAATAGACTTCCTGGAGGCAGATGATATCCGCATCGGTAGTCCTTAGAAAGGCCATTACTGAATCTGAACACTGGGAAGGGTCCCTCACCCCGTTCCTGGCCAGCATGAAGCGGCCGACGTTATAGCTGACTATCTTGATGTCCTTCTCGCCGGCTTGTTCATGGCCATATCCGAGGCGGACGTAGCGGCCGAAAAGGAAGAGAGAGGGGATCAGCGCCAGGACAGGGATCCACACCGCCCTTGACCTCCGGAGAATGGCCCAGATGAGCAGGGCGAAGTTGAGCAGGGCAAGCGGCTCGAAGAGCAGGCCCATCACCGCCGAGGGCCAGGACTTGGCAGGGTTGGCGAACATTGACAGGCAGCTCAGGACAAGAAGCACGGCGGCCGTGGCAAGAAAGAATCTTGCTGTTATGCGGCCGAAAAGTCCGCCTTTACGGCTTGTCTTCCATGCCATTTCACCTTCTCCTAAATCCACTCGTCATAGCGATAGATTCTTCCGGACCTCTTCCACCAGCGGAGAAGGAGCCAGCCGAATAACATTCCGCCGAGATGGGCGAAGTGGGCTACTCCGTCGGCAGTGCCGGTCACTCCCGTACCGAGCTCTATGGCGGCGAAGATGAGCACCCACCATTTAGCCTTCAACGGGACAGGCGGAAAGAGGAGGACGAGTACGGCGTCAGGGTTCAGCATGGCGAAGCCGATGAGGACTCCGTAGATGGCTCCGGAGGCTCCGAGAGTAGGAGTACGCAGAATCTCGCTTGCGGAGGCGAAATTGCCGGCATGCAGGAAGGATTGCATTTCCAGCCACTGGACTCCGAGATGGAGAAGGACGGCGCCCAGACCGCAGATGAAATAGAATGTCAGGAACTTTCTGGATCCGATTGACCTCTCCAGCACCATTCCGAACATAAAGAGGGTGTACATGTTGAAGAAGATGTGCCAAAAGCCGCCGTGCATGAACATGTGGGTCAGGATCTGCCACCAATGGAAGAAGGGCGAGGCCGGGTAGAACAGGGCGAAGTTCGAAATCATAAATTCCTGATTGAACTGCGTCGCTACGAAGATTATTAGATTGATCAGGATCAGGTTGCCGGTCACCGGAGGGACATTCCTGAAGACATTGTATGTGTAATTCGACATTACTGGAGTTTCTTTTCGATCTCTTCAGCGGTGATTATCGCTGTAATTTTCTTGCCGGAAGGCGTGAATTCCGGATTGCTGCTGGAAAAAAGCAGGTCCACCAGTCTCTGGGCCTGGAGAGGGGAGGTGAGGGGGTCGGAGGAGCGGGCTCCTATGGAAGCGGCTTTCAAGGCCACCTTGCTTTCCACCATGCCCGGAAGGCCGGAGGAATTCTCGTTCATGGCAACGAGAAGGTCCGCCATGGCGGCTTCGACCTTCGGCTGGCTGACGCCGTAGCCTTCAGGAACGCCACTGACCACTATGGTATCGGTCCCGTCGGGGCTTATTTCGAAGCCGAGGGAGCTCAGTGTTTCGGCATGTTCGGTGAAAATCAATCTGTTGGCGGCGCCTACCGTGACCCTTACCGGGAAGAGGGCGGTCTGGGAAACGTGCCCGCGTTTTTCCTGAAGGGCCAGGAAGCGGTCGTAGAAGATTCTTTCGCGGGCTCGGGTGACGTCCACGGCGAGAAGGCCAGAACTGACCTGGGTCAAGATGTATTTTCCGCGGAAGATTATCACCTGGCTTGCAGGGAGGGTTTTCTCCTCAAAGAGTTTGCCGTAGTCCTGGCGCTTGTCCACCGAGGCGGAGTAGCCGAAGTCTGTCCCCCTGCCAGGCTCGTGCCCTGCCCCGGGGAGGCCGGAGGCCGCATCGGAGGCCGCATCGGAATCCGGGAAGATGGCGCCAGCATCCGTGGCGGCGAAGCCAAGGCCCGGGAAACCTGCGCCAGGGGTGCCGCCATATTTCGAACCTCCCGGCATGGTGTCGAAAGGATTATAGTCTGGATCCGCACCCGTCCCCGGAGTCGAAGTCTCGGGACGGTACTTCTCAAAATCGTTTCCGAAGACCGGCATCTCAGGTACTGACCCCCTGTCGAAGTCGAACTGAGCGCCCAGCGTATTCTTTCCGAGAGCCTCACGGACACAGGCATAAAGAACCTGAAAGATGACAGTATCATCCTGGAACTTGACCTCAGTCTTCGTCGGATGGATATTCACATCAATATCGTGAGGATTGACCGAAAGATAAATGAAATATGAAGGCGTCGCCCCGTCAGGAATCATATCCTCATATGCCTTCATCACGGCCTTATGAAAATATGGGCTTCTGAAATACCTGCCGTTTACGAAAAAGAACTGGTTCCCGAGCGTCTTGCGACTCTTCTCAGGCAGCCCGACATAGCCATGAATCTTAACCACATCAGTCTCTGTTCCGATGTCAAAGACCTCAGAAGAAGCCGAATCTCCCATGAGGTCATGAATTCTGAACTTCAATGACTTAGCCTTCTGGAGAACATAAATGTCCCTGCCGTTGCTCTTAAGGGTGAAGGCGATTTCCGGATGAGTCAGCGCCACTCTGGTGAATTCTTCAATGATATGTCTGAGCTCGACATTGTCGGATTTCAGGAATTTTCGTCTTGCCGGGACGTTGAAGAAAAGGTTCCTGACAGCGAAATTGCTGCCTATCGGGCAAGAAGTTTCCGAAGTGCCAGTCTGCTTCGAGGCGGCGAAATCGACCTGACAGCCGACTTCCTGGCCTTCCGGCCTCGTCTTCAAGGTGACCTCCGCAACCGCGGCGATCGAAGCCAAGGCTTCCCCGCGGAAGCCGTAAGTCTCTATATCATTGAGGTCTTCCGCCGTGGCGATCTTGCTCGTGGCATGGCGTTCGAAACTCAGGACCGCCTGATCCGGGGTCATGCCGACGCCGTTGTCAATTACCTGGATAAGGGTCCTGCCGGCATCTGTAACGATGACCATAACCTGCGTGGCTCCGGCATCGACAGCATTCTCCATGAGTTCTTTGACCACGGAGGCTGGCCTCTGGACGACCTCACCTGCCGCAATCATGTTCGCGATATTTCCCGGAAGAATCCTAATCTCCATCAATACATCAATCTGAATAACCTCGCCCTTTCGCCTCGGCCTGTATCCGCGGCCTTCGTCCGGCGGCGCTTCCTACCGCTCTTTCGTCCGCCCAGGCGACCTGTTCCCGCCCCTAGAGCAGCGAGTAGAACTTCGTAATAAATATGAGCACGACAGCAAAGAGAGCAAGGCCTATGATTCCGATGATCGACTGAGCCTTGTTGGCCGAACGGCGTTTCTCAAAATTGCCGTTGCGGAAAGCGCCATGCAGATAAACCCCTGGCGTATATCCCTTCTCCTTCGCCTCCTCATCCTTGCTGCCGTCCACATCGCCAAACATCTGCTTGCGCTTCTCCTTCTCCTCATCGTAATATATAGGCTTATAATTGAAGACCCTGTGATCTTGATCACCAAACCATCCGAATCCTGCCATATCTTATAATATTAGATGTTCCATAAAAAGCAAATTTAGTATTTTTTGTCAATATTCCCCATGCCACGCCTGTTCATCTCCCCTCCGCGCGACAAACGGCACACGAACCTGCAGCATTAAGGGCAGTTGCTGATCCGCGGCCTGCCTGTACGTCAATGCCGGTGAGCGTACCCCTACGCAGAAAAAGGACCTCTTCCGCCGCCTTATCAAAGGCCGGGAGAGGCTGCAGGGCAAAGAATTGGCAACTGACTTGCAAAACGAGAAGTTATCTCGCTTACCCTTTGTTTTGTTAAATGGCGATTGATAAATTTACAATATTTTATGAAGCTGCATTTAATTATGAACAAGGGCATTCTTAGCAGATTTTCTTAGACAACAGGGTGGAGGTGGAACGGTACAAGGTCTTTAGGGGTTTAGTAAAATCTTTTCCGAGTGTATTATAGCTGTATGAAGAACGAAGAAATTGAGAGATTGTTCAGGGAAAACTATCGCAGGATGTTCCTGCTTGCCGTTTTTCTGCTACATGACGAGGCCGAGGGCAAAGATGTCGTACACGATGTCTTCGAGACTGTCATAAGGAGCGGAATCGAGCTGCGGGAAGAAACTGCCTCGGGGTATCTTCTGTCAAGCACGCGGAACCGCTGCCTGAATATGCTGCGCAGCATGAAAATTAAGGAGAAGGTGGCGAATGAATATGTCATCTTCTCCAGTCAGGAGAGCGGGACGGAAGTCACTGGCGAAGACGCCGGCGAAGAGAAAATCGCCTCTCTGAATGCCGGAATATCCCGTCTTCATCCGCCTGTGTGCAAGAAAATCATAGAAATGCACTTCATGCGGGGCATGAAATTCAGGGAAATCGCGGCAGAGCTCGGAATCAGCGAGACCGCAGTGTACAAACATCTCAGACAGGCTCTGACCAGCCTTCGTTCACAGTTGACAGATAATGATGATGAATATGGAAAAGACTGACTTGCTGCTGAAAATGCTGGATAGTCCGGAGGATTATTCAGAAGTACAATGGGACGAGATTCTCTCCGACAAAGAGTGCAGGGAGCTCTATGACGACATCGCCAGAATCCGCGGCGCCGTGGACGCGAATCGCAAATCACTCACAGACAAAGAAATAGCCAGCGAATGGAAAAGGCTTTCCGGAGCCGGGGCCCCTTTCCGGAAGATTGGCGGCATATTCTTGAAAGGCTGGCAGAGAGCCGCGGCCGTAGCCGCGGCGGTTGTGGTCGTTTCGGGTCTTGCCTATGCCGCCGTATCGAATCATTTCTTCGGAATAGCGGCAAAGCCGGCGGAAGCGGTAAAAGCGGAGGAGCCTGCAAAGCCGGGCCGGGCACCGAAGAAGATACAGGAAGAAGAGGCCGTAAAAGTTGCGGAGCCGAAGCTTTTCGACAACGTCGCCCTCTCGGAAATCCTCGCGGAGTTGTCTGACTATTACGGTGTTGAAGTCGAGTACATGGACGAGGACGTGAAAGGACTCAGGCTTTATTTCGAATGGGATCCCGATGAACCACTGACGGGAATCATCGCCACTCTGAATAATTTCGAGAGCTTCAGCATAAAACTCGAAGGTAAAAAGATAATTGTCAGCAAAGCTAAATGACTATGAGAAAATTGCTGTTTTCTCTGCTGCCCGCCCTTATCTGCGTATCAGCTTTCGGGCAGCGGATAACCCATGATTTCGAGAACGTGACTCTTTCCGCTGCAATCAAGTATATTCAGGAAAACACAACGGAATACAAGATATTATTCATCTACAACGAGCTGGAAGACTTCATGGTGACTGCATCTCTGAAAGACGAGGCGGTGACGGATGCCCTGGAGCATGTCATCGGCTTCTATCCGGTCTCCATGAAAGTCAAGAATGACAAGATATTCATTGAATGCACCCACAAGACGGCAAGGCACTTGTCCGGCAAAGTGCTGGACGAGAATGGAGACCCTCTAGCATTCGCCGATGTTGCTGTGTATTCCGCCGATGACGGTAATGCAGGAGGCGGCGGGGCGATGGTTGGAGACGGGGTGACCAACGAGAGCGGAATATTCGTAATCCCGATAGAAGCCAACCGCAACATGGTGGAAGTCAGCTTCATCGGCTACAAGAAATTCACAAGGTACGTTACCGGAGAGGATGCAGGAACATTGCAGATGCAGGTGGAAGCCTTGGCCATAGGCGGGGCTGTGATCAAAGGCAAAAGGCCAGCTTACAAGATGGCCAAAGGTGGCTTTTCTGTCGAGGTGCAGCATACCATGCTCTCTCAGATGGGCTCGGCGGTTGATGTCCTGGGACAGATGCCGAGGGTGAGGGTAGACGGCAGCGGAGAAATAACGGTGGCGTCCAAAGGCTCCCCGTTGATCTACATCAACAACCGCAAGGTGAACGACGCCAATGAGCTGAACCGGCTGAAATCCGAGCAGATAAAGAGCATTGAGGTAATTACGAACCCTGGCGCGGAGTACGATGCCACGATAGAAGCGGTGATCAAGATAAGAACCCTGCGCAATACGGATGAAGGCCTAAGCATCCGCAATGACGCAAACGTGAATTATACCATAGACAGCAAGGCCGCCGGCAGCGAGGAACTTAATCTCAGCTGGCGCAAGGGAAAGCTGGAGCTGGTAAACGACGCCTCCTGGGAACGCAATGTCATGGGCGAGGACAATAACTTAAACATGGAATTCGCCTATCTTACTGAGCAGAAGGCCAAGGACGAGATGACTCGCGACAACATCAATGAGAATTTCGCGATGGACTACGCCCTCAACGACAGCAGTTCTCTCGGAGTCAAATATAATTACAGCAAAACGACCAAAGGTGATATCAAACTGAACGGCAGCTACTCGGTCTACAAGGATGGCAAAATGCTGGGAAACATCGGCCAGCACTGGCGTAATGAATATCTTGCCGGCCCGAGCCACCAGGCGGATGTCTACTATGCCGGAAAGATGGGAAAGATGGGCGTGGACTTCAACGGCTCCTACATGTTTACGAAGACCACCGAGGAAAGCGCAGTGCAGGAAACAAGCGAAGAACTTAAAGACCAGACTGTCACTTCGGCCTCCGTGATACGCGGGCGGCTCTATGCGGCTAAGCTGGCGCTGTCTTACCCGCTCTGGAAAGGCAGCCTGAACATCGGGTCGGAATATTCCTATACTAAAACCGACGGGAGCTATCAAAATGAAGAGAATATAATCGCGGCCTCCGAATACAAGATCGAGGAAGGGAATATCGCGGGATTCGGGGAATATGATCTTTCGATTGGCGAATGGAACGCCAATGCAGGTCTCCGCTACGAACACGTGAAATCCGACTATTTCGCTTTCGGAGTGAGGCAGGATGATGCAAGCCGCAATTATGACGATCTATTCCCGTCCATATCGGCCTCACGGCAATTCGGGAAGTGGGACTTGCAGCTGAGCATGAACATAAAAACCAGAAGGCCCTCGTACAGTCAGCTCAGGAATAATCTGCAATATGACAACCGCTATGCCTACGAGGGCGGGAATCCGCAGCTGAGGCCTCAGATTACCAATTCCATAGATTTCTATGCGGAGCGCGGCTGGCTTACGTTCTCGTTAGGGTATTCTCATTACAAGAATATGATAATGTTGATAACCAAGCAGTACAACGACACCATTGCGCAAATTACCTTTGACAACATCAGGAAAAGAGACAAGCTGTATTCATCGGCCTCGGCAGCCCCTGACCTGGGCGTCTACAAGCCGCTTTTCGAAATAGACTACGAACAGCAGTTCATTGACGGAAAGCAGTTGGGCGTGACGCGTCGTCTGAACAAACCCAGCTTCGCTTTCATCTTGAATAATCGCTTCCGCTTCTCGCAGTCGTTCTCCGGATCGGTGAACTTGTATGCATGCACCGATTCCGATGACGGTTTCTCTCGCGACAAAGGTTATTACACGGTTTCCGCCTGGCTCCGCAAATCTTTCTTCGATGACAAGCTAGCCCTGAGGCTCTCCGCCGACGACATATTCAGAAGCGAGAAGGAAAGATGGACTCGCTTCGGAAACGGCATCCTCAGCACAAAGGATTGCTACAACTACACCCAGATGGTATCCCTCACCGTAACCTATATGTTCAACTACCGCGACGGCAAGTACAAAGGCACGGGCGCCGGCAACGCCGAAAAGAGAAGGCTCTAAGGGATACCCGGGAAGGCCCATATACGGTTGATGACGGTGAAAGAAGAGTCCGGGCAGGACTTTGAGAATCTTTGTGACAGAAAAAAGGCTGGCCTAAGTCACTTCGACTTTTGGTCAGCCTCTTGATTTTCAGTGTAGCGGGAGTGGGGCATGATCCCACGACCTCCGGATTATGAATCCGACGCTCTAACCAGCTGAGCTACCCCGCCATTTTGCAGGTGTCTCAAGCGATTCATGGACCTCGCGGCCTTTGCGCTTTTCAGCAAAAAAGCACGGACTGCTAATGGCAAATGCCCGTGCTTAGTTGAGATAGAAGGATTCGAACCCTCACTGACAGAGCCAGAATCTGTAGTGCTACCATTACACCATATCTCAATGATGTCCCTTCTTGTCAGGTCTGCCCCTTTCCGCTTGTTCAGCAAACCTTTCTCGGCAGTTTGCCAACCGATAGGTCTTGACCTTGTTCTCGTTGGGATTGCAAAAATACAACTGATTTCCGTAACTGCAAAAGAAATCTTCAAAAATTTTTCTCCTTCCCCGCCGGTTCCTCGGCCAGATCCCTAAAACCGCCTTTTCGCGAGAACCTGCGCACGGTCCGGAGGAGACAGGGGAAGGCGGGCAAAGAAATCGGGGCGGAAGCGATTGAGTTTGGAATACCGGGAAAAATGGCAATATTTGTATTTTGAATCCATAAAATACACAAATGCCAAGAAAAGGACTCTTTTGTCTGACACTTTTTGTCTTTCTCTTCAGCCTGGCGGCCCATGGTCAAGGTGGCAGAAAATTCACAGTCAGCGGCAATCTTACCGACTCACAAAGCGGCGAAAGCCTGATCGGTGCCGCAATCATGAGCGGAGGAGGAGGCGTGGTATCGAACGAATACGGATGGTACAACATCAGCCTCGACGAGGGCCCCGTCACCCTCCAATACCACTACATTGGCTACGAATCCCGGACCCTCACCCTCGACCTGCGCCGCGACACCGTCATCAACGTCACCCTCTCCCCCTCCGAGCGCCTCAGCGAGGCCGTCGTCGTGGCCAGGAGCAACGTCGGGATAAACGCCACCAACATGAGCGCGCTCGACGTGCCCATCGTCCAGGTCATCAAGTCCCCTACCCTCTTCGGGGAAAGCGACATCATCAAATTCATCCAGATGCTCCCCGGGGTCCAGGGCGGCATGGAAGGAACCACTGGCATCCTCGTGCGCGGCGGCAGCCAGGACGAGAACCTCGTGATGCTCGACGGAATCCCCATCTACAACATCGACCACGTGCTCGGAATCTTCTCCGTCTTCACCCCGGAGGCCGTCAAGAAGGTCACCTTCTACAAGGGGGCCTTCCCCGCCAGGTACGGAGGCCGCATCTCCTCCATCGTCGACGTCAGGACGAACGACGGCAACCTGAAGGAGACCCATGGCACCGTCAGCGTCGGCATGCTCACCAGCAGGATCCATGTCGAAGGCCCTCTCAAGGAGGACAGGACCTCTTATTCGCTGAGCTTCAGGGGCATGCACACCCTCCTCTACCAGCCCTTCATCAAGCTCGCCATGGAGGACGACGCCAGGGCGAACTTCTACTTCTACGACGCCAACGCCAAGCTCTCGCACAGGTTCGACGACAGGAACAGGCTCTATTTCGGGGTCTATCACGGCCTTGACAGGCTCATCGTGGACGACCTCGACGACGAGGACGAGGAGCAGTCGGACGGCACCTTCAGCAAGTCGGCCGACAAATACCGCATCGGCTGGGGCAACACCATCGTGGCCACGAGGTTCAACCACGTCTTCAGCGGCAAGCTCTTCTCGAACACGACCGTGGCCTTCAACAACTACCGCATGAGCATCGAGGACCGGTACAAGACCTCCTACCAAAAGCAGTTCAGCAGCAGCTACGAGTACGAATACAAGTCCGGCATCAACGACTGGAGCGCCAGGATGGACTTCGAGTGGAAGCCGGCTTCCGGCCATTCGGTCCGCTTCGGCGGGGAGTACGTCTTCCACACATTCAAGCCGGAGACGAGCTCGTTCTCCACGAAGTCGGTCGAGGGCGGCAAGGTCCAGCAGGATTCCACGTACAACGAGCTGTCGGGCAAGAGGATGCATGGCCATGAGGCCTCCGTCTTCATCGAGGACGACTTCCTCGTGGGCGACCGCCTCAGCCTCAACCCTGGCCTGCACTTCACCCTCTTCGGCACGGACGGCAAGTTCTACGGCTCCGTGCAGCCGAGGTTCTCGGCGAGATACGACCTCGGCGGGGGCTTCGCGGTCAAGGCAGCCTATTCGAGGATGGCCCAGTACGTCCACCTCCTCACCTCCACCGACATCTCCCTCCCGACCGACCTCTGGGTGCCCATCACGAAGGACATCAGGCCGGTCGTCGGCGACCAGTACAGCCTCGGGGCCTATTACGACGGGCTGAAGGGCTGGGAGTTCTCGCTGGAGGGCTATTACAAGAAGACGAAGAACGTCGTCGAGTACCAGGACGGGGCCACGGTCATGGGGACCTCGGCCAACTGGTACGAAAAGGTCGCCATGGGAGAGGGACGCTCCTACGGGGCCGAACTCTACGTCAGGAAGACGGTCGGCAAGACGACGGGCTTCCTGTCCTACACCCTCTCGAAGAGCGACAGGATCTTCAGGAACGGCATGGTCAACAACGGCAGGTGGTACCCCTACAAGTACGACAGGAGGCACAACCTCGTCCTGTCCGTCTTCCACAAGTTCAGCGACAGGGTCGACATCGCCGGCAATTTCGTCTTCGCCACGGGAGGGACGACGACGGTGCCTATGAGGCAGATCGTCGTCATCGCGCCCGACGGCAACGACAGCTACGAGGACTACGTGCCATACAAGAACAACTACCGGCTCCCCAGCAGCCATCGCCTGAACCTCGGGCTGAACCTCCACAGGCAGAGGCGCCATGGCGAAAGGATATGGAACATAAGCGTCTACAACGTCTACAACGCCATGAACCCGAACCTCGTGTATTCGGACACCGACTACAAGACCGACGAAAAGGGGAACGTCACGACCGACTCCATCAAGATCAAGAAGATAACCATCCTGCCCTTCATGCCTTCGGTCAGCTACACCTTCAAATTTTAGAGCCATGGAGAAGATCGCAAGCATATTTTTCTGCGCCGCCCTCGCCGCCGTCGCGGCCTTGTCCACGGGCTGCGAGAACACGCTCGAGACCATCAAGGTCTCGGGCGACGACGAGATCATGATGAACGCCCTCATGGACGCGGGCGAAGACTTCCACATAGTCTACCTCAGCCACGGGCTCGGGACGGAATTCAGGCCCTACGCCTCGAAGGGGCCCGTCCGCTGCTACGTCAACGGGGAGCTTGCCACCACGGCCGAGCCGAGCCCCTACTACGACCTCTACTTCTGCAAGGCCTACGTGTTCAAGGCCGGCTTCAAGGCCGGTGACAAGGTCAGGCTGGAAACGGAGGAAGGGGTCTCCGCCGAGGTCAGGGTGCCGCAGAGCCCCGAGATCCTCGGCGTGGACACTACCTACTTCGAGAACGGCGAGGACAGACTCAGGAGCATACTCTCGCTCAGGACCAGGCTGCAGGACGTGCCCGACGACGAGAACTACTACAGCTTCAACGTGAGGGCCGAGATCTACCGCGGGGAGTCCTTCAGGGACACGACGAGGAACCGCGCCGCCCTGTACACGGACAACGAGCCCCTTCTCAAGGAATACTCCTCCGGCAAGGACGACAGCAAGACCTTCTTCGACGACTACGTCAAGAACAAATACCACCTCTTCTCCGACAAGTCCTTCGCCGGGAAGAGCTACGTCATGAACGTGGGAATCTATCCCTACGACTGTCTCTGGGGCTATTACTACGAGGACAAGGGCAATTACACGACCTATTCCAAGACCGGCGCCTGCATCATCGTGCAGGTCAGCTCGCTCTCCGCGGAGACCTACCGCTACATAAAGGCCTCGGAGAGCTCCGACTTCTGGCACTTCGAGCCGGTCATCTTCCCGCAGAACGTCTCGGGCGGCCTCGGCTTCGTGTCCGTCGCGAACTCCGCCGTGTGGAAGATACGCCTCCCGGACAAGATGGCCCCGGACCCCTTCTATTATTGACATGGACATTATCAGACTCATACCACAAGAAATGGCACACAACTATATCAGAAAGGCTTTCCTCGTTCTGGGGATCCTCTGGGCCGCCGCGGCCACGGCCCAGGAGCGCGAACCCATCTGGCCGAAGGGCAAGATGCCGGACCCGCAGCCGCACCAGATCGCGGCGATGACCGACGAGGCCGGCAAGCCCGGCTTCAAGGCCGACAGACACAGGACGCCCTACCTCGAGTGGTTCGAGGCGCCGGCGGACAGCGTCCGAAACGGCGCATGCATGATCCTGATCTCCGGCGGCAGCTACCAGAACTGCTGCGACGTAGACCTCATAGACCGCTGGCACAAGCGGCTGACCGAGGAGGGCATACAGTGCGTGAACTTCGTCTACAGGACCCCGCGCCCGGTGGGCCTCCCGATCTACCAGAGCGCCTGGGAGGACGGCCAGAGGGCCGTCAGGGTCGTGCGCAGCGAGGCCGGGAAGAGGGGCTTCGACCCCGACAGGATAGGCGTCATCTCGATGTCCGCCGGCTCGCACCTCGCCCTTCTGCTCGCCACGAGCTCCCAGACCCCGGCGTACGGGAGGGTCGACAAGACGGACGACATCCCGTGCAACATCGACTTCGGCATCATCAACGCACCCGCCTACGTGACCACGGACGGCGAGGCCGGGACCCGCGCCACCCGCCAGGGCTACGGCCCCGACGTGACACTCAGTCCGGTATTCAAGTTCGACGGGAAGACCTGCCCGCTCAGCCTCCACCACGGGGGCAACGACCCGTATTCGCCTAACGGCTCGACGCTGGTGTACCGGCAGCTCAGGCGGATGAAGATCCCGGCCGAGCTCCATCTCTACCCGGACAAGGGCCACGGCGCCTACGGGCTGGAGCGCGGGATCGAATTCCTGAGGCAGATGGGCTTCCTCGGAAAGCTTGAGCCGGAGGTGGCGCTCATGGACAGGTTCGACAGCGACACGGCGAGGGGCTTCTACGCCAAGGAGGACATATGGCCTGAGGGCAAGACCCCGGACTTCAGGGAGAACCAGTGCACGCCTTACATAGAGTGGCACATACCTAAAGTTTTAAAGACCAAAGCTATACAGATAATCTACTCCGGCGGATCGTACCAGAAGAACGCCCCGGACGGCTTCGAGGTCGCCCCGGCGAGGCGCTACCTCAACGCGAAGGGCGTGACCGTCGTCACCCTTAAGTACCGCACCCCGCGCCCTGAGGGCCTGGCCAAGCACACCACGGCATGGGAGGACCTGCAGCGCACCATCCGCATCGTCCGCAGTGAGGCCGCCGCGAAGGGGCTCGACCCGGACAGGATCGGAATCATGGGCGGTTCGGCCGGCGGGCACCTCACCCTCATGGGGGTGACCTCCTCGAGGCACCAAGCCTACCTCCCGATAGACGACATCGACAAGGTCTCGCCTAAGGTCCAGTGGGGAATCGCGATCTATCCCGCCTACGGCCTGACCGACGGGCTCGAGAAGCAGAACAGCGGCGGGGGCAACGACGACAGCGCCGTGCTGGCCCCGGAATTCTCCTTCGACCTCGACACCGCGCCTATGCTCTTCGTCCACGGCGACGCGGACGACTGGGCCGCCATGAATTCGGTCAAGGCCTGGGAGAAGCTGAGGAGCATGGGCATCCAGTGCGGGCTCCACACCCTCGCCCTCAGGGCCCACTGCTTCCAGAAGACGGCCTCCCCGGGGACCGGCAGCTACACCTACCTCGACCGCATCTGGGAATTCCTCGTCGCCAAGGGCTTCCTGAAGGACTAGACTCCCCGCCAGACCATGCGGGTGTAGTCTTCGCCGAAGAAGGTCATCCGGCCCTCCGGCTCGAAGCCGAGCCCCGAGTAGTACGCGATGAGGCGTGGCGAAGAGGTGGCGGCGAGCAGGGTTATCCGGCCGAAGCCGAGGGCCCGGCCTTTGGCTATCCCGTCCTCGACCAGGAGCCTCGCGATCCCCCTGCGCCTGCACTCGGGCCTCACCGCGAGCGAGTCGAGGTAATATTCCCCCGGATAGGTCTCCGGCTCGGACGCAGGTACCGCATCAGGCTGCAAAGGCTTCAGGCCCGAGCAGCCTTTTTCTGCGTCCCGGAGGAAGAGCCCCCAGGTCCTGTCCCTGAGGGACGCGTAGATCTCGCCCGGGTACGAGATCAGACAGCCGGCGGGGCTGCCGTCCTCCGTGACGGCGATGCGGGCGTGTCTCCATGAATAAATTGAATCCTCCGGCAGGCACATGGGAACGGCCATGGAAAGGTCGTCCCAGTCGGCTCCCATGCCGGCCATGACGGTCCACGCCAGGAATTCGGCGTCGGACGGTCTTGCGTCTCTGATGTCGATCTTCATTGGGCAAAGATAGCCAAATATTCAGATTTAGCTTATATTTGCGAAGCCATGGATTCATTCACCTTCGACCACATAATCATCTCCCCCGACAGGCAAATCGGCCTCCACCAGCAGGAGACATGGGAACTCTCCTACATCGTCCGTGGCGAGGGGACAAGGACCATCGGCGACAAGACGGAGAATTTCGGGGCCGGGGACCTGGTCCTCGTCGTCCCCGAGATGCCCCATGTTTGGAGGTTCAGGCGGCCGCGTCCCGGGGGTGGCATATCCGGGCATCGCCCGGGCCCCGAGCCTGCCGAACCCGACTACACGATAGAAAACATAAGCCTCGCCTTCTCCCAGGACCTCCTGTCCAGGATAGGAAGCGACTTCGCAGAACTTGGCGAGATGGCCTCATGGTACGCCGGCCTCCGACATTCCGTCTTCATCCCGGGCGCGGAGGGCAGGGCCATAGGCGGACTCCTCATGAAGATGACGGAGGAGACCGGCGCCGAGAGGCTCCTGTCGTTCCTGAAGGTGCTCATGGAAATATGGGACGCCGACGGAAAGAGGGACTCTGGGGACTTCGGGGCCGGGAAGGACGACTCCGTCGTGAGCCAGGTCCAGAACTACATCCACTGCAACTTCAAGCGGCGGATCACCATCGGACAGCTCTCCGCCTACGCCGGAATCAACGGGACCAGCCTCTGCACCCTGTTCAAGGAGAAGACCGGAAAGACCATAATACAATACGTGATGGACCTGCGCATGGACATGGTGAAGAACCTGCTGAGAAACAGCGAGATGTCAATCTCAGAGGTCTGCTACGACTGCGGCTTCCGCAACGTCCCCTACTTCAACCGCACCTTCAAGCGCCTCCTCGGCATGAGCCCCAAGCAATACCGCCTCGCCGCCCAATCCCCGACGGCGGACCGCTAGACGAGAATCTTGCCGCCCGTGACGTCCTGGAAATGGGTCGACGCCCAATCGATTAGAGGCTCCAGCGCCGGCATCAGGGACTCCCCCAGCGCCGTAAGCGAATACTCGACCCTCGGCGGAATCTCCGCATAGGCCTTGCGGCTGACTAGGTTGTCCCGCTCCAGATCCTTGAGCGTGGAAGAAAGCATCTTCTGGGAGACATCAGTCATCTCCGCATATATCTGGCTGAACCTCAGGGTCCCCTTCGTATGGAGCGTATACAGAACCAGCAACGACCACTTGTCCCCGAACCGGTCGATCACATTCCGGATCGGACAAGACATGTACTTGACATCCACCTGTTTCATCACGCAAACACTCTTTATTCTCGATTATATTTATTACCCATCTCACTCCCATCTCTTCCCCGTCTTCTTCAGCTCTCTTTCGCGCATCTCTTCCCATTCTCTTTCCCGCACCTCCAATCCCCTCGCTATCACGACGCAAATATACGACAAATTTCCGCACTCTCCAAACGAAAGTAAATAACGAAAATCAACCGTAAAGTCCATCTTCACCCACACTAGGCTAAAGCCACAAATCCCGAAATCCTCTCCGTGGCGCCGTCATGGGATTCGCAGGTCCCCTTACCCAGAATACAAACCACCCCCTCTGAAGGGGCCTCAGAGGCCGGTCGTGTGGATTCTGGGTTGAAGCCGGAAGACGGGACCCCCTCTGGAGGGGCCTGGAAGGCACATCGCCCGTACAATTGGTTGGGGCCGGCGAATCCAACCTTATTTTGCGCGCCATATTTTTACGATTTACATCATTGATTATTAGAAAAATTTGCTAATCTCCAAGCTTAACGATATCTTTGTCCGATGCCCGTGCGGGAAGCCACAAACGCCAGGGCTGATGAACGAAACGTCCGGCTGACGAAGAACCACTGCCCTAAATATAAATACAGTCCAACCGATGCCTAAACCAAGAAAAAAACTCATTCTGCTCCTTGCTTACCTCTTTCTGGCCGCCCCGTTGTTCAGCCAGAACAGCGTTTCGTATTCATACGACTCAATGGGGAATCGCATCTCACGAGTCGCATCAGAAGGGGACATAGCGTCAGCCACGGAATTGACTGACAGCCTCCGTCAGGCTTCCATTCCGTGGGATGTCGCTTCATCCGGGTCACTCCATGCATCAAGACATGGATGGCTGCCTCACTTTGTTATATATTATCTGCACGATTCCTTCCGGCTTGAGCCTGACGCACGTGCCGAGAAATTCCAGGCCGGTTTCAAGTCGTGGGCCTTAGGCAGAACATGAATCATTTTGCCTTGAACCAAGCCTTGTTGCAAGACCGGAATAACGCAATGTGCCTCCTCGAGTATGAAACGAGATAATCTGTTTGCAGGCGCGGCCGTATTAGCCATATGCCTGCTGTACCCGACCTCAGGCAGGCTATTTGCGCAAGAGTCCATGTCCCATGCCGGGATTGACAGCACAGTCATCCAGTCTTCCGACGGAGGCGTCACTGTCGAATATTCGGCGAAGCCTTTTGATTTTGGGCATATTGCCCATCCCGCCATGGCGCAGCGTCGTAAGCTTATTTTTTCCGAAGACGACAAACGTGCATTCTTCGAAAAGCGCAGGACGGAACTGGAAGCCGCAAAAACAGCCATCAGGAATTTTCCTCGAAGGGCGGCAAAACTGAATATTGCCGATTATGCCGTAGGGGAAATTCCGATGCAGGAAGGAATGACCCCGGCAGGCGCAAGGACATACCAGATACCGATTGCCACTGCCCCGGGCTTCAAACTGACGCCTTCAATCGCCATAGGTTACAACAGCCAGGCCGGCGACGGATGGGCTGGCTACGGTTGGGACATCCAGGGGGTCTCATCCGTTACCCTCATCAACAAGAATATGTATTACCATTCTGCGGCCAAAGGGGCAAATGTCAACGACAATGATGCCGTCTTCGCCTTGGATGGGGTTCCTCTCGTGACGAACACCCAATCGGCTACGATGTCCGCTTTCCCTTTGATAACCGCGACCGGCAACGTACTCGTCGCCCCCGATTACAATTCGCATGGATATGTCACATCGTTCACTGCAAAGTATCCTGATGGGTCGACCGCTCATTTTGGCGATGCCTGGGCGGACGCATCATACAACCTGCCCACATATCCCATCAAGGAGTTGACGGATCTGGAAGGGAACAAGATTTCTTTCTCCTATCTATCCGATGTCGGTAACGGAGTCCCAAGACTCACATCCATCCGCTATGGCTACGGCTCGACGGGCGCCTACAATGGTGAAATGACATTTTCCTACACACCCAATACCAGGTACGCAACCAGATATTACGCGGGAAGAGCCGAATATAGGGACATGCGCGTCACCGGAATTGCTTCCAAAAACGACGGAGACACACTTTGCCGGTACGCCATCTCCTATGAGCAGAAAGACAACGTCTGGCTTCTTACGCAGGTGGACTGCAGCTCTGAAGGAGAATCACTGAGACCTCTTGTATTCGAATATGGTTCGGCGGAGTATAACGGCATCCAGGCTTCCGACGGCCACTTGTACAAGGATGACAACTCCCTTTTCCTTTCCAGCACTTTCAAGTCGGACAATGACAAACAGGAGTTCATCTATCGTCGAGGAAAATTCGTGTCAAGCAGTTTCAACGATGGCATCCTGATCTACCCTTACTTTGAAAATTATGGCGTGACAAAGTCAAATAAGTCCTTGACCAAATCCGCAAAATTCAAATTCGGGAGCCTGTATTCCGAAGACCAGGTTATCCTTTTTGTTCCAAGTCTGACTGATTTCAACGATGTCAACGACTCCATCACTGCCGGCAGCAGTTTCCAGACCATAGAGGCCGTCGACGTGGATGGAGATGGATTGGATGAGATTGTGAAGGTCAATTTCAACGGGACCAGCGGCGACAACACCAAACTGCTCATTACCGTCTACAAATGCAATTCTTCCGGCGCTCCTGCCCGGAGTTCTCAGTTTGAGGTCCAAGTCAAGGGCACGGTCAAGAGCGGCGATTATGTAAGTCCGTATCGCAGAGAATACTATTGGGAAGATTTCAGGGGCAACGGAAAGGTTCAACTGCTCACTGTGGCGTTCGACAAAAACTACAATGGTGCGAAGAATTATGACCAGACATCATACGCCACGCTGATTGACCTGTCGAACGGCACTAAGCTGAGCGAGGCTAAACTGTTTGACTTTCCTCTGTCCAGTTATAACCGCCTTTTCGCATGTGACATCGACAATGATGCAAAGACCGAATTGTGCTATGCGACAAGTTCAGGACTGGAAGTTTACCGCCTGCAGGGCTATACATCCTTCGCCAAAGAGAAGACGCTGTCCGGCGTCAACTCCTATATACTCTCATCCACTGACCGCCCCTATTACATAACGGACTTGAATGGTGACGGTTATGTCGACATCATGGTGGCTCCGACCGCAGGCTCAAGTACGATATGGTCACGCTACTCATTCAACGGCGCGACGTTTCTGAGTTCAGCCTTCAGTTTGACCTCCAGGTCTAAAGAAGACTCTTTCCTGTTCATCGATCTGAACAATGACGGATTGTCTGACCTCGTCAAGGCCAGCGGGACGACGCTCGGCTCTTACATGAACACGGACGGCACCTCTTTCGGCGCCTTCTCCCAATCCCCGGCTTCAATCACCGATGCTAAAGGCATCATCCCAAGCAACGTCATAGACTATTCCGGAATGAGCAGTTTCATAAAGATTGACGGATTCTACATCTATGAGTTCAAATATTCTTTGCCGTCACCCGAACTGCGTTGTCTGTCCAAATCCGTTGACGGGCGGGGAAGAATGCTGGTCAATTCTTATGTGTATCTTCCGTCCAACAGCCTGTACTGGACCGACAACTCGCTGACGGTCAGCAACGCCTCTGGATATGCCTTCAGAACGTTTCCGATACATGTGCTTGAATCCGAGGACGCTTATCTGAGTGAGAATTCATACACCGACAGGTACAGGAACAAGTATTATTGCTATTTCAACGGAGTCGTCCACAATCTTGGTCTCGGGTTCTGCGGCTTCTCTAAAATCCGCTCCTACGACTACTTCCCTGGTAATCCTACGGAGATTGCTGACGAGATCCATGATGCGCAGAAAAGGGGCGTGACCACTTCCGCAACTTTCCGCCTGAACTCCGTCGACAGCGGACCATACCGCACAATCACGAACACCTATGACAACAACAGCACGACATATGGAAAGCTCAACCCTCGCCTGACCGAGAGCATCGACAACGACGCCGTCACGGGAGTCGTGACCGCCACGAGCTATGGTTATGGGAGCTATGACCTTCCAAAGACTGTCATCACAAGTCGGAGAAGAGGGACCGATAGGGTACAGACAGACACCGTCACCCGCACATATGAAAACAGCGTATCACCATCCAAATATGTCCTTGGCATCGTAACGGAAGAGTCGACCGTAAAGGAGGGCGACAGGAATGGCGCCATCGCATGGAAGGAAAAGTCGGTCTACACCTATGACAATTTCTATCGGCCTTTGACAAACAGGCGCTATGTTGGTCAGTTCGGCGACGTCATCAAAATAGTTGAAGTTGACACCGTCATACACCGTCCGATAGCGAAGAGCCCCTCCGACGCGGGTTCTGAAGGCTCTACGGATCAGCTTGTCCGCAAGGGCCTTGGCCTGCAGCTGGACACCACTATAGGGTCCTCTCTTAAACCTATCGGCGTCAGGATACACTACGATGCCACCAACTTGGTGTCAGAGACTCGCTGGCAGTACGATGACATGGGCAATGTGATTTCCGAAAAATCCGCACCATATGGCGCGACAGAGTTCGTCGGCGAGACTTACACTTATGACAGTGACGGCCGTTATAGGCTAACTAAGACGGACGCCCTTGGGCATACCACGACTTTCGGAGGATACAACAAGTTCGGTAAGCCGACCACAGTCAAAGACTATCGCAACCGGACTACCGCATACGTCTACGACGCATGGGGGAATCTGCTCTCCTCTACGCACCCGGACGGCATGGTTGAACGGACTACAACCGCATGGGGCGGGACCGGCCTCTACACCGTGGCTACCGCTGAGACCGGCAAGCCAGAGACAGTCGTACATTACGACGCCTTGGGCCGTGAATTGCTGAGCGGCGTCAAGCGCTTTGACGGCCAGTGGCAATGGACGGCCAAAGAATACGACGGCAAAGGCCGTCTGTCAAGGACGTCGCTGCCTTATCGTGGGGACACGGCGTCATGTTGGAACACATACGCCTATGATGCGTACGACCGTCCAGTGTCGCTGACCGAGGCATCCGGGAAGACATCCACATGGTCATACAGCGGGACCAGCGTGACAAGCATGTCGGATGGCATTTCATCCACCAGCACCAAGAATGCCAGAGGTGACGTCATCAGCGTGACCGACGCAGGAGGGACCATTACCTATTCGCTCGCCGATGACGGTCAGCCGTACAGCATTTCCGCTCCTGGAAACATCACCACCAAGTTCACCTATGATGACTACGGACGCAGGACAAAGATTGAAGACCCGAGCGCCGGCGCGCACACCTACGCCTATGTATGGAACGGCGACGGCTCCTCTGTATTGACTTATTCGAATCCCGGCGGCGTGGTAAAGACCCATAAGGACAAGTATGGTAGGACTACGCTCGTCGAACGGCCGGGAGAGTACAACACCGTCTACACCTATGATGCCGACGGCCGCCTCGTCGCCGAACAATCCACCAATGGCGCGGGAACGGAGTATTCTTACGACGACCTTGACCGCGTCTCCTCGGTCAAAGAAACCGTTCCTGACGGAAAGTGGCTCCGCAAGACTTTCGGTTACGGGACTGCCAGCGTCCTTGATGACGTTCAATACGTCTCTCAATCCGGCCCAATAACGACGGAATCCTACGCCTACAGCAATGGCCACAATACGGGCATCACCCTCTCGGATGGCACCGTGGTTTGGCGCCTCGACGGCGAAAATGATTTAGGAATGGCTACTGCCATAACCAGCGGGAGCATAACGAGGGAGTACGGTTTCACCGCCTTCGGCATGCCGACATATCGGAAGATGGGTGGCGGCGGTCTCCAGAACTTTACGTATGACTTCGATGTCACGACCGGGAATCTTCTCTCCAGAAGCGATGGCGTCAACGGACAGACTGAGACATTCGGCTATGACGGACTGAACCGTCTTGTCTCCATCGGCAACCGTCAAATCAGCTACGATGACAAGGGAAACATACTGTCGATAGGCGGGGTCGGGACCATGACATACGGCAACTCCGCGCGCCCTTACCAGGTGACCATGCTTGAGCCGGAGACGAGCGGCCTCGTCCAGGATTGTCAGCAAAGTGTGGACTATACGAGCTATAACCGTCCGTTCACCATTACGGAAGGCGCCAAATACGTGGCTTTCACCTATGACGGAGACGGAGACAGGGTGAGAATGTACGTCGAAGACGACACCACTCAGGTGCTTACCCGCTACTACATGGGCGGCAGGTATGAGTACGACCAGACTCCGTCCGGAAGCAAGGAGCGTCTTTATCTTGGCGGAGATGCCTATTCAGCTCCGATGGTATACCAGAGGGAAAACGACGGAAGTTGGACGGCCTACAACATAGGCAGGGACTTTCTCGGAAACATTACACAGATAGCCACGCTGGACGGCGAATTGGTCGCCGAATACAGCTATGACCCTTGGGGACGTCTGCGCAATCCTGAGACGCTGGAAATCTACCCCGCGGGCAGCGAGCCTGAGCTTTTCCTGGGAAGAGGGTTCACCGGTCACGAGCACCTGGCTTGGTTCGGCCTCGTGAACATGAACGCGAGACTTTACGATCCGCTCCTTGGACGCTTCCTCAGCCCCGACCCTTACGTGCAGTCCCCTGACTTCTCCCAGAACTTCAACCGATACACCTACGCGCTGAACAATCCGCTCAGGTATACCGACGAGGACGGAGAATTCTTTTTGACAACGATGCTGTTGACAGGAGCCCTGTCTCCGGTCATGTTCGGACTTGGAAATTTAATGGCCCATAAAATCCGGCATGATGATTTGGGGCACTGGAATGGGCTGAAATACTTTTTATCCGGTTCCATTGCGGGACTGGCGGCCGGAACAATCGGCAGCCTTAGCTCCCCATTATTAATTGGAATGGCCGGAGCGCCGGGATTATCGGGTATGGCTGGTAGAATTGCCTTTACGGAAACTAGCATAGCCTCTGCGCTCGATGGTCTCGCGCCGTACATAGGCATGGTCGGCGGTGCAATTAACTCCGGCTGGAAAGGAATTGCTAATGCAGGAAAGATTATGTTAGGCAATTTCTACCTGGATGAGAATAAGTCTCTCTTTGGCCAAGTGTGGGAAGGGGCAAGTCGCCATACATGGGAGCTCGCACAGCAGGCCGCCGGATATTTTTGGTCTGAAGTAAGAAACAGCTGGGCCGATCGCGTGGATTTTTGGGGAGGAGCTACTTTTATCACAAATGAGAATTCTAAGAACCACCAAGGAATCACTCTTGGCGCATATATAAATGTAGATATCAAGAACTCAATAGTTTCAGTAAAATCTTTTGACCACTATATAGAACATAATGATCAACTTTATGCTCATGAATATGGTCATACCGTACAAAGTAAGGCATTTGGCTTCTTGTACCCTTTGATGGGACTTATGAGTTTAGGAAGCGCTATAGCCGATTTTGAACTTCATACCAAGCATAATCACCATAGCTTTTTTACGGAAGTAATGGCAAACAGATTCTCCTCACATATTTTCCCATCTTATCATTGGGGAAGCGGACTTTATCATATTAAATCAATGATTCGTTAAAAATTTAACAATTATATAAATTTCAATTACTTACGCATACAATAGCCCGGTTTCGGGTAGCTTCACAGCACCTCGCAGACGGCATAGAACAAAGCCGAAAAAAGTGTTA
>Ga0256406_1000670_pt1 | contig 60877 bp, 53 predicted proteins | sample RumenRJG_03DNA_FD_185986 | JGI IMG/M metagenome (GOLD analysis project Ga0256406, IMG submission 185986) | Bovine rumen microbial communities from Lethbridge, Alberta, Canada - RJG_03 | ecosystem: Host-associated > Mammals > Digestive system > Stomach > Rumen | place: Canada: Alberta | collected... | reverse complement strand
CAGGCAGGCCGCGTAAGGAAAAGACGATCTAATCGATGTAGTGTAACTCGCAGTTGTCCGAATGGTATGGCTTCGAAAAACCTCAAAAACCTTCGGGCTCATAGTTCTAAACTTTGAGGTATTTCTGTTTAAAAGATGGAGGAACAGCGGGTTACCCTGCAATTACCTGCTGATAGTTGAAAAATGTCCGCCACATTCTCATGACTTTTGTCGTAATTCCAGGAGGACATAGGTTTTCAATAATATAAGTGTTTTGTATAATTTAATTAGAAATTGTGCATGTGCTCAGATAGTACGGTCATCAGAAGACGTTTCCTTCGTCTTTCGAAAAGAATACGACTCTCTGAACCGCAAAATTCGCACATAAAGGAACACTTCAGGCACGGTGACTGTGATCGACATGGTAACGATGTCCATCAAAGCGAAGTAGTCGCCCACCGGATTGCCGATCCGCCTCCGGAAATGGACGCAGGACTACCGGTAGTCACAGTCTTATTGCCGGTGGAAGGAATATGCGGATTTTACCCAGATGCTTGACTCAATCGCACCGGATCCGGACGCTGCCGTCCTCGATCGGTACCAATGGCAGATAGTTCAGCGCGACGGACTGATATGAATATGGAAGTGACACACTGCTACAGATCACCATTTTGCCGGCGTCGGGAAAATGGTCAGAAGATGCCTATTGTAGGGAGAAAGGAATTATATGCCGAAACAGGAACTTGAAAACTACTCAGATTCCGTATTTGAGAACATCAAGCATATCAACGAATACGGTCAGGAATTTTGGTATGCAAGAGAACTCCAAACGGTACTGGAATACACCGAATGGAGAAATTTCTCAAAGGTCATCGACCATGCTGTTGAAGCATGCCGTGCAAACGGTAAATTGTTTTGACTCACTGCAGGTAGCCATCTTGGGTAAGCCCCCGGAAAGGAAAAAATCACCTATCCAGGAAAGCAAAATTGGCGATTCCTCAGAAGGATCATACCCACAGAGGTTATAGAATGCCTTGATCGGGCGGCTGGGAGCATCGCCGAGGGGCCCAGCCGCCTCGACGATAACTTCTGGAGACACGATCATTTTTCCTTCCAGTGCCGCGTCATTTTGCCTTCCGAAGGGGAGCTAATTCTGGGTTCCGCCTGCAGCATGCCGTCAAAGTAAAAATGACGTGGATTCCCATTTTGTTGAGGTCAACAAAATGGTATCTCTCGGGTCCGGGACTCAAAGGCAGATCAACGACTACGAGCTTTCACGGTATGCCTGTTACCTCATCGTAATACACCTTGCCGTTTTAGAAGCCTCAGAGGACAAAATCATGGCATAGGCGTAGGGAATACGTACGAAGAGTGCGTCAACTGTGACGCCTGCACGATCCATGTTGCCTGCACGCCAGAGGATATCCGGACGCATACATTCAGGCGAGGAGCGGTCACGCGTCCAGTGAGATCCTGCGACGAGTGTACCCCCATGTCTCGATGACCAGGCAAAGAAGTTCTCTGACGCCATGATCGCTGACTTTCCGGCAACCTTGGATGGAACGAAGGAAATGAAAAGTGGTTCCTGAATCGGAAATATGCTTCCATATCTGGAAAGGTGATATATAGAGAAAACCCCGGAAATTCAAGGTCTCTTGAAAATCCGGGGTTTTACAGTCCTTTTAAAAAGGGAGGGGCAGCGGGTTACCGTCCCGCTGCCGATGGTTTTGTTTCGGAGTACATGTAATGAAAAAGAAAGTCGTTTGTTCTTTGTTACATCCAGATGATACCCCGGATCTCTTAACAAATCGTGGGGAAACTATGAGCAAACTGTAAACAGATCTCGACAAAACCTTTAACGTTTTCCCTCCCCTATTCCTCGATGTGATCCCGTCCGACCGCGATGATCGTGTGGACGTGCTCATCGGCAAGGGCGTAGATGATCTGCTTTCCGTCCCTGCGGAATGAGACCAGCTTTGCCATGCGGAGGACCGCAAGCTGATGGGAGACGGCGGACGTTGTCATGTCCAGCGCCTCGGCGATCTCGCTCACGCTCCGCTCCTGGTCAAACAGGGCGAACAGGATGCAGAGCCTTGTCGTATCCCCGAAGATCCGGTACAGATCTGCAAGGTCTGAGATCTCCTCATCTGAGGGGATATGGCATTCCTTTGTCTTCTGTTTTGGGTCCTTCTCCTGCATGGGTCTTCTCCGTTCTCCGCCTTAAATCCGGTTACCCCCTGATTGTATCACAGGGCTCAAACCTTCGTGGAAAGGGTTCTTGTCGAGTTCAGGATGCAGATGAGCAGCACGCCCGTGTCGCCGAAGACGGCAAGCCACATCGGAGCGTAGCCGAACACCGCAAGAATCAGGATTGCGATCTTGACCACGATGGCGATGACGATGTTCTGTCTTGCAACCAGAAGCGTATGGCGGGCGATGCGGATGCCCTTTGCGATCTTGCTCGGCTTGTCATCCATAAGAACAACGTCCGCCGCCTCGATTGCGGCATCGGAGCCGAGGGCTCCCATCGCGATGCCGACATCGGCTCTTGCAAGGACCGGCGCATCATTGATGCCGTCTCCCACAAAGACCAGGGACTTGCCATCCGGCTTTTCGGCAAGGAGCTTCTCGACATTGTCGACCTTGTCCGCCGGCAGGAGCTCTGCGCGGTACTCGTCAAGGCCAAGATCCTCTGCCACATGCTTTGCCACCTTTTCGCGGTCGCCGGTCAGCATGACGGTTTTCCGGATGCCGATGGACTTGAGATCCGTGATCGCCTGCTTTGCATCGTCCTTCTCGACGTCCGAGATGTGGATATGGCCCGCATACTCACTGCCGACTGCCACGTGAATGATGGTGCCGGGCTCCTCGCAGGCGGTCCACTTCGCGCCGATGCTGTCCATGAGCTTCGTGTTGCCGACATAGACGGTCTTTCCGTTCACCGTTGCCTTCACGCCCTGTCCCGAGATCTCGGTCACGTCCTCGACGCTGCATCCATCGTTCTCATTGCCGAAGGCGTCCCGAAGCGAAATGGCGATCGGGTGCGTTGAGTAGCGCTCGACATGCGCCGCAAGGTGCAGGAGTTCCTTTGCGTCCATCTTTTCGGGGTGAATCGCGCTCACCTCGAACACGCCCTTGGTCAGCGTACCGGTCTTGTCAAATACCACCGTATCCGCCTCGGAGAGAGACTCCATGAAGCCGGAGCCCTTGACGAGAATGCCGCACTTCGAGGAAGCGCCGATCCCGCCGAAGAAGGCAAGCGGCACCGAGACCACCAGTGCGCAGGGGCAGGAGACGATCAGGAACGTCAGTGCCCGGAGAAGCCAGGTCGCAAAGTTTGCCGTAAAGTTTCCGGAAAGGAGCGGAGGCAGGAACGCGACGGCAACCGCCGCAAAGACGACGATCGGCGTGTAGACGCGGGCGAACTTCGCAATGAACTTCTCGCTTTTCGACTTCCGGGCACTCGAGTGCTCGACAAGTTCCAGGATCTTCGAGGCGGTGGATTCTCCGAATGCCTTCGTGACCTTTACACGGAGAAGACCGCTCTCATTGACGCAGCCGGAGAGGATATCGTCCCCCTGTGCCACATCGCGCGGCGCGCTCTCGCCGGTCAGAGCAACCGTGTTGAGACTCGATTTTCCCTCCAGGACAACGCCGTCCATCGGGACCTTCTCGCCGGGCTTGATCACCACGATCTCGCCGACCTTTACGTCGTCCGGAGAGACAACCTCCACCTTTCCATCCCGCTCGACATTTGCCGTGTCGGGACGGATATCGAGAAGCTGCGAGATCGCACGGTGGCTGCTGCCCTCGGCGATGCCCTCAAACAGCTCGCCGACCTGGAAGAACAGCATGACGAAGACCGCTTCGGTGAAATTCGCTTTCCCGCCAGGGACAAAACCGATGAGCAGGGCGCCGACAGTGGCAACGACCATCAGGAAATCCTCATTGAAGACCTCTCCGTGGCCGATGGACTCTCCGGCTTCCTTCAGGACGTCAAACCCCGCACAGAAGTAGGGGACCAGGAAGATGAGAAGCTTCTGCCACATGGCAAGGTTCGGGTTCAGTTTCGTGATGACAGTGGCAACGATCAGGAGGATCGTGGAGACGATGATCTGGATCAGCTTGTGCTTCGGATCCATCTCCTCTTCTTCCTCTTCCTCCTCTTCCGGTTCAGGTTCCTCACTCCGGAGTTTCTTTTCCTCTTCTTCAGCAGCCATGATGTTCTCCTTGTTGAATGAATTAACGTTTGAACAATCGTTCATGTGTTCATCATAGTCCATGCTCCGCCCGCCGTCAACCAAAAACCATTATCTGTGAGAAATAAATTCTCCAAGCCGATGGATTTTTGATACACTTGCCTCATGATTCAGATCAAAAACGTAACCATCACACATAAGAAAGATCTGCGCGTTCTGCTCGAGGGGGTGTCGTTCACCCTGGGCGATCAGGACCGCGCGGTGCTCATCGGTGAGGAGGGAAACGGAAAGTCGACGCTCCTTGCCTGGATCCACGATCCGCATCTCATCGAAGACTATGCGATCGCAGAGGGCGAGCGCATCTTAAACGGCGGAACGACGGGGTACCTGCCTCAGGAGCTGCCGGATACGGTAAAGAGCCTTACGGCCTACGAATACTTTTCCGCATCTCCTGCCTTCCTCGATGCCTCCGCAGGTGAGCTCTCCGACATGGCAAGATCCCTTGGTTTTGAGGAGTCGTTCTACTATGAGGACAGAACTCTTCGCATGCTCTCCGGCGGAGAGCGAATCCGCGTCGAGCTTGCGCGCCTTCTCCTCGAAAAGCCCTCGGTCCTTCTTCTCGATGAGCCCTCGAACGACCTCGATCTCGCATCCCTTGACTGCCTCGAGGACGTCATCCGCTCTTTCCCGGGTTCCGTGCTGTTCATCTCCCACGACGAGGTGCTGATCCGCGACTGCGCGAACATGATCATCCACATCGAACAGATCCGGAAAAAGACAAAAAGCCGCGTCAGCGTCGTACACGCGGACTATGACACCTACCTTCAGCAGCGGGGACTTGCGATCGAGAAACAGACGCAGGAGGCAAAGGCGGATCAGAGGGCAAAGAAGGAGCGGGACGAGAGATACCGGAGAATCCGCGAAAAGGTGGCACGGGCGCAGAACACCATCTCAAGACAGGATCCCTACCACGCGGCGCTCCTCAAGAAAAAGATGCACACGGTAAAGTCCCTCGGTGAGCGCTTTGCAAAGCAGGACGAGGACATGACACAGATGCCGGACACAGAGGATGCGATCTACTTCTCCCTGAACGGCAGGGCGATGCCCGCATCCAAGATCGTCTTTTCGATCGACCTTACTGAACTCCATGCGGGAAATGATCCGAAGGCCCCGGTGCTTGCAAGAAACATCCACCTTGAGATGCGGGGACCCGAGAAGACCGTCCTCATCGGAGCCAACGGCTGCGGGAAGTCGACGCTCCTCAGGGCCATCCGGAAGGAACTTGAGGGCCGCACCGACCTCTCCGTCCAGTACATGCCGCAGAACTACGAGGACCTGCTCCCGATGGACAAGACCCCCGTGGACTATCTTTGCAAAGACGGCAGCAGGGAGGAACAGAGCCGCATCAGGACCTTTCTTGGTGCCCTGAAGTACACCGCCGATGAGATGGACCATGAAATCCGGGAGCTCTCCGGCGGACAGAAGGCAAAGATCTTCCTCCTGAAGATGAGTCTTTCCGATGCGGATCTTCTTCTCCTCGATGAGCCGACCCGCAACTTCTCCCCGCTCTCCGGCCCCGTGATCCGGCAGATGCTCTCCGCCTTTCCGGGCGCGATCCTTGCCATCTCCCATGACCGCCTGTTTCTGACCGAGGTTGCGGACCGGATCCTGATGCTGACAGAAGACGGCCTCGTGCCGATCGAAGGGGACGAGATCAGTACGTTTTAGGCAATAAAAAAACCAGGCAGAAGCCTGGTGAACGAAATCGAATATTCGGGATATAAGTTATGGAAGAATCAGGCGACAAATTCCTGCGTCTGTGCCAGCTCCTTTGCCTGCGCAAGGGCTGCAAGGCGAAGGGTCTCCTGGTGCTCCTTCACGCAGCGGATCTGATGGAGCACCATTGCGCCGGATAACAGCGCATAGGCACCGATCGCACCGACTGCGCCGTAACGGTTCACACAAAGAACTGCTGCCACACCGCCGACCACATAGGCGGCAACGGACCCGGCATAGATGATCGCCTTCCAGAGCATTGCCTTTTCATGGCCGATACAGAACTGGGCAAACCCGACGGCTGCCTGCTTGGTGTTGTTGGAGCAGAAGAGGGTAGAGGAAGCATAGCCCTCCACCTTGCCGAAGGCCGTCCACTGAACGGTCGCCGCAAAAAACATGGGGTAGAGCGCGATGATCGCGTTGCACCGGGGCGTGAGCAGAATGGAAAGACTGATGCAGGCGGCATTCAGAATGATCGAGAAGCGTCTCACATCGACGCTGCTGTAGGTATCGAGAAGATAGACCACCACCGCGCCGAGGGCGAAGATCAGGGTGGCGAGAATGCGAAGGCCGACGGTGAAGAAGTCGTGGCCCACCAGGTTTCTGGTCAGTGCCATGAGATTTCCGGTCACGGCGTTTGCAAAGACCTCCTCGTGGAGGACGATCGAAAACAGTCCCGCAAATCCACCATAGCAGGCCATCGCCCAGTGGAGTAACGTATCCGTATGCCGGTTCCAGAAGCCCTTTCCTAATAGATTCATTGGCGCCACACTTCCTTCTTTCGGCGATATGGTACGAAATTCTCAAATCCCGGTCAATCCGCAGGTTGCCGGTTTTCCGGGCTTTGGGGGTTGTCTTTGGGACAAAATCGCATTAGAATGCGGTTCATGAGGGGAAATATGACCATCGTTCAGAAAATCTGAAGAAAGGAACTGTTCATTGGCTGATGAGAAGAACCTGAAGAAGGGAAAAATCCGCACCTTCATCGAAGATGTCCTGCTGCATAAAGACGAGCCGCATCAGGAGCCCTCACCGGAGGCAAAGAGGCGAAGGAAAAAGGGGATTATCATCTCCTGCGTCCTGGTTGCCATACTGATTGCCGTGATCATCGGCGTGTGCATCCCCGTGATCCGCTTTCTGCAGACCACGGATTCGGCAACGCTTCGGGACTATGTCCATCAGGAGGGGTGGAAGGCGATTCTCATCTTCTTTCTCATCAACATCCTGCAGACAATGACCACCGTCGTGCCGGACGGTCCCTTCGAGATCGCATCGGGCGCCGTGTTCGGCGTGGGCCTTGGGACTCTCATCAACGACCTTGCAGTCACGGCAGGGTCCCTGGTTGCCTTCACGCTCTCACGCCTTTTCGGCATGCGGTTTGTGACCCTCTTTGTCGATGAGGAGAAGATCCGCTCCCACAACCTGACCCACATGACGCCGAAGAAGACGATGCTTGTCTCCATCGCCTTCCTGATTCCGGGTTTCCCGAAGGATTTCTTCACGTACCTTCTGGGACTCTCGGACATCAATCCGGTGCTCTTTACGCTCATGGTCTTCTTCTGCCGCATGCCGGGCGTTGCCCTGACCGTGCTCTCCGGCGATGCGCTCGCTGCAAGACAGAAGACAAGGGTGATTCTTCTCTGGCTCCTGATGCTGGTAATCCTCGGGTGCGGCCTGGTCCTCTACTCTGTCATGGAAAAGAAGCGGAGGGATCAGAAGGCAGAGGAAGAAAAGCAAAAGGAAGAGAACTGACAGAACAGACGGATCTGTGCTTTCCACGGGAACGCAAAGCGCAGCCTGTAAGGCTTTTGCCTTACAGGCTGCGCTTGTTCTTTTCTCTCTGTTTTTTCGCTTCCCTACTGCTTTGTCCCGTCCTCTTTTTCTTCGCCTGATTATTCCGCCGCAATAAAGCCGGCCCTAATGGCCGGCCAGAGCCACTGATCCGCAAATATAGGCCTTGCAGACGCCAATAAAAGCCACTACTGAAAGCGGACGATGGGAGCATCGCCGAGGGGCCCATCGTCTCGGCAAAATCAAGGGGTATGCAAGCTGGCTCTAAGCGGTGACCAGATGGCTCTGATCAGTGGCCACGTAGTTAATTGATTATTGTTGGAAGTGGCTCTGAACCGCGGTCGCATGGTCCTGTACCGGCGGAATCATCATTCGCCTTCCCGGACCTGGATGTCCGGATCGGTCTCATCGGCAAAGACGATCTCCATCGTCGTGCCCTCACCGAGCACCGAGTGAACGTCAACCCGGGCATGGTTGATCTCTGCCGCATGCTTGACGATCGAGAGGCCAAGGCCCGTGCCGCCGGTCTCCCTCGAGTGGGACTTGTCCACCCGGTAGAAGCGCTCGAAGATGCGGTCGATCTGATCCGCCGGAATGCCGATGCCGGTATCGGAGACGATGACCTTGCGGCCGGACAGGGTTTCGCCGACCCAGACACTGACCTCTCCGCCCGGTTTGTTGTACTTGATGGCGTTCTCCGTGATGTTATAGACCATCTCCCGGATCAGTCCCGGCACGCCGTAGACCTTTGTCTTCTCGCCGGACATGGTCAGCTTCACATGGTTGTTCTTTGCCGTCTGATCGAGCACCTCGCAGGTTCCCTTTGCGATGTCGAACAGGTCGCACACCGACTTCTTCTCGGACACCGCGCCCTCGTCGAGTTTCGAGAGCTGGATGATGTCCTCGATGAGGGCGATGAGGCGCTGGGATTCCTTATAGATGCGCTCCGAGAACTGAGGCACATCCTTTGGCTTTACGATCCCGTCCTTCATGATCTCCGCATAGCCGGAGATCGTGGTGAGCGGCGTCTTGAGCTCATGGGAGACATTGGCGGAGAACTCCTTGCGCATGTTCGCGACGGCGTCCTTCTCCCTGTTCTGGGTATCGATGCGCTCGAGCAGGGGCTGCAGTTCCTCGTAGGTATCGTTGGAGAGCGGCTCGTCGAGCCGCAGCTCATTGATCGGCTCCACGATGCGCCTAGAGGCGTAGCGCGAGATGATGATCGCCACAATGACCAGGCAGAGGAGAATGAACAGCATCGGCGGCAGGAGTTCGAGGGCAGTCCTCGAGACCGAGGTCACGCTCTCGGAGGTGCGAAGGATATCCCCGTTGTCGAGCCGGATCGCGTAGTAGAGCATGTCCATGCCCACGGTATCGCTCTTACGGATATCCGACCCGGTGCCGTTATCCCTTGCCGCGACGACCTCCGGCCTCGTGCTGTGGTTGTCGAGGGCCGAGGCGTCCTCCGTGGTGTCATAGGTCACCGTGCCGTCCGCCTTGATAAGGGTAAGACGGATGCTGCCCTCGACGTTTCCGAAGGTGACCACCGAGTCATCGCCGTTCGTGTTGATCGCCGCCGCGACATACTCTGCGACATAGCGCAGGTTGTCGGAGGCCAGCTTCTGGATGCGGTAGTTGACAAACAGGAGCGCGATCGCGTAGGAGGCGACGGTCGTCACCAGAATCAGGAGCAACATGGACCCCTGAATCCTGGACCGCATGCTTTTCTTTCGTTTCCCGCACTTTGGCTTTCCTGCCATGTTTAATCCCCTGTAATCCGGTACCCGACGCCCCGGATCGTTTCAATCTGATTGCCTGCAGGCCCGAGCTTTGCCCGCAGTGTCCTGACGTGCACGTCGACGGTTCTCGTCTCCCCGTCGAACTCATAGCCCCAGACGTCCTCCAGGATCTGCTCCCTGGTCAGGACGCACTCCGGGTTCATGAGAAGCTTTCGAAGGAGTTCATACTCCTTGAGGGTGAGCTGAATCGACTGGTCATTCACCGTGACCTCGTGCTTTCTCGTGTTCATGAAGATCGCGCCGCAGTGCAGGAGCTCCTCCGGGGAATCCCCGGCTTCTCCTGATGCCGCCTGATCGGCACTTCTTCCCGTGCGCCGAAGCACCGCCTTCACGCGGGAGACGAGCTCCATCATCGCATAGGGCTTTGTAACGTAGTCATCTGCCCCGAGATCCAGCGCACGCACCTTATCATACTCCGCACCTCTTGCTGTTGCCATGATGACCGGGATGTTTTCCGTGTCCGGATCGCGCCGGAGCTTCTTCAGGATGCTGATGCCGTCCTCTCCAGGCAGCATGATATCGAGCAGGATCAGGTCCGGCTTCTGTTCCCGGATCGCCGCATACAGCGCCTGCGCATCGGGATAGCCCTTCGCGGTCAGTCCCGTGCTCTCCAGCGTATACACCACCAGGTCTCTGATGTTGACCTCATCCTCCACGTAGTAAATCATTTCATTCCCTCATTTCTTCTGTCCTGACTTCTGCTGCCTGGATATCCGTGCGAAGGCTCAGCGCCGTGCCGTCAAGCGCCTCCTCCGCGATACTCACGCAGTTGTCGCCGATACGGTCCACGTTGTAGAGAATATCGCCAAAGACCCCGGTCAGCGCCTGATCGCACTTCTTCTCCTGAATGCGCTTCAGGTGCGCCTTGTTGAATCTTCGAATGCTCTTCCTCAGCCTGTTCTTTGCCTTCCGGATCTCTTCCGGATCATCGATCTTCTCGCCGCTCACCATGCCGAAGGCCTGCGCGTACATCTTCTGTGCGGCGCCGACGCAGTCCGCAATCTCCTCAGCCGCTTCCCCGGAGAACTTCCTGCCGCCCGCATGGACCTTTGCCGCATCGGTCACGATGTCCCTGCAGCGGTCCAGAATACGGTCGATGTCATCGACCACGGAGAGTAGCCCCGAGGCCTCGGCAGACTGCTCCTGGGAAAGCGAGCCTCTTGCAAACATCATGGAGATCGTATCCATGAGGTTTTTCAGCACCGCCTTCGCCTCATTGTAGTCGGTGTAGAACTGCTGATAGGTTCCGACACCTTCCGCTTCCGTTCCCGCCTGATCCTTCGAGAGCTGGCGAAGGACCTGGCTAAAGAGCTCCTTTGTCCTCTCCGAGAGCTTTGCGATCTCGTCGGAGATCAGGACCATGGCCGCGGCAGGCTGTGCCGCAATCCTCGCATCGAGGGCGGGAATCTTTTCTTCGCTCCCCTTTGTCTTTGCATCCGGGATCAGCACGGTCACGATCTTTACCATGAATCCTAAAAGCGGCAGCCAGATCAGCGTGCAGACGACGTTGAAGGTCGTGTGGGCGTTTGCGATCTGCCGCGAGATGACGGCCACCCCATCTCCCTTCGGGGAGATCCAGGTGATGAAGGCTGCGAACTGCGGGATAAAAAAGCTGAACAGGATCGTGCCCGTGATGTTGAAGATCGCATGGGCAGCCGCTGTGCGCTTTGCATTGCGGTTCTGTCCGATCGAGGCGAGAATGGCGGTGATCGTCGTTCCGATGTTGTCGCCAAGCAGAATCGGGATCGCACCGGTGAGGCCGATGACGCTCGTTGTCGTTCCCGCAACGGCGGTGGATGCAAAGCTCTGCAGCACCGCAATCGTCGCCGACGAGGACTGCACGAGAAGCGTCATGCACATGCCAAGGAGAATCCCGAGGAACGGAACGTCCTTGACCCTGCCCATGAGATCCGTGAACACGGCGCTCTGGGCAAGAGGCTTCATGACGGAGCTCATGATCTCGATGCCCTCAAAGAGAAGGCCGAACGAGAAGATCACCTGGCCGATGTCCTTGACCCGTTCCTTCTTTCCGAGGAAGTTCACCAGGAACCCGATGAAGATGATCGGGTAGATATAGTCCGAGATCTTGAACGCGATGAGCTGCGCCGTCATCGTCGTGCCGATGTTTGCGCCGAAGATGACCGAGATTGCCTGGGGCAGTCCCATGAGCCCTGCGCTGACAAAGCCGATCGTCATGACCGTCGTCGCAGACGATGACTGCAGCACCGCAGTCACCAGAGCACCGGCAAGGGCGCCCATGACCGGGTTTTTCGTGAGGAAGGCGAGAATCTTTCTCATCTTCTCGCCCGCCGCCTTCTGCAGCGCCTCACTCATGCTGTTCATGCCGAACAGGAAGATCGCCAGACCGCCGAGCAGCCCGAACACCGTCATCAGAATGCTGTTCATACGCAAATTCCACCTTTGGGTCCATAATTGTCAGTGTACGTTTACCTGTGTTTAACAGGCTCTTAACATTGCACAGACATCGTATCCGGAGGCGGAAAATGGCACTATCGCGGTCATGTTAAAACATTGTTAAATCTGTGTAAAGTGAGCCGCGGGCATGCAGGAAATGCACAGCATCTGCCTTGCCCACGGCTCTTGTTTTCAGGACAGCTTTTTGGTATCAATCTCCGACTCGTGCACGCCGGTGATGGAATAGACCACCCACTCGGCGATGTTGGTCGCGTGGTCCGCGATACGCTCGAGATACTTGGCGACCATCACAAGGTCGATGGCCTTTGCTCCCACCTTGTCGGGATCCGCCGTGATCTCCTGGATGATCTTCTCCCGGATCTCATCAAAGAGGTTGTCGACGATGTCATCGTGTGCCTCGACGCGGCCTGCAAGCTCCAGATCCCTGCGCACGTAGGCGTCGACGGAATCCTTGACCATCTTGCTCGCCTCTTCGCTCATGCGGATGATCATCGGAATCGGTCCGATGTCGGAGAGCGGCATCGAGAGGATGATCTCCGCGATGTCCGATGCCTGATCGCCAATGCGCTCCATGTCGGTGATCATCTTCAGGGCCGCCGAGATCTGGCGAAGATCCCTTGCCACCGGCTGCTGCTGCAGAAGAAGCTTCAGGCACAGGCGCTCGATGTCCTTCTCCGCCTGGTCGATGCCCGCGTCTGCGGCGATGACCTTCCTTGCCTGCTCCTGATCCCCGTCGCGCAGCGACTGCGTCGCCTCGCGGATGGCGTCCTCACACAGCTGTCCCATCGCGGTCAGCTGCTGATTGAGGGAATCCAGCTCGTTGTCCAGTGTTCTTCTCATGTGTCTCATTCCCCTTTCCGGACTTCACAGAAGTCCTGCCCGCATCAGCCAAAGCGGCCGGTGATGTAATCCTCTGTCCGCTTGTCCGCCGGGATCGAGAAGAGCTTCTCCGTCTCGTTGTACTCGATCAGCTCGCCCAGAAGGAAGAAGGCGGTGTTGTCCGCGATACGGGCTGCCTGCTGCATGTTGTGGGTAACCATGACGATCGTGTAGGTCTTCTTGAGTTCCTGGCACAGATCCTCGATCTTCGAAGTGGAAATCGGGTCCAGAGCGGAGGTGGACTCGTCCATCAGAAGGACCTCGGGCTCGACGGCGATGGCCCGTGCGATGCACAGTCTCTGCTGCTGGCCGCCGGACATGCCAAGCGCCGACTTCTTCAGTCTGTCCTTGCATTCGTCCCAGAGCGCCGCGCCGCGAAGGCTCTTCTCGACGATCTCGTCGAGGGTCTTCTTGTCGCGGATGCCGTGGACGCGGGGACCGTAGGCGACGTTGTCATAGATGGACATCGGGAAGGGGTTTGCCTTCTGGAACACCATGCCGACGCGCTTTCGAAGGACGTTCACGTCGAGGTCCCTGTAGATGTCGACGCCGTTGAGCTTGACCTCTCCGCTGATCCGGCAGTCCTTGACGAGATCGTTCATGCGGTTCAGGCACTTCATGAACGTGGACTTGCCGCAGCCGGACGGCCCGATGAGTGCCGTGATCTTGTTCTGTTCGATGTTGATGTTGATGCCCTTGAGTGCCTCATGGTCACCGTACCAGAGCTTCAGGTCTTTGACTTCAATGATGTTTGCCATTTGGATTCTCCAATCCTGTGTCAGTCAGCAGCGGTGTTCTTCCGGAGCTTTCTTGCCACCTGCTTTGCCGCGAAATTGATGATAAAGGTCAGAATGAGAAGGATGGCCGCGATTGCAAATGCAGTATCAAAATCGCCCTGCTCCATCGCGTACATGTACAGAGCCACCGTCAGCGTCGAGCCCGCGTTGTTCGGAAGGAACGCCTGACCGAAGTTCATGATGTTGTTCGCCATGCCGGCGGTGAACAGGAGGGCTGCGGACTCACCGACGATGCGGCCGATGGCGAGAATGCAGCCGGTCACGATGCCGTCGATGGAGCTCGGGAGCACCACGGTCCGGATCATGTGCCACTTGCCGGATCCGAGGGCAAGCGATCCCTCGCGGTAGGAATCCGGAACGGTCTTTAAGGACTCCTGCGTGCTTCGGATGATTGTCGGCAGGGTCATGATGACAAGGGTCAGCGCACCGGCGAGGATACTCGTGCCGCAGTGGAGGGCCTGGACGAAGATGAGAAGGCCTGCAAGGCCGTAGATGATCGACGGAATGCCGGAGAGCGTCTCGGTGGTGAACTCAATGATGCGCACGAGCTTTGCGTTCGTCGCATACTCCGTAAGGTAGATGGCCGTGCCGACACCCAAGGGGAGCACGATCATCAGCGTGATCAGAATGATGTAGATCGTGTTCAGGATGTTCGGCAGGATGCCGACGGTTCTCTTCAGGTGAGACGGCTGCGTGGAGAGCAGCTGCCAGGTGATCTTCGGAAGACCCCGGTAGCAGATGTAGCCGATGATCACCGCAAGAAGACCGATGACGATGACAAAGGAGGCGATCATGAGACCGTTCACGAGACCGCCCTTTACCTTGCGGCCGGAGGAGATCTGTGTCTCCTGTCTCAGCCTGTCCTGCGCCTGTCTCATGCGGGCGGAAACGGCTGCCTGTTCTGCCGCGGTTGTTTTTATCTGTTCCTGTACCATATCCGGCTCCTTTGATCCTCAGTCTTTCTTTTTCTTGATGGCAGAGTTCAGAACAAACATGATGATCATGATGAAGATGAACAGAACCAGTGCGATGGAGTACAGCGCCTGGCGCTGCAGGCCGGACGCGTAGCTCATCTCGGAAGCCACGGCGGTCGTGAGGAAACGGACCGACTTTAACAGACCCGGCATGTTCGCGACGTTGCCGGAGACCATCATGACGGCCATGGCCTCGCCGATGGCGCGGCCGACGCCCTGCACGATCGCGGCGGCGATGCCGCTCTTGGCGGCCGGAACGGAGACCTTGAAGACGGTCTCGGTCCAGGTGGCACCAAGCGCAAGGCTTGCCTCCTCATACTCCTTCGGGACGGCGTTCAGGGCAGTCTCGGACATGCTGATGATGGAGGGCAGGACCATGATGGACAGGACGATGATGGCGGCAAGAAGGGTTGCGCCGCTTGCAAGGCCGAAGCTCTTCGCGACCCAGGGCACGATGATGATCATGCCGACAAGGCCGTAGACAACGGAGGGGATGCCCGCAAGGAGCTCGACGGCGGAACGGATCACCTCCGCCAGAACGTGACCTGCCATCTTGGAGAGATAGATCGCGCAAAGAAGGCCGACCGGGATGGCGATGAGAAGCGCTCCCGCCATGCCGTAGATCGAGGTCAGGATGAAGGGCAGGATGCCGAACTTCGGATCCGCTGCCGTGGATTTCCAGACCGTGCCGAACAGGAAGTTCGTGAAGCCGATCTTTCCGATGGCCGGAATGCCGGACACCACAAGGAACGCGGTGATGAAGATGACAAACGCGATGGAGGTCAGTCCGAAGACGGTCAGAAGACCGTGCATGAAGAGCTCGACCGGGCTGTTTGCCTTTTTGGTCTTTGCTGCTGATAAAGTACTCATGGAACGCTTTGCTTTCTCCTCTTGGTTTCGAGGTTTCTCAAGGCGAACTTTTCCGAAGGTACAGCCTCTGTGCCCCCGGAAAGGTTCGTCTTAAGAGCTAAGATGAACCTTTACTGCTTTCTGTAAAACAAAGGCAGGAAGATACGTTCCTTCCTGCCCGGGATTTCAATGCCTGTCGCTGAATTACTTGTTGACCGGAACAGCACCTGCATTCGAGATGATGTCAGCATTTGCCGGATCGGTGCAGAAATCGAAGAAGGCCTGGGCTGCATCGGAGAGCGGCTTGGTGTTGTTGGTGATCAGGTTGAAGTCACGCTGGATCTTGTAGGTGCCATCGGCGATGGTATCCTCGGACGGAGCAACGCCCTCGACGGAGACCGCCTTGACGGCATCCGTGTTCTCCGCAACGGCTGCCAGGGAAGCATAGCCGATTGCCTGAGGGTTGTTCTGGACAGCGCTGATGACGTTGCCGGTGGAGGTCAGCTCCTGATCAAGGACGCAGGCGTCCTTCGTGCCGGTGATGGTCTCAAAGCCGTCACGGGTGCCGGAACCTGCCTCACGGCCGATGACTGCGATGTCGCCGTCATCACCGCCGACGTCCTTCCAGTTGTTGGTGCCGTCCGTGTAGATCGAAGCGATCTGATCGATGGTCAGATCCGTGACAGGGTTTGCATTGTTGACGATGATCGCGATGCCGTCCAGAGCGATCGTGGTCTGGGTCAGGGAGCCGTCTGCATTCTCGTCATCCTTCAGGTCACGGGAAGCAAGGCCGATGTCGCAGGAGCCCTCGGTGGCTGCGGTAATGCCGGAGCCGGATCCGGTCGGGTTGTAGTTGACCGTGACATTCGGATACTCTTCGTTGAAGGCCTCGATCAGGGACTGGATCACATCCTCCATGGAGGTGGAGCCGTTGGTCGAAACCGTGCCGGTCAGGTCTGTGTTGACCGATGCTGCCGCATCTGCAGTGGTATCAGCGGTGGTTGCAGCGGCATCTGCCGTCGTGTCAGCCGCATCAGCGGTGGAAGCTGCCGTATCGGCAGTCGTGGACGCTGCATCTGCTGCAGCGGTGGTCGATGCCGTGCCGGAAGCGGTATCCGAGCTGGATCCGCAGCCTGCAAGCATCGCTGCGGACATGACTGCCGCAGTGAGAAGTGCCATTACGCGTCTTGTTTTCATATGATTTCCTCCTGCCGGAACCGCCGGCGTTTGCTGTCAGTGTTCTTGCTTTGACACTGTGCATCTTAGAGAGGCAGTGTTAAACACAGTCATGGCGTAACGTTAAATCCCCGTAAAATGTCTTTCGAACATATGTTCGCTTATTTTACAAAAAAATCCGGGCAGTCAGGGGAATGCCCCGTCTGCCCGGTCTCTTACCGTTCGTATATCTTTACATTCTGCGATCAGCTCGGATCGTACTTTCCGAGAAGATAGTTCTCGTGGACGTGCTTCCACTCCTCCTCGCTGTCCGCGATGGTCTGCTTCAGGGTCTCGATCTCTTCCTTCATGCCCTCGAAGGTATCCTTCGCATCGACGGCCGCCTGCTTTACGGCCTCGTTGTCCTCCTCGGCCTTCTTCCGTCTCTCGGCAAGGTCGGAGAGCTGCACATCGTACTGCTCGTGGAGCGTATCCTTCTCCTCGCGGTTTGCGGCGATATCGCTCTTTAACTTGTCGATCTCGTCCTCGACGTCTGCGATCTTTCCGTTCAGGTCTCTCTTCTTATTGACATTTAACGAGAACGTCTTCGAGAGCTGCTGGTTGAGCTGCATCAGCTCATCGTTCTTCTTCTGGAGATCCAGGTTCAGCTGACGCGCTCTCGTGGAGTTCCTCGTCTGGTGATCCTTCTCGGCCGCGTGGATCTCCTCCTCCTCGGCATCAAAGTCCGCCTGTGCCTCGTCGAAGGCGGCCTGCTGCGCATCGGCGGCATCCTGTGCATTGAACATCGCCTCCTGGGTCTGATCCAGGATACTGTTCAGATATTCGATGCGCTCCCTCGACTGCTGGATCCTCGTGCGGATCCGCTCGCTGGCCCGGCGCTCGACCTCCTTCTCGGACTTCTCGATCGTCGAGGGCAGGAGGTAATAGGTATCCGCCCACTTCGTCAGGATCTGGTCGATCTTCTCGGGCTTTTCATAGGCGATGGTCTTTGTCTCCTCGGCGCTTAAGGGCATCGTGACGACCAGGTTCTCGTAGATTCTTCCGAGCCGCTCCATGAGGCGGATCAGTTTCTCCATGAAGGACTCCTTCACGCCTGCTTCCTTTGCATTGGAAGCATTCTGGTCGGCGTTCTCGACGATCTCATCGAGCTGGGATCCGAGCTTGTTCTCGGCATCCTCAAGGCCGTCGAGGACCGAGACGAAGTTCTCGTCCTCGGGGCTCGTGAACGGCGTATGGGCCACATAGTCCTGCACCTGGCCGACATAGGCGGTGAACTCATCCGAGATCTTGTCCGCCGTGTGCTGCACCCTTGCGATGTAGTTGTCGATCTGCGCCTCGACCTCGGGATTGCCGCTGTAGTGCGTGCGCATCTGTTCGATCATCTCATGGCGTTTGACCTCGAGCTCTCTGATGTGCTTTTCCTCTTCGATAAGCTCTCTTTCTTCCTCTGTCTTCTTTTCGTCTTCCACGTCTTCTGTCTTCTCTTCCTTTTCCGTATCCTCTGTTTCAGGCGCAGCAGCCTCTTCGGAGACCGCATCCGGTTCCGGTGCGGCTTCCTCTTCCGCCTCGGGTGAGGGTTCCGCAGAGGCTTCTATCTCCTGCTTCGCCTCTTCTTCCTCTGTCACGGGGGCTTCCTCTTTAGCAGGCGCTGTCTCTGTCGTTTCTTCCTCTTCTGCTGCAGGGGCTTCCTCCTGTGCGGCAGGCTCTGTCACAGGCTCTGCCTCTTCCTCCTGCACCGTGGTTTCCTCTGCAGGCGCAGGAACCGGCTCCGGTTCGGGAGCAGGGGCTGAAACGGGTTCCGGCTCTTCCGGCACAGGTTCTGTCTCCTGAGGTGCTGCCTCTTCTGCCTCCCGGTTCTTTTCCTCTTCCTTCCTTGCTCTCTCCTGTTCCTTTCTTGCCAGGATCTCCTCCTGGGAGCGCAGGAACTCCTCGCGCTGCTGATTTTCCTTCTGCTGCTTCAGGACCTGCTGCTTTGCCGCCTCGTCCTCATCGGGCGCCGCATTGTAGGTGCCGACGCTCGAGAGCAGCTCCTTCACCCAGCCGACCCTGTCGCGGTCATTCATCTTCGGGAGCAGGACATAGCCCTCGTACAGACCCTTGTCGGCCGCAATCGCAAAGCCGACGCCCTTCTTCCTGTCGGAGCGCGTCGCGCACAGCGCCATGATCTTCTTCGTGTCGACGACCACGGTCTGCTTCTCCTCGTGGCCGTACCTCTCCGAGATGAGACGCGCCGTGAAGTTCCGGATCACGCCCCGGGCAATCGGATCATCAAAGCCGCCCCGTCCGCTGTCTCCGATCGCCTTCGGCGGATAAATCGACAGGCTCGTGTATCCGTCGGTAAAGAACAGCACCTTGTCCTGGTGCAGGTCGGTGTTCTGCACCTCATAGGTCACCCCTGCCGGGACGACGATTGAAAAATCCAGATTTACCACAACCCGGGTCGGCTCCGTCGTGGTCCGTCTCGCATTTGGTTCTTCCATGATCTGCTGTCCGCCTTTCTGCTAACTTATTCGGTCAATATTTTATTGTCCTCTGCATTGACCGTGTCCACCAAAAACAAATGATACCACGCTCCCGCCCGGCCTGTCAGCACCCGTCGGGGGCAAATGATGCGTTTTTGTGTTTCTTCCCCTGCCCCGCCCTGGCCTGTGTTAAAATGGTCTCATCTGCAACAGATCTCTCAGGGAGGCCCCGCCTTGTCAAAGACGCTTCTGCGCAGGAGTACTGCGCTTTCATTGACCGCACTTGTCCTTTTTTCTGCACTCACTCTGCCCGTCCGGGCAGAAGACGTTCCAGCCTGTGATCCCGGTGCCGATGAGGCCTTTTCGGACTTTCTCTCCGAGGACTTCAAGGACACCCTGACCTCGGACTACACAAAGCTCCACCAGTACCTTTCAGATCCCGAAGGATACGGGATTTCGAGAGACGATTATACGGTGAGCCTTGGCGATCCGTACGTGACTGATGCGGACCGGGAGGATCTCGCCGATCTGGAAGATACCCTCACGGCCTTTGAGGACTCCGATCTCTCTGCAAGACAGGAGCGGATTTACCGGGAATATCAGTTCGAGAACGGGATCGCCGATACCCTTTATGCAAAGGACAATCAGTACTTCTCAAACCTCTGGTCCTCCCAGACGGGACTTCCGGTCTCGCTGTTCGGATATTTCTCGGACACCTTCGTGTGCTATGACGAACAGGACATCGAGGATCTTCTGACGCTTCTTGCCGACGTCCCCCGCTATACGAAGGAGGCGATCTCCTACACGAAGGAGCAGGCAAAGGCGGGGGAGCTCTACCTTGATACGGACGATGCAATCTCGGCGATTGATACGGTGCTTGACGGGCAGGACGACAGCGCCGTGTACACGCATCTTTGCGATACCATCGAATCGCTGAAGGGGCTCTCGAAGAAGGACATCAGGTCCTATGAAAAGAAGGTGCAGAAAGCGCTCGATGAGGACTTCTATCCATCCTATGAAAAGATGAAGTCCTGCCTTGAGGATCTGAAAAAGAGCGGGGAAATCAGGGAGCCGACAGGCCTTGCAAACCGGGACGGGGGACAGGCGTACTACGAGGCGCTGGTGCAGTCCGCCTGCTCGGATACGATCAATGTCGAAGATCTCTATGACACGCTGCTTTCCCGCTACAACGACGACGTGGACCGGCTCGCATCCCTCGAGAAGAAGGACAAGGGAATTGCCTCGGAAAATCCGGACACGGGTCTTTCGACGCCGGAGGAGCTCCTGGATTTCCTGAACAGCTCCTGCACGAAGCTCTTTCCCGCCGTCTCCGACATGACCTGGAACATCGAGCCTTTGTCCGACGAGCAGTCGGTGGACACGGTGGTTGCCTACTACACGGTGCCGCCGCTTGATGCCCAAGGGAACAATCAGATCCGCTACAACCCGTCCTATGCATCCGACGGGTTCCAGACGCTGTACTGCTATCAGACCTTTGCCCACGAGGGGATTCCGGGACACATGTACGCGTACTCGTACCTTCGGGACCACATGGTCTACGACATCGAATACCTGCTTGGCGAGTCCGCCGTGGTCGAGGGCTATGCAACCTATGCGGCGCAGCAGGCGATGCAGTTCCTGACGGACATCGACGATGACGTCATCACCTACTACACCCTGAACGACGAGGCACAGGGACTGATGCTCTGCCTCATGGACATCGACATCAACTACTACGGGGACGACCTCGATACCCTGAAGGAGCGCTATCACTTCCTCGATGAATCCAGTGTCGAGTCCTGCTATGCATCGCTCTGCGAGGAGCCGACGATGTATCTTCCCTATTATTACGGCCTGCTCCGGATCAGCGCCTATCAGGATATGGCAAAGCAGATGCTGGGCAGCCGGTACAATGACGTGCAGTTCAACAATGCCCTGCTCTCCTGCGGGAACGTGAACTTCACGATCATCGACGACGTGATGGCCCGCTACCTTGTCACCGCCCAGGGGGCATCCGTTCTGCCTTTTCTGACCGACGAGGAGCCGCAGATTGCCCTGAAGAAAGAGGCCTTCACAGGTCTTCACACTGCCTGACTGCATCCCGAAGACCGGACAGGATCTCTTCCTCCCTGCCGGGGGCTCTCCCGTCGACGGTGGGCTGTGCTTTCCCTGTCACCCCGTCGATGCTTCCCAGCAAAACCGTATGCTCCAGAAAGCGCTCTGCCTCTCCTTCTTCCGGAAGGAGAGGTTTTTTCGTGAAGACAGAAAGCGCCGCCGCAAGGCCGTAGGCGCCCCAGTTGGAGACGGAGGCTGCAATGAGGTGGTCACAGGGCACGACACAGGGGTCAAGATGCAGCTTATTCTGCACCACGTCCCGGACATTTCCCATGCCGATCTCATTTCCGCCATCCCCGATGCCGATCGTCGGAATTCCCCTCTTTTCGGCCAGCAGGAAGAGATCGTCGAAGGGGGACGTGTGGTCCTTGATGGAGACGGAGCGCATGTTTTTGTAGTCGCCATCCGCACAGCGCCCGCAGCGCTCGATCGAGATAAGTCCCGAAAAGCCTGATACGTCCGCTGCCTCTGTCACCGCTTTGATCCCGGTGCCTGCAAAGTAGTCCTCACACCCGCCGTCGGTCAGGACAAGGGGCGAAAAGGAAAGACTCTGAAGGGCTTTTGCAAGGACAAAAGTTCCCACAGGCCCGTCCGTCTCCGGGAAGCCCCGCACGTAAAAGCCGGTGGTAAGAAGGACCTTTCCCCTTTTCCAGGAGAGGATCTCCCCTGCCGCATCAAGAAGGGTATGATCCGGCAGGTGTTTCCGGACAACGTCCATTCCCCGGTGGGAGTCCGAGAGGGTGACAGCCTCGAGCAGTTCCTTGATCCGATCGTTTCTGTCTTTTTTACTGTTCTCTTCCATGTGTTCACTCCATAAAGAAACCCCGGAGCATGGCCCCGGGGCTGATTTCACTTCGCAGTTTCGGACTCCGGCTTTGCAGCTTCACTGTCCTTCTCTTTCTGCGAATTCTTCTTCAGGTTTTCAATGTTCACCTCGGGCATCAGCTCATCATCGATGATGCGGATGAATTCCTCGAGGTTTGCAAGCTCCTGTTTCGAGAAGCGCTTCTGGCACCTCTCGACAACCTTGTTCAGGTAGTCGGTGCTGATCCGGTAGTAGCGGTAGAACTTCTCCGTGGGGTGCAGGTGATAGGTTCTCTTGTCCTCATCGGAGCGGACCTTCTCAACGTATCCCTTTCGGATCAGGCTTGCCAGCTTGCTCGCGGCATTTGGTCCCGAGATGCCGGTGACGGAGGCAAATTCGGAGACGGTCGGATTGCCGAGCAGGTTGATGACCTCCATGCAGAAGGTCTCCGAGGTCGTCAGCGACGCCTCGCGGTTTGCAAAGTTCGGTGCCATCTGCATGTAGAAGTACAGACGCAGTTTTCCGTACAGGTCATTGAGTTCATCCGTGAGCATCCCGCCATCCCCCTTTGTGATCAGGTACCATCTCATTATAATGGCTGGCGCGGATTCTGGAAAGTTTGACAGGTTCGGAAAAGTGTCAGTTTTTCCGATCGGTCAGGGCAAAGAGGATCTCCGCGCGGCAGGCAAGTGTTCCGTCAACTCTCGCCTCGCAGATCCCGCTCCCCACAGGTCCCCGCAGGTCTTTGATCTCACAGGTCATCTCGAGCACATCGCCGGGGACCACCTGTTTCCTGAAGCGGCAGCTCTTCACGCCGCCAAAGAGGGCAAGCTTTCCCTGATTCTCCTCCTTTGATAAAAGCGCCACCGCGCCCGTCTGGGCGAGGGCCTCGAGGATCAGCACCCCCGGCATCACCGGCTTTCCCGGGAAATGGCCCTGAAAGAAGGGCTCATTCATCGAGACGCACTTTCTTCCCTTTGCCATCTGTCCGGGTACCAGTTCTGTGATCCGGTCCACAAGGAGCATCGGGTAGCGGTGCGGCAGGATCTTCCGGATCTCTTCTGCAGAAAGTTCCATCTCACGCCTCCGCCTTTTTGAAGATCAGTACCGCGTTGTGCCCGCCAAACCCGAGGTTGTCGGAGAGGACGAAGGACAGCGGCATGCTTCTTCCGCCCTCCGTCACGTAGTCGAGGTCGCATGCGGGATCCGGAGTCCGGTACCCTGCCGTCATCGGTACGAACTGGTCCACAAGGCTCATGACACAGAACACTGCCTCCACGCCGCCTGCAGCGCCGAGAAGATGTCCCGTCATCGACTTTGTGGACGAGACCGGGATGTCCTTTGCATGATCCCCGAACACCTGATGGATTGCCGCCGTCTCGCCGGCATCGTTGAGCTTTGTCGAGGTGCCGTGGGCGTTGATATACGAGATCTCACCGGCGCTGATCCCGGCATCTTCGAGGGCCAGCTCCATGCAGGCTGCAGCCCCTCTTCCGTTCGGGGATGGCGCCGTGATGTGGTACGCATCGCAGTTTGCACCGTATCCCACAAGCTCCGCGAGGATCCTGGCCCCGCGCTTCTTTGCGTGCTCCCACTCCTCGAGCACAAGGACGCCTGCGCCCTCTCCCATGACAAAACCGCCGCGGTCCGCATCGAACGGGATCGAGGCGCGAAGAGGATCGGTTGCCGTCGAGAGCGCCCGCATCGCCGCAAAGCCTCCGATGGAGAGGGGCGTGATCGCGGCTTCCGTGCCGCCGCAGACCATCACGTCCTCATACCCGTCGCGGATGCGGTGAAAGGCATCGCCGATCGCATTGCTGCCGCCGGCACACGCGGTCACCGTGCAGGAGCACATGCCCTGAAAGCCGAATCGGATCGCGATGTTTCCGGCCGCCATGTTCGAGATGGTCAGGGGAATGAACAGCGGGCTCACCCGCTCGAATCCCTTCTCCTTTCCCCGGTCGTGCTCCTCTTCGATGACAGACAGGCCTCCGATCCCGGAGGAGATGAGAACCCCGGTCTTCGGATCCGGATTTTCGGGATCACAGGAAATCCCTGCCTGTTTGATTGCCTCCACAGCCGCCGCCATCGCGTACTGGGAGAAGAGCGCCAGGCGGCGCGCTTCCTTTCTGTCCATCCACCGTGTGGGATCAAAGTGCCTGATCTCCCCGGCAAGTTTTACCCTGAAGTCTGTCGTGTCAAAGCGCTCGATCGGCGCGATTGCCACCTTCCCCTGCCGGATGTTCTGCCAGCTCTCTTCGACAGAAAGTCCTGTCGGATTAACGGTTCCAAGCCCTGTCACGGCTACTCGTCTTCGTTCCATGAAAACCTCCTACATGCCCATGCCGCCGTCGACACAGAGCACCTGCCCCGTGATGTATCCCGCCGCGTCCGATGCAAGAAAGCGCACCGCCTCTGCGACGTCCTCCGGGGTTCCCTCCCTCTGCATGGGGATCGCGGCAAGGGCCGCATCTCTTGCCTTCTGAGGCATCGCGGCGGTCATGTCGGTCGCAATCATGCCGGGAGCCACGGCATTGACCGTGATCCCCCGCCGTCCGACCTCCTTTGCAAGACTTCTGGTCAGTCCCACGATCCCGGCCTTTGCCGCGGCATAGTTCACCTGCCCCGGATTGCCGTGAAGCCCCACAACGCTGGAGATGCTGATGATGTGCCCGGACCTCTGCCTGATCATGCGCTTTACGGTGCCTCTGCAAAGAAGGATCGCCCCCTCGAGGTTTACCGACAGCACCCTGTCGATGTCCTCCTCGGAAAGGCCGATGAGAAGCCCGTCCCTCGTGATTCCCGCGCAGTTGACAAGAACGTCCAGAGAGGGAAACGCCTCTGCCGCCGCAAGGATTGCCCCGCACCCCTCTTTCGTTCCGACATCTGCCCGGCACAGGGGAAAGGTGCCGTCCGGAAAGGCTGCAAGGCAGGCCTGCCTCGTTTCCTTTGCCTTTTCCTCGTTTCCCGCAAAGCAGAGGAGAACGTCTGTCCCGTCTTTTGCAAGGGATACTGCCACCGCGCGCCCGATGCCGCGGCTTGCGCCGGTCACCACTGCATATCGTGCCATTACTGCTCCCCTTTCAGGACAGCCTTCAGGCTGTCGAGATATTTCTCCGTGCTCTCGAAGGAGTCGAGGTTCCAGGTGGTAAAGGAGCCATCCTCGATCCCCATGGCCCTTGCGGTCTTCTTCACAAAGCCCGTCAGTGTCTTTCCGGGACCGATCTCGACAAATTCCGTAACGCCCTGCCGGAACAGGTTCTCGAGGATCTGCTCCATGTAAACCGGGCTCTGCACCTGGCGGACCAGAAGATCCGGCACGGGCACGCCCTCCCGGTTCTCCCCGCCAAGGCAGTTGTAGAGGACGATACTCTTCGGCTCCCTGAAAGTGACTCTCTCAAAGTACCGTCGAAGGTCCTCTCCCGCAGGTTTCATGAACGGCGTGTGGAAGGGGCCGGAGACGGAAAGCGGTATGCACCGTCTTGCCCCCGCCTTAAGGGCAAGCGCCGATGCCTTGTCGACGGCGCTCTTTTGACCGCTGATGACGAGCTGTCCCGGGCAGTTGTAGTTGCAGATATAAACCTTTCCCGCATCCGATGCCATCCCGCAGCAGGCCTGAAGTGCGCCTTCATCCAGGGCGAGTACCGCGGTCATGCCGCACGCAATCCCCTCCGAGGCCCGTGCCATCGCCCTTCCGCGGAAGGCAGTCATCGTAATGGCCTTCGAGGCGGTCAGCACATCCGCCGCCTCGAGTGCTGCATACTCCCCGAGGGAGAGTCCTGCCACATAGTCCGGGAAGAGCCCCGCACGCCGCAGGATTTCCGTGATTCCGGCCTCCATCGCAAGAAGGGCGGGCTGCGTATACTGCGTCTTGCTCAGCTTTCCGTCCGGATCCTCAAAGCAGACCTCGTGCAGGTCAAAGCCCGGGTCCGCACAGTCAAAGACACGGCGGAACGTCTCGCTGTTCTCGTACAGGTCCCTGCCCATGCCCGCCTTCTGGGCACCCTGGCCCGCATACAGGTAGCAGGTTGTCATCACATGCCTCCTTCAAAGCCCGCGGCAAGATTTTTGATGATCTCTGCCACCGGGCGGATCTTAAAGAGCTGTCCGCAGACCTGTCCCGCCATGAGGCTTCCGGTCTTCGTATCGCCGTCAAACACGGCTCTTCGAAGAGACCCCAGGGTGTACTGCTCGAGCTCCTCTCTGTTGGCGCCCTGTTTCTCGCGCTTTACATACTGGCGGGACATCTCGTTCTTCAAAACCCGCACCGGCGTCCCGCCGATTCTCCCGGTGACGATGGTGTCGGACCCTTTTGCCTGAAGCAGTGCCTTCTTGTAGTTCTCGTGGATCGGGCACTCCTCAGAAACCAGAAGGCAGGTCCCGACCTGCACGCCCAGGGCACCGAGATCTCTTGCCGCCCGCACCTGCCGGACGTCCGCGATGCCGCCTGCCGCAATGACAGGGATATTTACCGCATCGCAGACCTGGGGCACCAGGGTCATCGTGGTCATCTCGCCCACATGGCCGCCGCTCTCGCACCCCTCGGCGATGATCGCATCGGCGCCGAGCTCCTCGAGGTGACGTGCCAGAACCGGCGCCGCAACGACCGGCATCACGAAGACGCCGGCCTTTTTAAGCTGATCCATGTACGGGCCGGGGGATCCGGCGCCGCAGGTCACGAACTTCACGCCCGTTCTGCAGACGATGTCCACAAAGTCCTGTGTCTTCGGGTGCATCAGCATGAGGTTGACCCCGAAGGGCGCCGCGGTAAGGCTCCGCGCCACCGCGATCTCCTCCTCGAGCTGCTCCGGCGTCATGCCGCCGGTTCCGATGATGCCGAGCGCGCCGGCGTTTGCGCAGGCTGCCGCAAAGCGCCCCGTTGCAATGTTTGCCATGCCGCCCTGGATCACGGGATATCTCGTCCCCAGGATTTCACTGAGTGTCTTCATCATGACCTCCATAAAAGACCACAACGCCGCCCGCCGTAAGGCCGGCGCCAAAACCCACAAGAAGCAGGGACTCGTCCTTTTTCAGGAGCCCTCTCTCCTCCATCTCACCGATCGCCATGGGAATCGAGGCAGCGCTCGTGTTCCCGAAGTGATCGATGTTGCGATAGACTTTTCTGTCCTCGAGCTGTTCCTTTTTGATCACGTGTTCCAGAATCCGCTCGTTTGCCTGATGGCAGACGATGTGGTCGATCTCATCAACGGACATCCCGGCGTTTTTCAGCGTCTGTTTCATCGCGGCGGGAAGTGCCTCCACCGCAAAGCGGAACACCGCCCGTCCGTCCATCTGAATGTGCGAGACCTCGGGTCCCGCACCCGCGGCCAGGATCTCGGATCCTCCCCTTGCAAAGAGGCAGGAGCCGAACGGCACATCCGCCTTTCTGACAACCACCGCCCCTGCCCCGTCTCCGAAGAGCACGCAGGTCGTGCGATCGGTGAAATCAAGGAGACGGGAGAGCTGCTCTGCGCCGACGACAATCGCATAGGGTCTCTCCTTTGAGAGAAACGCCCGGGCACAAAGAAGCGCCGCGACAAACCCGGAGCAGGCGGCGTTCACGTCGATCGCCGCGATGTTCTCCGGAAGGGAGAGTTCTCTCTGCAGCAGGCATGCGGTCGAGGGCGTCGCATGGTCCGCGGACATCGTGGCGCAGATGATGGCCGCGATCTTCTCCTTCGAAATGCCTGCCTTCTCCAGGGCAGAGCGCGCGGCGGAAAGAGCAAGGGTTGTCGTGCTCTCGCCTTCCCCGCCAAAATGCCGTGTCACGATCCCGGTCCTCGAGCGGATCCATTCATCGGAGGTGTCGACGATCTTTGCAAGATCGTCGTTTGTCATCACCCTCGATCCTGCGGCATACCCGGAGGAGAGGATGGAAAGTCCGTCATTCCCCATTGCCGATCCTCCGGAATTTCTCCCACCGCTGTGCACGGATCTCTTCCGGCATCATGCCGTCAAAGGAACAAAGTGCCTCCTGGATTGCCTTATCAAGGCTTGCATAGAGGCGTCCCGGATCCTCCTGCGCACCGCCCAGGGGCTCCGGGACGATCTCATCGACAACACCTGCCTCCACGAGATCCTCCGCGGTCAGGTGCATCTTTCCCGCGGCCTCCGGGGCTCTGGAGGCGTCCTTCCAGAGGATGCTCGCAAATCCCTCCGGGGAGAGGACGGAGTAGACCGCGTACTCGAGCATCAGGATCCTGTTGGCAACACCGATCGCGAGAGCCCCGCCGGAGTTTCCCTCGCCGGTCACAATCGAGATCACGGGAACGGTAAGGCGCGACATCGCCGCAAGATTTCGTGCGATCGCCTCGCCCTGTCCGTGTTCTTCGGCATCCTTTCCCGGGTAGGCTCCCGGGGTGTCGATGAACGTGAGGATCGGGCGCTGAAACTTTTCCGCCTCCTCCATGATGCGGAGGGCCTTCCGGTACCCCTCGGGACGCGGCATGCCAAAGCAGCAGGCAAGGTTTTCTTCCGCGCTGTGTCCCTTGCAGTGGCCGACAACGCTCACGGCCCGTCCGTGGAAGAAGGCAATGCCGCCGAGGATTGCGTGATCATCTCCGTACAGGTGATCGCCCTTCATCTCGAGGAAATCCGTAAACAGGTTCGGGATGAAATCTTTGAGATGCGGCCGGTCGATCCTGCGGGCAAGATAGACGCGCTCATTGGCATTCGGGTGGGTGAGGGGCCTAAGCATCCTTGCCTTCTCGATGCGGAGCATCTCCAGCTCCTCCGGCCCTGCGCCGTCCTGCTTCTTTTCCTGGATTCTCGCCTCGATGGCGTCCGCCTTTTCGAGCTGTTCCCGGATCATGTCAGGTAGCCTCCTTTGTAACGCCGTGGAGAGAAAGGATCTTCGAGAGCATCTGTTTCTGGTCCTTTCGCTCCACGATCGCATCCACAAAGCCCTGTTTTTCCAGGTATTCGGATCTCTGGAAGCCCTTCGGGAGCTTCTGTCCGATCGTCTGCTCGATGACCCTGGGCCCCGCAAACCCGATGAGGGCGCCGGGCTCTGCGAGGGTGATGTCACCGAGCGTTGCAAAGCTTGCCGTGACGCCGCCCGTTGTCGGGTGGGTGAGGACGCTGATGTAGAGTCCTTTGTGCTCCGAGAAGGTCTCGATCGCCGCCGCGGTCTTTGCCATCTGCATGAGGGAGTAGATGCCCTCCTGCATGCGGGCGCCGCCGGAAGCACAGAAGATGACAAGAGGAAGCCTTTTGGCATCAGCCCGCTCCACGGCCCTTGTGATGCGCTCCCCGACAGCTGCGCTCATGCTGCCCATGAAAAATCTCGTGTCCATGACCACCATGACGATCCGATACCCGTCGACAAGCCCCTCGGCGCAGACCGCAGCCTCCGAAAGCCCGGTCTTTGCCTCGCTCTCCCGAAGCTTTCCCGCATACCCCTCAAAGGAGAGCGGATCCTTTGCCCTGACCTCCCGGCCGAAGAACTCTGCGCTTCCCTCATCGAGGATCAGGGAAAAGCGGTCCTTTGCCGTCATCGGATCATATCGCCCGCAGAAGGGGCAGATGTTCCGGTTCTGTCTCCAGGTCTTCTCCTGGATTCTCCGGCCGCACTTCCTGCAGGTGTGATAGACGGGGATCACGTCCTCGATGGCTTCACTGATTCCGCTCATGCCTTCGCGCTCTTCAGGCAGTTCACGATGTCGCCGACGGTCTTCAGCTCCGGAAGCTTCTCGTCCGGAATCTTCTCGGCGCCCGCGTCCTCGAGGGCCATCTGCAGCTCCACGATGTCGAGGGAATCCGCCTCGAGATCCTCAATGAGGTTCGTGTCCATCGTGATGCTGTCCGCATCGCAGCTTAAGGTGTTCGCAATGATGTCTCTGACCTGTTCGAAATTCATAGTGTCCTCCTGGGAATGTTGATTCATTATGTATTAATTAAAATCAATTTAGTTAATATGTTTTGAATTATATTCATGAGGAGGCTGCTGTCAATAGACTCAGAGGAAACCATGAGAACACTTGCCGTTTTCTGAGGTACATACGCTGACCAGTGCCGGCACGACAAAAAAAGTTCCGTCACGGGGCACAGGAATGTCCGTGACGGAACTTTCGTCAGGTATTCAAATCGATTGTTTCAGAACTTCAGGCAGCGCTCTTACTGCTTGTCCGCAGTCAGGTGCCAGACATCCTTGTTGTACTGCAGGATGGTGCGGTCGGAGGAGAAGTAGCCGGCCTTTGCGATGTTGACGAGCATCTTGCGGACCCAGCTCTTGCGATCCTCATAGTCGTTCAGCATCGTAGCCTTGGTCTTCAGATAATCCTCGAAATCCGGGAAGGTCATGAACCAGTCCTTGTTGAGGAGCTCGTTGTAGAGCTGCATCAGGGTATCCTGATCACCCATCTTTACCATCTCAGGCCCTACGAGGAAGTCGACGGCCTTCTTGAGCTTTGCGTCCTTCTTGTAGTAGTCGCGGGAGACATAGGAAGCATCCGCATATCTCTTGATGACGACATCGGAGGACTCACCGAAGGTGTAGACGTTGTCCTTGCCGACGAGCTCAGCGATCTCGACGTTTGCACCGTCCATCGTGCCGAGGGTCACGGCGCCGTTGAGCATGAACTTCATGTTCGAGGTACCGGAAGCCTCCTTCGATGCGAGGGAGATCTGCTCGGAGATATCCGCTGCCGGGATCAGCTTCTCGGCGACGGTGACGTTGTAGTTCTCAAGGAAGACAACCTGCAGGTAAGGAGCAACTTCCCTGTCCGCAGCACACACCTTCGAGAAGGTGATGATCGCATGGATGATGTCCTTTGCGATGATGTAGGCCGGAGCAGCCTTTGCGCCGAAGAACATCGTGATCTTTCTCCTGGGCTTGTTGCCCTTCTTGATCTCGAAGTACTCGTTGATTGCCCAGAGGAGGTTGAGCTGCTGTCTCTTGTACTCATGCAGACGCTTGGACTGCACATCGAAGACGGAGTTCGGATCGACCTCAACGCCCTGGTAGTTCCTGAACCATGCGGCGAATTCCTGCTTCTTCTGGAACTTGATCTGTCCGAGGTAATCGCAGAAGCCCTGATCCTTCTCATAGGGCAGAAGCTTCTCGAGCTGATCGGCGTCCTTGATCCAGCCGTCGCCGATCTTCATTGTGATTTCCTTCGTGAGCACCGGGTTGCACTCGACAAGCCAGCGGCGGAAGGTGATGCCGTTCGTCTTGTTGTTGAACTTCTCCGGGTAGATCTCATAGAACGGGTGAAGCTCGGTGTTCTTGAGGATCTCGGTGTGAAGCCGTGCGACACCGTTGATCGAATGGCTGAAGTGGATATCGATGTTTGCCATGTGGACCAGGTTGTCCCTGTCGATGATCTGGACGAAGGGCTCGGTGTACTTCTTGGCGATGTATTTGTTCATCTCCTCGATGACCGGGACAAGCTGCGGAACAGCCTTCTCGAGGAAGGACTTCGGCCACTTCTCGAGTGCCTCGGCAAGAATCGTGTGGTTCGTGTAGCCGCAGACATCGGTCACGATCTGGTAAGCCTCCTCGGTGGAGATGCCCTCTGCGGTCAGCAGACGGACCAGCTCCGGGATGACCATCGTCGGGTGCGTGTCGTTGATCTGGATGGCTGCGTAGTCGGCAAGGTCATGCAGGTTGGAGCCCTTTGCCTTTGCCTCCTCGAGGATCAGCTGTGCGGCGTTTGCGCACATGAAGTACTCCTGATAGACACGCAGGATTCTGCCCGCATCATCGGAATCATCCGGATACAGGAACAGGGTCAGGTTCTTGGCGATCTGGGTTTTGTCGAAGTCGATGCTCTTCTTGATGAGTCTCTCATCAACGGTATCGGTATCGAACAGGCGAAGCTTTCCGCACTTGCTGCCGTAGCCCGTGACATCGATCTCGTACATCGTGGAGGTGATGTCGAAGCCGCCAAAGTGCACGGTGTAGTGCTTTCCGGTGGACTTCATCCAGTTCTCATGGCCCCACTTGAGCCAGTAGTCCGGGGTCTCGTACTGCTTGCCCTCATCGAAGCTCTGCTTGAACAGGCCGCAGTGGTAGGCAATGCCGACACCGTCTGCCGGAAGGCCGAGGGTTGCGAGGGAGTCGATGAAACATGCGGCAAGACGTCCGAGGCCGCCGTTGCCAAGGCTCGGCTCATACTCGAACTCCTCGAGCTCGGTGATGTTGCGGCCGGCAGCTGCAAGCTGTGCCTTCACGTCGTCATAGATGCCGAGGTTGATCAGGTTGTTGGAGAGGAGCTTGCCGATGAGGAACTCGGCGGAGATGTAGTACAGCTTCTTCTTTCCCTGGTTGTAACCGACTTCCTTTGCCTTGTCGGTGGTGAGGTTCAGGACCGCGTTGAACAGCTCGAGGCTGGTGCAGTCCTTGATGGGCTTTCCTGTGTAATCCGTAATCTTTGTGGACATTGATACCTCCTGAATGATTCGATCATGCCGTGTCTTTGATGCAGTTGCAAAAGATGCGCTGGCCGGCAGATCTTTCCGGCTCTTCTCCTGCGCATGAAATCATCGGTCTCTGTCTTTGACTATTCGCATTATACTTGCATGAAGCGGCCTCATACTTGCATTAAGCGCGCACAAAATAGTACAATCCTATCATCTTGATGTTTCGGAAACCCGCCTTTTCGGCAACATGCAATAAGGGTTCAGAGTTTTTTTGTACACTTTACCAAAGGAGCATCTTTTCATGGATCTGGAGGAGTACACCCAGTATCACGAAACGCGCATCCACGAGCAGCCCGGATTTTCCTATAACACGTATCTGTGCACCATCCCGCAGGACTTTACCCGCGTCGACATGCACTGGCACGAGCAGATGGAAATCGTCTATGTAAAGAAGGGAAGCGGCACCATCACCGTCAACATGCACCCCTATCCGGTACAGGCAGGCTCGATTCTTCCGATCATGCCGGGAGAGCTGCACGCCATCGACGGGACCCCGGGCGTTCGCATGGAGTACGAGAACATCATCTTCTCGCTGTCCATCCTCGACTCCACCGACGAGAACGACTGGTGCCGCCAGCACGTGATCCAGGCGCTGCAGTCGGGCTCCCTCCACTTCCCGCGCCCCATCAATCCGGGGACGCAGTTCTACGAAGATGCGGCCCGCTCCCTGGATCACTGCGATCAGGCCTGCATTGTGCGGGAGCCGGGGTATGCACTCCTCGTCAAAAGCTCGCTCTTTCTCTTTCTTCACGCCCTCTACGCCAACCGCGACCACAGCGCCGACCACGGCGCCTCGCCCCACGAGGAGGTGATCAAGAAGGTGATCCTGTTCGTCAAGGATCACTTCTTCGAGCCGATCACGATCGAGGACGCGGCACGGGTCACCGAGTATTCGAAGGCCCACTTCATGCGCCTGTTCAGGGAGGAGACCGGGCAGACGTTCGTGACGTTCCTCACCGACTACCGCCTCTCCTATGCGGCATACCTGTTACGGGAGAGCTCCGATCCCATCGGCACGATCGCCTCGCGCTGCGGCTTCGACAACCTCTCCTACTTCACGCGCCTGTTCCGGAAGCGCTACGGCTATGCGCCGCGGGACTTCCGGCGCCTGCAGCAGAGTACGCCGGAAGCGGAAATCTGAGCATCAAAAAGGCGCAGGAGTCACTCCCCTGCGCCGAACGCTCATACAGATCCAGTATACGCCCTTACTCCGGAAAATGTCTTCGTTTCATCTTCCATTTCTTTTTCGATTTTGCAAATCATTTCTTTACAGTTTCAAGATGGCTGATTTTACTTTTTCATGTCAGAATGCTTTTAGACAATCATATCCGGTCCCGCTGCAAAGGACCTGCCGGATTCTTTCTCGGGACCTGCGGAGAAGGGAGAATCCATGGTCAAGAAGTATCTTCTCGATACCAACATCCTGACGAACTACCCGTCCGCCATCTACGGCTTTGACGACAATGAAGTCATCGTCACCTCCACCACCATCGAAGAGCTCGACAACTTAAAACAGGGGAAGACCGAGAAGGCGTACCAGGCAAGAGAAGCGTTCCGCGCGGTGCTGACGCCGCTTCGCAAGAAGGCGCAGAAGGAGCACGCCGACCTCATGAAGGGCATCCGCATCAACCATGGAAAGGGGCTGTTCCGGATCGAGACGGATCACATCGACGCCTCCAATCTCCCCCAGGGCTGGGACATCCATAAGCCCGACAACCGAATTCTTTCCGCCTGTCTGTCGCTTGGCGCCATCCTCGTGACCGAGGATCAGTCGCTTCTGTTTAAGGCGATGAGCATCAACCTGCCCGCCCAGGAATATCAGAACGCGCAGATTAAATTTGAAGATGATTACACCGGCCGCGCCGAGATCACCCTCACCGCCGAGGAGATGGAAGCCATCGAGAAGGACGGCAGCATCCGGGCGGACGGCAGAAGGACAAAGCAGTTCTCCGAGAACGAGTACCTGATCGTTCGCGACAAGTGCAACGCCTCCCACACGATTCTTGCAAGATACCGGGAGGGCATGTTCAAGCGGCTCTACACCCTCTCCCACAGCTGCAAAGTCCGTCCCCGGAACGTGGGACAGCAGTTCGCGATCGATGCCCTCATGGCACCGCCCTCCGAGATCCCGCTCGTCATTCTCTCCGGCGCCGCCGGCACGGCAAAGACGTTCCTGTCGATTACCTGCGGCATGGACCAGCTCATCGATCACTACGAGCAGATCATCTGCACCCGCAACAACGTGGAGTTCGACAAGGACATTGGTGCCCTGCCGGGCGATGAGATGGAGAAGGTCTCTCCCCTTCTTCGCGGCGTCACCGACAACCTGCGCACCTATCTCAAGATCCAGGGAGGCAATCCGTTCTCGAAACAGAAGAAAAACATCACGGAGCTCTCTGAGATCAACCGCATCATCGAGGACTACATCGAGACCGGGAAGATCAGCATCGAGAGCATGGGCTTCATGCGCGGCCGCTCGATCACCGACAGCTATCTGATCCTCGACGAGTGCCAGAACGCAACGCCCCTGCAGGTCATGGGCATCGTGACCCGTGCCGCGGAAGGGTGCAAGATCGTCATGTGCGGCGATCCGAACCAGATCGACAAGATCACCCTGACCCGCTCCACCAACGGCCTCGTCTTTGCCGCCCGCGCCATGCAGTCCTCTCCCGCCTGTGCCTTTGTCTCCTTCGGGGAAGAGGAATGCGAGAGATCCTTCCTTGCACGGGATGCGGCGGACCGCATGGGAAAGTACCTCGCTTCATAGTAAGAAGTATCCAGAATCATCAAAACCGGGAGCCCTGAAAGCCCCCGGTTTTTTCATGCCCTGTCCACTCTGTGAAGCGTCGTCCTTCAGTGCTTCTGTTTTCCCCGCCCCTTTGGAGCGGAGTTCTTTTTCTCTTCCTTCTCTTCTCTCTTCTTCCGCTCCCGGATCCTCTCGCGGATCACCTCATTCTCCTTGCGCGGCGGGATCAGATACTCCTCCCCGTAGCCGATGAGATCCTCCCGGTGTTCCTCAAGAAGCGCCTCTTTGACGAGCTCATAGTTCTCCGGTTTCCGGTACTGAATCAGCGCCCGCTGCATGGCCTTCCGGTGGGGATTTCTCTCGACAAAGACCTCCGTCATTGTCCTCGGGTCGATCCCCGTGTAGTACATGCACGTCGACACGGTCCCGGGCGTCGGATAGAAGTCCTGCACCTGCTCCGGATTCAGGTGATTCTTATGCAGGTACTCGGCAAGCGTGATCGCGTCCTTCATGGTGCTTCCCGGGTGGGAGCTCATCAGATACGGCACGACGTACTGGTCCATGTGAAGCTCCCGGTTTACCTGTTCAAATTCGCGGACAAAGGCGTTGTATACGGAGACAGACGGCTTTCCCATTCGGGTGAGGACATTGTCGGAGACGTGCTCCGGGGCGGTCCGGAGCTGACCGCTCACGTGGTATTTGCACAGCGTCCTCAGAAACGTTTTGTCCTGATCCGCCATCAGATAGTCGAAGCGAAAGCCGGAGCGCACAAACACCTTTTTGACCCCCGGCAGAGCGCGGAGCTCCTCGAGAAGCTTCAGATAATCCGAATGATCCACCTCGAGATTCGGGCATGGCTTCGGGAACAGACACTGACGGTTTTTGCAGGCACCTGCGGTCAGCTGCTTCTTACAGGCGGGCTTTCGAAACTCCGCCGTGGGGCCTCCCACGTCGTGGATATAGCCCTTGAACAGCGGATCCTGCGTCATCTTCCTTGCCTCCGCAAGGATGGATTCATGGCTTCTTGCCTGCACGATTCTGCCCTCATGGAAGGTCAGGGCGCAGAAGGAGCAGCCGCCAAAGCACCCCCGGTTCGAGGTCAGGGAGAACCGCACCTCGGACAGGGCGGGAATGCCGCCGTCCTTGTCGTACATCGGGTGCCACTTTCCCGTATAGGGCAGGGCATAGATATCGTCCATCTCCATCGTCGTCAGAGGCTTTGCCGGCGGGTTCTGAACCACGAACGTCTTCCCGCCGTAGGTCTCGAAGATGCGCTTTGCCTGGAACGGGTCCGTATTCTCGTACTGGATCTTCACGCTCTGTGCAAAGGCCACCTTGTCCTTCAGGATGGTCTCATAGTCCGGGAGCCTTATCGCATCATAGATGCTCTCCTCATCCCTTGTCTTGTATACCGTCCCGTCGATCCAGGTGATATCCCGGACGTCAAGGCCGGATGAAAGCGCGTCCGCGATCTCCACGATGCTGTGCTCTCCCATCCCGTAGGAGATGAGATCCGCACCGGACTCCAGAAGGATCGAGCGCCTCACACTGTCCGACCAGTAGTCATAGTGCGCCATGCGTCTTAGCGATGCCTCGATCCCGCCGATGATGACCGGCGTGTGCGAATAGGTTCTCCGGATCAGGTTGCAGTAAACAATGACAGCCCGGTCCGGCCGTTTTCCCGTCACCCCGCCCGGAGAATAGGCGTCCGTGTGACGGTGTTTCTTTGCCACCGTGTAGTGGTTGACCATGGAGTCCATATTGCCGGAGGAGACGAGAAATCCGAGCCGCGGCTCCCCAAAGACATCGATGCTCTTCGGATCTCTCCAGTTTGGCTGACAGATCATGCCGACATGGTATCCTCTCGATTCCAGGACCCTGCTGATGATCGCGCTCCCGAAGCTTGAATGATCCACGTAGGCGTCCCCGCACACGTAGACAAAGTCCATCTGATCAAGCCCCTCTGCCTCCATCTCTTCCCTTGTCACCGGAAGAAAACCGCACTCTGTTCCACGCATGTTCTCACACACCCTTTCCGCAGCAGTTCAATGATTCTGCCTAAAAGCATACTCCCCGTCCGGGCACCATGCCAGAGGGCACGCAAAAGACGTCCCTCCGGGCCACACAATATTCCAACGTTTTTTCCCCTGGCGCACCGCTTCCGCAGGGGTTTTCTTTTGTGCACAGAGTTTTCGTTAAAATTTACATTTATTTGACAATTAGGTTCCAATCCTATAGACAAATGTTGCAACTACGGCACTTATAATTTGCCATCTCCTATCCGTTAGTGTTAATATGTGACAAAAACATCTTTTGTTTTAACTGGAGGAGAGATACATATGAATCAGGACAGGGATCCACGTTTCGAACACACAGAGCAGGTCATCCGATCCACCTTCCTCGACATGCTGCGGCGGCTCAACTACGAGTCCGTCACCGTGCGGGAGCTGACGGCCCAGGCGCCGATTAACCGGAAGACGTTCTATCTGCACTACGATTCGCTGGATCGGCTGCTCGGAACCATGCGGACGGAATCGACTCAGAAATCCTATGACAAGGTCAAGGACTGCAGGATCCCGGACGATATCCCGCAGCTGGTCAGGACGCTCTACACCTACTGGGACAGCCTCGGGGAGGACGACTTCCTGCTCTGGACCTGTACACCGGACCGGAAGATCGGAACGACCTTTGCAGGGCAGCTGCTCACCCACGGAATGACCTTTACCGGCAGGGGAAAGGACGATCCCGCCTATCAGCATGTGGCGCTTCTTTCGATGGCCTATGTCCTGTCGGCAGCATTCATCGATTACAAAAATCACGGGAAAGAAGAGGGCGTGACACGGGATGCCCTCATCACACAGGTGACAGACCTTCTCGAGCACGGTCTGTCGTAAATACAAGTCAGCAAAAAAAGAGTCGCGGATGCCGCGGCTCTTTTTTCATGCTCCGATTCTCAGATCTGGTTTCTCCAGATTTTTTGAACAGCATACTGTTCTTCGAACAGCAGAAAGCCGCAGGTGGCATATCCTGCGGCTTTTGCTGCGAGATGATTTTTTCAGGAGGTTTCTCGCAAATGGCAATCAGGTTTCTCCGCGCGGGCTGACTCCGCCGCGGCTGTAACTTACAAGATGCTTCCGAGGAACTGCTGTGCCTGCTTTGTCTTCGGATGATTGAAGATCTCATCCGGGGCACCTTCCTCGAGAATCTTTCCCTCGCCCATGAACACCACCTTGTCGGCGACCTCACGGGCAAAGCCCATCTCATGGGTGACGCAGATCATCGTCATGCCATCCTTTGCAAGGCCCTTCATGACGTTCAGCACCTCGCCCACAAGCTCGGGGTCCAGGGCACTGGTCGGCTCATCAAAGAGCATGATGTCGGGGCTCATCGCAAGGCTTCTTGCGATCGCGACTCTCTGCTGTTGTCCGCCGGAGAGACGGGAGGGATACTCGTCTGCCTTATCGGCAAGACCGACGCGCTTCAACAGTTCCATCGCCGTTTCCTCGGCCTCGGCCTTCGGGATCTTCTTCACGTGGACCGGCGCCGACATGACATTGTCCTTTACCGTCATGTTCGGGAAGAGATTGAAGCGCTGGAACACCATTCCCATCTTCAGGAGGGCTTCCTTCTTCTCCTTCTTCGGCATCTCCTCGAGGATCTTGCCGTTCTCAGCCCTTACAAAGAGCTTGTCCTCAAAATAGATCGAGCCTGCCGTGATCGTCTCCAGGTTGTTGAGGGAGCGCAGGAACGTCGACTTGCCGCCGCCCGATGCGCCGATGATGACAACCACCTCTCCCTTTTCCACGGTGAGGTTTACACCTTTCAGCACGTGCAGCTCGCCGAAGTTCTTGCATAAGTTTTCCGTTCGAATGATCGACATGTCTTCTTCCTTCCTGCCTGTCAGTAAGCCGAGTTCTTCTTCTCGACCTGCCGGAAGATCGCGGTGAACACGGCCGTGATGATGAGATAGATGATCATCGCGGGGATGTAGACCATGGCGGTCGCCTGCGAGGACGAGATCTGACGGGTCACCTTGGTAAGGTCGGAGAGACCGATGATGGAGACCAGGGACACATCCTTGAGGACCATGATGAATTCATTGCCGACCGGCGGAATCACCCGGCGGATGGTCTGCGGTATGATGACCAGCCGCATCATCTGCCAGTAGCTCATGCCGAGGGTCCTTGCCGCCTCGAACTGTCCGGCGTCAATGGACTGCACGCCTGCGCGGATATCCTCCGCCAGGTACGCCGCCGTATTCAGCGTAAAGGCAAGCAGTGCCGCGTTGAACGCACTCTTGATCGTCAGGGCCGGATTGATCTGGGGCAGGCCGTAGTAGATGAAGTAGATCTGCATCAGGAGCGGTGTGCCGCGGAAGAAAAAGATATAGGCGGAACAGGGCTTGCTGATCAGCTTGTGCTTCGACATCTTGCCGAGCGCAAGGAACAGCGAAAGCACGATTCCGATACCGACCGAGATGATCGTGATGATGATGGTGTTACGTGCGCCGCCCAGCAGCTGCGGGATCCATAGCAATACTTTCTGCATGATATTCTCCTGGCAAACTCCGGTTCGTTATTCCTGAGGAAGGACGTCCGTCGTTCCGAAGTACTTGGTTGCGATTTCGTCCATCGTGCCGTCTGCGCGAAGGTCATCGAGGGCACCCTCAAGATCCTTTGCCAGCTCGTCGTTGCCCTTCTTCAGGCACATGACGATGGGCTCCTTGGTGGGAGACGTCCAGACGGTCTTGTAATCCTTTGCGGCATCGCCGAGGTAGTAGGAGGCGACAACGGAGTCGGTGCAGACCGCATCGAGACGGCCGGCAAGCAGGTCGCTGAAGCACTCCATGACCTTCTCATACTGGTGCAGGTCAAGATCGACACCGGAGCTCTGCTGATCCTGCATCAGGTAGTCTGCGGTGGTCTCCATCTGCACGCCGACACTCTTGCCGGAGAGCTCGGAGACATCGGTGATGTCGGAGTCATTGGGAACGACGAGAACCGGTGCGTTCTCGATGTAGGGCTTGGTCAGGCAGTAGGCATCATTGCGGTCGTCCGTGTAGGAGACGCAGGAGATGATGACATCGTACTTGTCGGTGTCGACGCCGGCGAAGATGCCGTCCCATGCGGTGTCGTTGAACTTCACCTCAAGGCCGAGATCCTTGGCAAGAGCCGTTGCCATCTCGATATCAAAGCCGATCATGGTCGAGCCGTCTTCGTCGAAGTACTCCATGGGAGGATAGCCGATCTCGACGCCGACGTTCAGGACGCCGTCCTCAAGCGTCGGAATGGATCCGGTCGAGGCAGTATCCGTTGCTGCCGTGGTGGTTTCCTCCGCTGCTGCGGTGGTGGTCTCCGCTGCGGCCGAGGTCTCCGCCGTTGCTGCCGTGGTGTCTGCCGTTGTCGCCGCGCTTGATGCGCTGCTAGAGCTCGAACTGCTCGAGCCGCAGCCCGTCATCAGACTCGCTGCGAATGCCGCTGCAAGTACCACTGCTGTGATCTTCTTTTTCATCTTCTCCTCCTTTTGCATCTTTGATGCAGTTGGCAACAAAAAAGACGCGCCGGGAGAATTCCCAACGCGTCTCTGCGAACGAAAAGAAATTGTATTTGTGTATACTCTAATACGTGTCTTAATATTTGTCAAGTACAGCTCGAATTTTCCTCAGAAAATTCGTTTTCAGGGCTCTCCTGCCTGAAAAATCAGGCCTTAAGCGGCCCCGGATCACCGACCATGTCGACGTGATCGCGAAGAAGCGGCAGGGTCGAGCAGTGAATGCCGCCGCCGAGCTTGAAGATCTCGGTGTAGGGAACCGGGATCACCTCAACGCCCGCCTTCTCGAGATTTTTCCGCGTCCTGACGCCCTGATCGGAGAGCAGGACCTTCCCCGGTGCGATGGCAATGCAGTTGTTCGTCATCATGGGATCGTCCCGGTCGCACTCGATGATCTGATACCCACGGTCCTTCAGGAGCTTTAAGAACCAGAACGGCAGGATGAACGTGCTCGCAAGGACCTTGTCCCTGTCCACCGGCACAAAGGTCTCGTCGAGGTGGATGTAGTAGGCCGGGATGTCAACCACGATAAGGTCAATTCCCTGATACGAGAGGAGGCTCCTCAGCTGTGCGATGCCCTCGTCGTTGATCCGGACAGACCGTCCGACCACGGCGGTGTGGGCATCGAGCATGGAGAAGCTCCCGCCCTCCATCGTTCCGGTACCCTGAATCGCGCCGACAATCGGGATGTCCTGCCCCGCAAAGAAGCGCTGGGCAAGACGGGTCTCTCCCTGATGGAAGTACATCGCAAAGCGGTTCAGAATGACGCCCTTCGGCGTCATGAGGGCGATGTCTCTCGTGTAGGTCAGATTCGTCCAGTAGCCCGTGGGGTCCGTAAAGGAGAGCACCTCAATGCCCGCATCTTCAAGGATCTTCGTCAGGACGTGATGCTGCTCCTGCATCTTCGGAAGGTCGGGAAGCTTCTCGTCCTTCCAGTAGTTGCGGATCCTCCCCTTGGGGTCCTTGAGGATTCTGGCCCCCGCCTCCTCCTCAAAGGCGCCGTCTTTGAGCTGGTTCAGTTCCTCTCCCGGGCAGTGGACGAGGATCTTCCGGATTCTTCCCACCGAGTTGTCGACAAACAGATCTCTTCCCCAGACCTCCGAATAGACGTCGGAAGTAAAGGTGTTGTCGATCCTGCTTTGGTCCATGTACATCTGCAGCGTTGCCATCAGGATCTCCTTTCCAAGAGCTTTGTGATCATGGTCTTTTCAAGATGCGGCAGCACGCCGAAGGTGTAGGGCATGTTGACGCGCTCCGTCCACTTGTGGCAGTCCGCGCCGAAGCACCCGATGTTCACCGCAGGAATCGACAGTTCCCGGATCCTGTCGACCGGCAGAGGATAGAGCGTCTCAAAGGCCGGGAAGTTGTCCGTGAGCGCGTGGATTGAGGCATCGTCATCATCGATCTTCAGGTAGCTGCTGTCGGAAAGAGACGGATAGAAGTGCAGGAACCGGTACGCGGTTCCGGAAGTCTTCGTCTCCTCTTCCGCTGCTTCCTTCAGAATCGCAAGAAGGTCCTTCTCGTCCTCCTTCAGGGTCGAGTGCGGGCAGTAGGGCGGTGCAAAGTAGAGGACGATCGCCGGGCGGTTGATCCCGGAAATCTGAAGAAGGCGCCTGACGAGAGCGATGCCGACCTCTCTTGCATCGGTGCCCATTGCCTGTTTCTCCTTTACGAGGGCGGAGAGCTCTGTCTCCACCTTCTCCTTCCCCGCCTTCTCCTCTGCCTTCTTTTTCAGCTCCTCATAGGTCAGGACCAGGGGCTCATATGTGACCGCATGGAACTCCTCGCCGGAAAGGCCGCAGAAGCGCTCCTCTTCTTTGTTGATCCGGTCAATGACCTCCCGGAACGCATCCTCGGCGCAGGCAAGAAGCCGCTTTGTGATCTGATCCATCGGTGCGTTGTGGACAAAGACGTTGAAGTAGACAAAGGCCTCCTTGATCGTCTGCACGTTGTACCAGGTCTTCAGGTCCTTCATCTTCAGGACACTCGGCGGATAGCAGGTCTCGCCCTCATAGCTGTCCGCAAAGTCCATCGAGAGCTGAATGCGGAGCGTCAGGGCTGCCGCCAGCATGGCCGCATCGACGCCCTCAAAGCACTGTCCGACATGGGTTTCCTTCCCCTGGATGTAGAAGCAGGGAAGAACCTTTCCGCCGATGCCGGCGTAGATCGTCTTCATCGGATCCCCGGGATAGAGGGGCGCGGTGAAATCGTTGTTCAGGGCACAGACAAAGTCAAGGCCGCGGGATTTCTTGAGGTCTGCCAGTGCCGGCAGTGCCGTGATGATCCCGGTGTGCATGTTTTCCTCGACGGGATTGAACATGACAACGAGATTTCCGGAGAACTCCTCCGGGTGCTCTGCAAATCTCTCAAAGAGGACCATGAATACCGCATCTCCGGACTTCATGTCGCAGGAGCCCCGTCCGAAGAGGAAGTCTCCGCTTTCCAGGTCCTTCCGGACCTCGTCCGGAAGATCCGCGTCCGCAAGGTGCACTGCAAGCGCATCGGGATCGCAGGCATAGGGGGCAAGCTCGTTGTAGCCCTCAAGTCCCACGGTGTCGATGTGCCCGTGCAGAAGAACGGTCCTGTTGTTGTCGTCCCTTTCTCCTGCAAGGAGTGCCAGAACGCTCTTTCGTCCCAGCGGGTCGCCCGGGATCGGAGCGATGATGAGGTTTTCCGGGTGTTTCTGAAGATAGGGGAGCTTTCGAAACCAGCCCTCGATGAAGTCCGCGATGTCCTTCTCACCGCTCGTGTTGTTGATGCTCTGAATCCTGACCAGTTGCTTTGTCAGGGTTCGTACTTCCTCGTCAATCATCTCATGCCGCCTTCCGCAGTTCCTTCAGGATGTCCTTCATGCAGGTGATGAAGGCCCGGTTGTCGTCCATGGTTCCCACGGTGACGCGGCAGAACATCGGTGTTGCAATGAGGATTCCCCGCTCGATGAGCTTCTGCCGGATCACCTGCGGATCCTCGTGCGGGTCGAACATGATGAAGTTGGTCTGGGTCGGGAATACGTCACACCCGAGAGCCGTGAGTTCTCTTGTGATGTAGTCGATGCCCTCGACGATCTTTCTCTTGCAGTCCCTGTAGTAGTCCTGCTCTTTCAGAGCCGCCTCGGCTGCCGCCTGGGCAGTGAGGGATGTCTCCGACTCGGAGACCGCATCGAGCCAGTCGAGAATCGCGGGCTGTGTCACGAGGAATCCTGCGCGCAGCCCCGCCATGCCGTAGTACTTCGAGAACGTCCGGAGAACGATGATCGGATGGTCCGGGAACTCGTCAATGAGAGACAGGACCGTTCTGCAGTCCGGTGCTGTCGCAAACTGGATGTAGGCCTCATCGACAACCACCACGACGTTCTTCGGAAGGGCCTCGATGAAGTTCCGGATCTCATCGCAGGAGACGTACTGACCGGTGGGGTTGTTCGGATTTGTGATGACCGCCATCTTTGTCTTTTCCGTCACCGCGGAGAGCATGCCGGGCAGGTTGTAGCGATAGTCTTTCGTCAGCGGGACGATGACCTCCTTTGCGCTTCGCATCTGGGCCATGTCGACGAAGGCGTAGAACGTGCGGCACATGAGCACCTCATCGCCGGGATTTAAAAATGCCTGTCCCAGGTACTCGATGAGCGGTGAGGACCCCGCGCCGGTCATGATCCCTTCGGGATTTACGTGGAGCGTCTCCGCGATCTGCTTCTTCAGATCCCGGCTCATGAAATCCTCGTAGTAGTTGCCCTTCATCGCGGCATCGATCGCCGCCTTCTTTGCCGAGGGCGCCATGCCGAAGGCATTCTCGTTAAGCCCCATGTGCAGGAGTCCCCGGTAGTCGGGGCAGCCCTTCTGTCTCGCCTCCCGCTTCGAGGCAGGTTTGTTTCGAAGATCATCACTCAGGATCCCGGTAAGATCCGGGATACCCGTTTCCTGCCTCATGCCATCGTAAGTACTTTCTGTCATTCTTGTCATAACCTGCCTCCTTGTGAAAATAGAAAACACCGGGTCCTTTGGCGGATCCGGTGCCAGGGAGGGTATCATATGCTTTTTTCGGCGGCACCGTGCCAAAGGAACCAAAAAAGGCGTCTGCATGGATTCTGTTCGAGATCCATACAAACGCCTTTGTCTGTTCGTTTGTATTATCGGCCCTTTCAGGCTTCTTGGTACTGCTGATGGCTGTATTCTAGCATCGGGCCGGTGCCGGTCACAATCGGCAGATGTGCCAAATGTTTGAATATATTTACCCGCTAATTATTCTGATTTGCTATCATGGTTCATCCGTCCGTACACCAGGAAGCCGCAGGGGTCGACCGGAACGGCACTGTCGCCGGATACCTTCTCCGGATCCGTGCTTCCCGAAAGGTTCGTAAAGAGCAGGTGATGGGCCCCCTCCGGCAGGGTAAAGCTGTGTGTCTTTTCGTCGGTGTTGAGGAGAATGAGAAGCTCCGGGTACTTTCCGGCAAAGGCTTTCGCCTCCCGCAGCTGTTCCGCGTCAAAGTTCCCGAGATACCCCTCCGGCATGTCAGAGGAACGGTAGGTATTGTCGAGCCTTGCAAGAAGCGTCCGGTCCGTGACATCTGCCGAAAGCACACGTCTCCTGCTCCCCTTCCCGAAGAAGGCAGGGCATTTTTTCCGGAGCGTAAACAGCTCTTTGTAGAGCGTCACCATTGAAGCATTCTGCTCCATCTGATCCCAGCGGATGGCATTCACGGAAGAAGGGGACCGATAGGAGTTGCCATCTCCGCCCTTCGAGCGAAGGAACTCTTCGCCGGAGAGCAGGAACGCGATCCCGGGGCAGGTCATGTAGATGCAGGGGGCAAGACGGGCTCGCCGCAGCTGCTCTGCAGGATCCTTCGTTCCACGGGCGATGTTGTCGATCAGGGTGTAGTTGTCGTGGCAGCTCGCATAGCTCACGAGCTGTGCCGGAGAAGAGACCGGAAGATCCGGCGCGTCCTTCCAGCCATCGAGGGCTTCCCGATACCTGTGACAGGAGACCGTATGGGCGGCGATTCCGTGGTCATTGTCATCGAAGGGACTTCCCGCGACCATGTTGCGGGTGTTGTCGCAGAACATCGCGATCTTCCGGTCCATGCCGCCAAAGTTTGCCTTTGCGGCAAGCTTTACCCTGCGGGATGGCGCCGACGGTCCCGCAGCCCAGGGCTCTCCGAGAACCAGCTTCTCGCCCTTCCCGTAGACTTTATCGAGACTTCTCTGAATCCGGTTCATCAGTCCCACCGGAAGAAGTCCCATGAGGTCAAAACGGAAGCCGTCGAAGTGATATTCCCTTGCCCAGTACAGCACCGAGTCGAGAATGAACTTTCCCACCATCTCCCGCTCGGAGGCGACATCATTTCCGCAGCCGGAGCCGTTGGCGTACTGTCCCTCTTTCGTGACACGGAAGTAATAGTCCGGCATGCTCTGCTGCATCGCGTTGTTCAGGTCAAAGGTATGGTTGTAGACGACGTCCATGATGACCCGAAGCCCCGCCTCATGCAGGGAGGCAATCGCCTCCTTCAGCTCCCGGATCCTCGCCTTTCCGTCGGCAGGGTTGCTCGAATAGGACCCCTCGGGCACGTTGTAGTAAACGGGATCATAGCCCCAGTTGTACTCGAGTGCCGGGTCCTTCCCCGTCTCGTCGACGGTCGCATAGTCGAACACCGGCATCAGCTGCACATGGGTGATGCCAAGCTGAGAGAGATAGTCGATCCCGGTTGAAGCAGACGAAGACGAGTTCTGCACCTTTGTTCCGTGCTCCGCAAAGGCCGCAAACTTTCCGCGCACATTCTCCGAAAAGCCACCGCTCCTGTCAAACGAGAAATCCCTTACATGGGTCTCCCAGATGATGGTCTCTGTCTGATGCGCCGGAGCCCTGTCGCTCTTCCACCCGGAAGGATTCGTCGTCTCAAGATCCACGATCTCGCACCGCACGGAATTCGCCCCGCAGGCCACCGCGTACGGATCGCCGGATACAATCTCCTCTCCGTCTCTTGTCAGCAGAAAGTCATAAAAGGTCCCGTCGAGATTTTCCCTTGTCTCAAAGACAAAGACGCCCTGTCCGTTCTTTGTCATCGGAAACGTGGCAAAAGGTGCCGTGTCCCTCTCCCCGTCCCGGTAGAGCCTGAGCGTGCAGGTGTCCGATACCGGACTCCAGAGAGAAAGCCTTGTCCCCGTTTTCCCGCAGACCGGTCCCAGTTCTCCCTCAAACGTGCAGTTTTTCTGGAAGTCTGCACTGTCGTACAGCTTCTTCCACTCAAGTGGTGTCTTGTCCATAGGTCCCCCAGTATTTTCGTAATAATTCGTACAAGAGGAGTATATTCCGATCATCCGCCGGGGAAAAGGAAAATCTGCGAAAATTTACGAAATTGTATGCAGCCGATATGCCATCTTCTGTCCTCTGCATCGAAAGCCACGGAACAGATGATCTCTCACTGGTTCTTTCTCACGGAAAAGCGGAAGATGTCCGAGCCGTACATTTTGATCCCGACACGCTCCGCCGCATGTTCCCGTTCGCTCAGTTTCTCCTGCCTGAAGTTCAAAAAGACAGCATTTACGATCCGCAGCACCACCCGAGCATGCACCGCATTGGTTCACACGCCTATATTCCCTTTGCATCCAGTTTTTGGAGCCACGGCTCCACCAGATACAAAGGAACGTTGTAAAGGCGTTCCTCTTTCCGATATCCGGACATGGAAATTCTCATTCCAGTCACATCGGAGTAATCCATCAGCACCGACTTCAGTCTTTTTGATCTCAAATTTACTTTGGCCCTGACCTCAATAGCACATACCCTGTTCGCCTGATAGGTAAAGTCAATTTCCAGTCTGGAATCGTCACGGGAGTAGTAATACAGTTTCTTCTGCGCTACAGCCATAATCTGCTGTGCAACGTATTGCTCCGTGAAAGCGCCTTTGTATTCCATAAAACCATTGTTGCGGGTAAGGATATCCGCCGGATCAGTCTGTGCCATGGCTCCAAGCAGTCCCAGATCCACCATGTAAATCTTAAACGCAGAATAATCCTCATAAAAACTCAGCGGCTTCTTAAGATCCCTTACCCTGGTCACCTGATAAATCAGCCCCGCATCTTTAAGCCATCCAATAGCAGTCTCAAATTCCCTGGCCCGTGCTCCCTTTCTCAGCACACTGTAGATGAACTTTTTGTTCTCCTTTGCCAGCTGTGACGGAACGGATCTCCATACCATTCGAACCCTTGGAAGAAGGGAAGCGGGAATATGCTTGGAGAAATCATCCTCATAGTCGTCCAGGATCTGATTCTGAATTTTCCGGACCTTCTGGAGATCCTGCCCGTCTGCGTACTTCTCAACAACTTCCGGCATACCACCCACGTAATAGTACTGACGCAGCAGTTCAATATACGTTTCAGAAAGCCCCGAGATATCTTCCGGGTTCTCTGAATACAGCAGATCTGCGAGACCTTCCTGGCCGATCGCCCACAGAAATTCCTGAAAGGTCATCGGATACATGTTGAGTTCGTCCACTTTTCCGACAGGGAAACCTGTCCCATTGTGCACAGCGAGTCCCAGCAGGCTTCCTGCCACTGCAATGTGATATTCCCTTGCATTTTCGCAGAAGTACTTCAGTGCTGTGAGTCCCAGCGGTTCTTCCTGGATTTCATCGAGAAAAATTAACGTCTTCCCCGGAATGATCTTCTGTCCGGATATTGCAGACAGGTACCTGATGATCCGCTCTGTATCAAAATCCCGGAACAGACCTTCTACCTGAGGATTGTTGTCGCAGTTGATATAGACCATATTCGCAAACTCCCTGCGTCCGAATTCCTTCAGGACAAAGGTCTTTCCAACCTGCCTTGCTCCTTCTACAACCAGAGGCTTTCTGTCCGGTGCTTCTTTCCATTTGCAGAGATCGTCGTAAATTCTTCTGCGCATGCTTTACCTCCTGCATTCCAGGGTTTAAAAGGTCGGTCCGGGATCTGCTCATATACACTTTTTCCCGGAATCCACAACGAAATTATACACTTTTTTACACGAAAAATCTCTTCTATATGACACTTTTTTACACGAACATTCTTCACATGACTACACTTTTCCCCACAAATTCATTGCCTGCTGCCATCTCCCGGAGTGCGTTTCGGATGCAAAGCAGCCCGGAGACAGCTGTTCTGCCTCCGGGCCGCATGCTCTAACTTATGATTTTTTACTGGACGGATTCCGTGAAGCGGCGGAAGGCCTTTCTGCCCTCCTCCGTATCCTTGTAGACGCCGGCATCCTCGAGAACGCCTGAGAAGACCTGTCCGATCTCGTCCTGCAGGATGGCATCGGGATGCTCTGCAAAGTCCGGGTGGCGCTTCAGGACGTCCGCTGCCCAGGCCGCATGGGATGCGATCTCGGGATCGTCGGCTACGGACTTTCCTGCAAGGAGCGTGTCCTTGAGCTTTGCCATCTCCTTGTTCAGTCTTGCCGGGAGCACCGCAAGGCCCATGACCTCGATGAGGCCGATGTTCTCCTTCTTGATGTGATGCTTTTCCTGATGCGGGTGAAAGATCCCGAGGGGATATTCGTCCGTGGTGCGGTTGTTGCGAAGCACCAGATCCATCTCGAAGAGGTCGCCTCTCATGCGGGCAATCGGAGTAATCGTGTTGTGGGGCGTGCCATCCGTAAACGCGAGGATCTCCGCTGCAGGATCGCTGTAGCCTCTCCAGGCCGTGAGGATCTTATCGGAGAGCTCCACGATCCTCTCCGGATCCTTCGCATCGAGCCTTATCACCGACATCGGCCAGTTGACAATGCCAGCCTTCACGTCCTCAAATCCAGCAAAGGAGAGCTCCTCGCGGATTCCTGCCTTTGCCATCGCGAAGGTATACCGGCCGCCCTGGAAGTGCTCGTGGGTCAGGATCGAGCCACCGACGATCGGAAGGTCCGCGTTGGAGCCGATGGTGTAGTGCGGGAAGATCTGCAGGAACTCCAAGAGCCTTTGGAACGTCAGACGGTCGATCTTCATCGGCACATGCTCTCCGGAGAGCACGATGCAGTGCTCGTTGTAGTAGACATACGGGGAGTACTGCATGAACCACTGCGCTCCGCCAAGGGTCAGCGGAATCAGGCGGATCGTCTCCCTTGCCGGGTGATCGAGGCGTCCCGCATAGCCCTCATTCTCCGGGCACAGCAGGCACTTCGGATAGGCGTCCTGCTTCCGGTTTAAGGCTGCCGCAATCGCCTTCGGATCCTTCTCGGGCTTCGAGAGGTTGATCGTGATGTCGAGATCCCCGTACTTGGTCTTTGTAACCCACCGGCGGTCCTTTGCCACACGGTAGGTGCGGATATAGTCGGAGTCTCTCGAGAGCTTGTAGAAGTAATTTGTCGCTTCCTCGGGGCTCTTTTCATACTTCTCTTTGAAAACCCGGATCACCTCGGACGGGCGGGGCGTCAGGCATCCCATGAGCCTTGTGTCAAACAGATCCGCCGACGCGATGCCATCCTCGATGACGCCGCGGGCTACCGCATCCGAGATGAGGAAGTGCAGGATCTCCTCGAGCGCGGGGATCTCCTCCTCACCGGTGAGATCCCGCACCGTAAAGTCACTGTTTACCTGTGCCTTTGCCGCATCGATGAGAAGATTTGCGGCATAGACCGCATCGTCCTTTTCGATCAGCTGTGTGTTCAGTCCGTACGCAACCAGCGCCCGGATTCCATCCTGTGTTCTTGAAAGTTCCATGCCATACCCTCCTGACAGAACAAAGCAGGCCAGTGGAAGTCACTGTCCCTGCCGTTGATTCCATCTTCATCATGCCAGAACAGCAGGGAAAATTCCATTGCTTTTCCTCTCAGGGATATGACATTTTGGTGCAGCAGGGCTTATCATGAAACAGGCAGGAAAGCGTGGAGGTGGAGCATGGAAAACACAGGGGAACACTACAAGTTCAGCAACAAGGTCCGGGAGAAATCCCTGGTTTCGCTCTCCGTCTACAACGTCGGTCACCAGAGATGCACCCCGGGTTACACCTGGGGGCCCGGCATGCGGGATCACTACCTGATCCACTACGTCATCTCGGGGAAGGGAACCTATACGGTGCACGGAAGAACCCATGAACTCTACCCGGGAGATGCGTTTCTCATCTTCCCGGACACCGAGGTGTCCTACCGTGCCGATCTCCACGATCCCTGGGAGTACCGCTGGGTCGGGTTTCAGGGAAGCGATGCCGCATCGATCATCGGATCGAGCGACTTTACGCCCGCAGGCCCCGTCCTGCATCACATCTCCTGCGGGGATGCCCTGTGCGAGCACCTGACACGCATCAACAAAGCTTACGGCAACTCCTTTTCAAATGCCATCGAGATGACGGGCGAGCTGTACCTTTGTCTCAACCTTCTCATCACGAAGTCCCCGGAATCCGAGAGCGATGATCCCGCCACCGTGCGCCGGGCGCTCTCCTACATCGATGCGCGCTACTCCTATGCGATCACCGTGGAGGACGTTGCCGGGTATGCCGCGGTGAGCCGCAGCACGCTCTACCGGCAGTTCATGAAGACCATCGGCATCTCCCCGAAGCAGTACCTCGACGAGCTGCGCATGCGAAGGGCCTGCCGCCTGCTTGAGGACACAGATCTCACCGTCAGCGCCATCTCGGTCTCTGTCGGGATTCCGAACAGCCTGTACTTCTCCCGCGCCTTCCACAAGGCAACGGGTCTTACCCCGACCGCATACCGGAGCGGGAAGCGGAATCCTTCCTGACCGGTTCTTTGCAAAGAAACAAGCTTTTTCTACGGACGCAAAACGTCCCGGAGGCGTGACAGTACGGTTAACTGTCATCGTCCCCGGGACGTTTCCTGTTCATTTTCTTAAGACAATCGGCAGAGCAGCCTGCCGTATGGTGCTACGCAGCAACATCTGACAAGATATGGTGCTGCTTTTTTACCTCAGGCCAGTTCCGGCTTCTCCCAGACATTCAGCTTGACGCCGATGCCCTTCTTCAAGGCATTGCGGTAAACCATCGTGCCCCAGGCAACGTCCTCGACGGGCATGCCGCCCACCGAGTAGATCGTGATCTCCTTCGGATCGCGGTGCACCGGGATCTTGCCCATGATGACATCGGCAAGGTCATCGATCTGCTCTCTCTTCATCTTACCCTCTGCGATCAGATCCTCGACACGGACCGCCGGGATGGGGATGGTGTTGTAGGCATTCGGGTGCATCTCCTCCTCCCAGGCCTCGTACAGGCCGATATTGTCGGTGACGGTACGGGCGCGGTGGATCAGGAAGTCATCGTCAAAGGCAAGGGCGGACGTGGACTCAATGACAGCGCCCGGCTTGATCCAGTCCTCCTCGATGAACGGATACAGGGACGGATCTCCGGTCGGGCTCGAGGTCGAGACGGACACGATGTCCGCATCCTTTACAGCCTCCTCGATCGTCTCCACCGGAATCACGGTGAGCTGCGGGAAGGTCGCCTTCACCCAGCTGCAGTACTTGTCCATGGACGCCTTGCCTCTTCCCTTGACCTTCACGGTGGTAAGAGACGGCCGGACCGTCACGGCAGCGTGCAGGGCAGTGCGGCTCATGACGCCGGGGCCGACAATCGCGATGGTCTTCGCATCCTCCGGAGCAAAGTACTTGAAGCCGACGCCCGGCACGGCACCGGTGCGGTAGGCGGAGAGGATGTTCGCGGACATGTATGCCACCGGGGCGCCCGTGTCCTTGTCATTTAACGTCAGCATGAGAACCGAACGGGGAAGACCCTTCTTCCGGTTCGCCGCATTCGAGCCGTACCACTTGCAGCCTGCCATGTCGAACTCACCGCCAAGGTAGGCCGGCATCGCCATGAAGCGGCGGTCCGGGCCATCAACCGGCATCTCCGGGAACGGAGAGGATTCCGGGAACATGACCATGCAGCCGTGGGAGTTGCCGTTCGCACCGCCCATGCGGTAGTCACCGACCTTGAGGAGCTTGAACATCTCCTCCATCGCATTGATGCAGCCCTCCATGTCCTCGACACCGGCCCTGATCATGTCCTGCTCGGACAGGTACAGGAAGTCTACCTCCGGGTAATCTTCTTCCATTTTGATTGTGCTCATGACTTTGCTCCTTTCAGTGCCGCCTCTTCGCGGCGATGTTTTCTTGTGATGAAATACAGGTCATTTTCCATGGCCATGACATTTTTGATTTCCATGGGCCGAAACAGCGGGATCCGCCTCTTCTTTCTGATCCACACGAGCGCATAGACCGCAAGGAAGGCAAACACGAGAAGACAGATCCGGTAGATCGAAAGACGCTCCGCGGGGTCTCCGGAAATGTTCCAGATCATGATGACATTTCCCAGAATCCCGAGGATCGGGAACAGAGGTCCCAGCGGAACCTTGAAGGTTCTCGGGGTCCTCGGCATCCTCTTTCGAAGGATCAGGACGTTCAGGTTCGAGATGATGTAGCAGATCATCCAGAAGACGCAGCCGATGAGGATCAGGAACGAGAGCTGGCTCGAGGTTGAAAGCCCCGTCGCGTTGATGAAGATCATGATGCCACCGATCATCAGCGTTCCGATGTACGGAACACCCTTTCTGTTTCGCCTCTGAAAGACGTCCGGCAGGAGTCCGAGCTTTGCCATTCCGGCGCAGATCTGCGGGAGAGAGGAGAGCACGGTGTTGACGGTACTGACCACCGCAAAGACGGAGACGATGACCATCCACACGGTCCCCGCAAGCCCCAGAAGGCTTGTGCCGTACAGGATGTGCGGCGCGGTGCTCGCTGCAAGATCAGACCAGGTGACATAGCTGTGGAAGCCAAGGACCACAAACGTCTGCATGAGAAAGACAAGAAGAAGCGAGAGCACCATGCCAAGCGGAACGTTCCGCCTCGGGTTCTTCACGTCCTTTGCAATCGGAATGATGAACTCACAGCCAAGGAAGAGGAAGAACGCGATACCGACCATCGAGAGGACGCCGGAAAAGGAAGAGTCGATGACAAGCGGCTGGCTCACCACCTGCCCGGTCCCCAGGTGAAAGATCCCGAGAAGCCCCATCGCAATCAGCGAGAAGACCAGTCCGTAGGCAACCACGTCCTGGATCTTCGCGAACATGTCCACGCCGTTCAGGTTGACGATGATGAGGGCGACAAGCAGGACGATGCACAGGACATTCGAGGGGATCCCGGTGTGAAACACGGAGTTGATCGTGTTGCCGAACATCGCGCACTCAACGGACCCCGTGATCGAGTTGCAGACGAGGTATCCGCCGACCATCGTGATGATCGTGACAAAGGGTCCCATCGTGACCATCGTGTACTGGGCAAGGCCTCCTGTCAGGTTCGGCATCAGGGCGTTGAGCTCCGAGAGGGAGAGCGCCGTGAAGATGTTGACAAGACAGGCGATGGCCATGGAGAGAATGAACGTGATGCCGATGGTGCCGGAGCCCTGCCCCAGAGAGAGCAGGCAGCTCGTTGCGACGATGAGTCCGACGCCGGTCGCCACCACGCTCGGAAGCCCGAGTTTTTTCATGGAGCCTCCTCCTTTCAGTGCATCGCGTCGTGTCCTTCCTCACCGGTCCGCACGCGGATCACGCGGCTGACCGGCGTGACGAAGATCTTGCCGTCGCCGATGTGTCCCGTGTAGAGTTCCTTTTCGACAAGATCAATCACCTTGTCGAGCTGGTCTTTTTCCACGACGATCATGATCAGCTGCTTCGGCAAAAGCTCCATCTCGACATTTTCGGTGACCTCGTACTCATGGGTCCCCTTCTCCGTCCCGCAGCCGATGACCTGCATGACGGTCATGCCGCTGACCCCGAGCCTGGAGAGTGCGCTCTTGAGCGCACTCAGGCGGTTCATCGAGGTGATGACATCAACGCGATAGATTTCTTCAGCCATGGTTTTTCTCCTTTTCAGCCGAACAAAAAGAAGCCGTTACCGCACGTTTTGCGGTTCCGGCTTCCTTGCCTTATCCCTGTTTGACAGATTCGTTATTGGTTTGTCTTTCGTGGACTCTCTGCCGGTACGAGCCGTACGTGATGAGCTTCAGGTACCGGTACGGGGTGACGCCTGAGGATGTTTTGAAATCCCTTATCATCTGGGCCTGATCGAAGTACCCGAGCGCCGTCGCGGCATCGGTCATGCTGTCCGGTGCGCCGTAGTTCAAAAACTCCAGCGTTCGCTGAAACCGGATGATTTTGCAGAAGGTCTTCGGAGAGAAACCCATCTCCTCGCCGAACACACGGTCGATGTACCGCTCCGTGTATCCGGTCTCCTCTGCAAGATCCGCGATCCTTGCATTCCCGTCCGTTACATAGATCCGGTCCCTTATGCTTTCGACAAGTGCTGCCTTTCCGTAGGGCTCCGGCTCCTCGTGGGTGATCTTCGTGTAGTACCGGAGGGACACGCGGATTCTCTGATAGAAGTCGCTCTCCTTTGAGAGCTCCTCACAGTACCCCGGCATCAGGATCTTCTTTTCCAGGACGTCCTTCATGGAGCAGGACAGCCCCGCCGGGTGAACACCCGGAAGAAACCGCACCCCGAAGACCTCCTGCAGACCCGCATAGCTGATCTCTTCGTATTTCTGCACCGTGCCGCAGACATAGGCTCTCATCCTGCCGTCCGACGTAAAGGAGAACAGGTAGTCGATGCACCCGTCCGGCACAACCCGAAGGACCGGCTGGTTTTCCCGCAGGCGGAAGGTGTAGAAGTGGGAAATTCCCTGCTTTAAGTACACCTCCTGAGTGAAGCCCTCGGTGTCGAGGACGAAATAGGGCTGCGTGGCCCGAAGTTTTTCCTTTTTCCAGATCATGACCTCATGATACTGGAAGACTCAGATCTTTGCATGGAACCTGGAGTAGTGAAGTGGCGTCAGATCGACATCGGTCTTTCCGGTGGTGATGAGCTTTGCCAGCTGATCGCCGACGGCCGGGGCGATGCCGAAGCCGTGGCCCGTAAAGCCGCAGGCAAGGATCAGTCCCGGGTTCTCCTCCACGGTGCCGAGGATCGGTACGCCGTCCGCCGAGGGATCAATCCAGCCGGCCCAGGTGCGGACGATCTTTGCATCCGCAAGATCCGGGAAGTACTTCATGATGCCGCGGCAGATGCAGGGTGCCGTAAGAGAGCTCGTGACCGGCCGTCCGTCGTCCGTGTTGAAGGGCTCGAGTCCGGAGGATCCGCCGAAGACGAAGGAGCCGTGCTTGGTCTGATGTCCGTAGAAGTCCGCCTCCGCGGTGCCGAGCATCTGATCGAACATGTGCGGCTGCGCCTCGGTGACCAGAGCCTCGATGAGGCGTTTCTGCATCGGAAGATCGATGCCGACGCCTGCAGCCAGCGGTCTTGAGGCATAGCCTGCTGCAAGGACCACCGTATCGGCCTCAAAGTCTGTGTCCGGCGTCGTGACGCCGACGATCTTTCCTCTCACCTTTTTGATCGCATTCACCGGCTCTGCCGTGATGAAATGCACACCGAGGGCTCTTGCGCTCTTGTAGTAGCCAAGCGTTGTGGTCAGAGGATTTGCGTGCCCGTCGGTCGGGCACCAGGAGGCAACCGTCACCTCATCGGAGAGGTAGGGGTTGATCTTTCGCACCTCGTCGCCGTCGATCATGCGGACATCCAGTCCCACCGCCACGGCGCGGTCCGTAAGACCCTGCAGGATCTGGCGGTGCTTTTCGTTCTTCCCGAGGCGAAGGTTTCCGTCCTGATGGTACTCGCAGTCCACCGAGAGCTCCTCGGACAGATGCGGCCAGAGGTTTTTGATGCCGTACATCACAAGGGGCAGCTCTCTGGGATCTCTTCCCGACTGACGGACACCGCCGCCGTTCCTTGAGGATCCGCCGTCTCCGATGTTCTCGGAGGCCTCGAGGACCGTTACCTTTGCGCCTGCCTTTGCAAGATAATACGCTGTCGCGCAGCCGATAATGCCGCCGCCGACAACAAGGACATCAGATCGTTCCATCTTCTTCCTCCTTTGCCAGGATGTGCATCTCCATCGGCCGCATCGGTGCCCGGCTTGTCGCCGGTGTCAGCTCCGCGGGGGAGACTTTCAGCTCCCTTGCGACAATGCCCTTGACGAGCTTTGCGCAGGTCTGTCCCTGGCACAGGCCCATGCCGCACCGGAGATATCTGCGAATCTCCGGGATCGTGTACATGCCCTCATGCACGGCCCTGCGGATCTCGCCCTTCGTGACCTCTTCGCACCGGCAGATGATCATGTCATCGTCCGGCTGTTCTGTAAAGGGACCGATGTCCCTTGATCTGTCGTTTGCCATCATCACACCTCCGCTCTCCTGAAAAATCTGGCTCTGCCGGCGTATTCCTTCGGAACTCTCATGGTCAGAAGGTGCGTCTCATCAAAGGCCTTTGCGGTTCTGACACCGACCACCTCGGCTTCGCAGACCTTCTGGCCGCTGCGTCCGAGGGCAATGCCCTTCGTTCCTTTTTCCGGAAGCGGCAGGAACTCGTAGGGAATCGTTACCTCCGCGCTGCCGTCTCCGACGTCCTCGTTGACAAGGAAGATCGCCTGGCCGGGGCAGGAGGCTACGCACATGCCGCAGCCGATGCAGGTGGAATCCGGATTGACCGCGGGCAGCGCCGTGATGTGATCACCGATCTTGATGCAGTGCTGCATGCAGGCGTCCTGGCAGGGATTGCAGGGGATATTCTGGGTACACTCCATGACGGGGTGAATGCCCTTCGAATGGGTGACACCCGGGAACCTCTCGATCTCCTCGTCGGAGACAAAGCCCTTCGTCAGGAGGTTTGTGGAGATGGGGATCCCCTCTTCGGTCTCCGTGATCTTCTTTCCTCTGTTTGCCGGAGCGAACATGCCCTGGCGAAGACCTGCAAGGTCGTGGTCGAGGGTATCCATCTCGGTTTCCTCGGCCTCGTGGTCAAGGTACCCCAGGTACTCGGAGATCGCGGTGCCCGCCATGCGGCCCTCGATCATTGCGGACGATGCCTCCTCGATGCCGGAGACATCGCCTGCAACGAAGATCCCGGGGATGCTGGTTCTGCCGTGATCATCGCAGATCGGCACCTGACCGCCTCTCTTCGGGTTATCTTCCATCTCGCACCCTGCCATTTTGAGCAGCTGGCTCATCGGGGAGAGACCCACGGCAACGCAGATCGTGTCGACATCAAAGTGCTTCTCGGTGCCTTCGATGAACTGGAAGTGCTCATCAACCTGGGCGATCGTGACGCCCGTCACGTGGTCGTCGCCCTCGGCCTTTTTGATCGTGTGGGAGAGAAAGAAGGGAACGCCGCAGCGCGCGACCTTTGCCGCGTGGACGCCGTAGCCGCCGATCTTCGGTGCGGCATCAACGAGGGCCACCACCTCGCACCCTGCCTGCAAAAGCTGGAAGGAAACGACAAGACCGACGTTTCCGGAGCCGAGCATCAGGACTTTCTTTCCGGGCTTGACGCCGTAGAGATTCATCATCGTCTGGGCCGCGCCGGCGCCCATGACACCGGGAAGCGTCCAGCCGGGGAAGGTGACCATATTTTCGGAGGCGCCGGTGGCGATGAGGATCGCATCGCCCTTCACGTGGTGAATCGCATCTCCGATCCGGACCACCAGTTCCCTGTCCTGGTAGAGTCCGATGACGGTCGCGTTCAGGACAACCTGGACGCCCTTCTCATCGGCCTCGGCAAGGAGCTGCTGTCCGATGCGGAAGCCGCGGATCTTTGCGCGGTGCTCCTTCGAGCCGAAGAACTTGTGGATCTGTTTGAAGAGCTGTCCGCCGGGCCGTGCGTTCTCATCGAACACCACGACGGAGAGTCCGTGGCTGGCCGCCTCTATGGCGGCGGAAAGTCCCGCCGGGCCTGCGCCGACGACGAGGAGATCATAGCGGTTACATTTCATGGTCTTTTGCCTCCTGCTCTTCAAACGGCCTGTCTGACACCCCGTACTGGGTCCGGACATCCATGCCTTCCTTCAGCGGTGTCATGCAGGTGCGGATGTTCGGCTTTCCGTCGACCACCATCACGCAGTCCGTGCACCGTCCGATCGCGCAGAAGATCCCGCGCGGTTTGTGCTGCTTTGCGGTGTAGCGGTGGATCTGCACGCCGTTTGCCTTCAGGGCCGCCGCGACCGGCTCGCCCTCGTATCCCTGCACCGGCTTTCCGTCGTAGGTAAACGTCACCACCTTCCTGCCCTCATTCTGAACCCCGAGGATGGGGTGCTGACGGATTCTTCTTTCTTCTTCCATGGACTGCCTCTTTTCCTCCAATGAACGCAAAAAGAGAACATCTGCCAAAGCGCCTGTGCTCCGGAAATGTTCTCTTCGAATTGCCCACAGTATAGGACGAAGGCACGATATGAAATTGTAAAAATCAGAACAAACCCAGAGCTTTCCCGTTCACGACATCGGTCGGCTTCCCGTCCCGTTTCTTCGACAGGCGCTGCACCAGGTGCTCGAGGCAGCGGCGCCTCCCCTCATAGAAGGACTCCTCGGAGATAAAAGCCGCGTGCGGCGTGAGGACGCAGTTCTCAAGGTCGAAGAGCTCACTCTTCTCCGACATCTCATCCTCGATGACATCGACCGCGGCGGCCCGGATCTTTCCGGTCTTCAGCGCCCGGACAAGTGCCGCCTCATCGACAACGGAGCCCCGTGCCGTATTCACAAGGACCGCCGACTCCTTCATGACATCGAACTCGTGATCTCCCATGAGGTGATACGTCACCCCCCGGATCAGCGGACAGTGGAGAGAGACGACATCGGATGCGGCAAGAAGCCCGTCCAGGGTCTCCGCCTTCTCGCAACCGTACTCTGCAAGGTATTCCTTTGTCTTTGTCGGCGCATAGACAAGGACTCTCATCCCGAGGGCCCGGATCACCGGGACAACGAGCTTCGGGATCTGCCCGAAGAAGACACAGCCGAATGTCAGGGTGCTCGGCCGGTGCAGGGTGTAGCCGTAGAGCGGATCCCACTTTCCCTGATGCACGCTCCGGTCATAGAAGGTCACCTTGCGAAGAAGATCGAGGGTTAAAGCCACCGTGTGGGCCGCGACCTCCGGGGCACAGAAGCCGGGGATATTGCAGACGCACACCTTATGGTCCGTCGCCGCGGCAACATCGATGTTGTTATAGCCGATGCTCTGGAGCGAAACGATTTTGAGATTCGGGCAGGCATCAAACACCTCCCGTGTCACCTCGTCGTACTCAACGACCAGTCCGTCCGCATCGGTCTCTTTTGCATATTCCAGAAACGTCTTTTTATAGTCCCTGTCCTTGATCTCCAGAAGCTCCACATCATCAATCCCCCATTCGTTCAGGAGCTTCTTCTCATAATTCAGCGTATCGTCGATGTTGAAATACAGAACCTTCGCCATAGTGTCCTCCTTTGTGTCGTTGTAAAAAAAAGACGTCCCGCAGCCTCTGCCGCGGAACGTCACTGTTCCCAGATTTCTTACGTATGATCTTTTACCTGCCTGTTCTCAGGCACCTGTTCCTCGCCCTTCAGTTCCACGAAGATGGGCTCGTGGTGCACAGCGGGAAGAAAGACATGGAGAAGATCGTCGATCTTCATCTTCATGCTGCTCGTGTTGATGCAGGGGTGGAGCCCGAAGTACTCACCGGAGAGTATATCCCTGTCGATGAGGAGCTGCACGTGGTTGTCCGTATCGTTCATCAGACCCAGGACACTCACCGAGCCCGGCGTGATGTCCAGGTACTCCTCCATGCGCTCCGGAGTCCCGAAGGAGAGGCGCGCGGAGCCGATCTGATGGGAGAGCTCCCTGGTCTTGAACACCTTCTCTCCCGGCATCATGAGAAGATAATACTTCGTCTGCTGCCTATTGCAAAGAAACAGGTTTTTGACGATGACCGCATTCAGGATCGCATCGATCCTGTCGCAGGCTTCCATCGTATCTGCGGGCTCACTTCTGTGATCCACCCGATAATATTCAATCCCGAGGGAATCGAGAAGATCGTAGCAGCGGACCTCCTTCGGAAGGCGTCCCGCGGTGTCCTCCGGTCTTCCCTTTTCCAGAACGTAGTCTGACATGTTTACTCCTTCCTCTGTCCCAAAAGCTCCCGTCTCATGAAGATCATCAGGATCATGGCACTGACAAAGCTTAGGAACGGCTCCAAAATAAGTGGTACAAATTCAATACGCTGTCAGAACTGATTTTCGAAAGTTTTTCCATGCTCTTTCGGATTCGTGCGGGCGTATTGTGTAGTTCCATTTCCTGAGTGCCGCTTCC
>Ga0256406_1000669_pt1 | contig 60992 bp, 51 predicted proteins | sample RumenRJG_03DNA_FD_185986 | JGI IMG/M metagenome (GOLD analysis project Ga0256406, IMG submission 185986) | Bovine rumen microbial communities from Lethbridge, Alberta, Canada - RJG_03 | ecosystem: Host-associated > Mammals > Digestive system > Stomach > Rumen | place: Canada: Alberta | collected... | reverse complement strand
ACAGAGAAGTTAAGCCCACTTGCGCCGATGGTACTGCAATGCAATGCGGGAGAGTAGGTAGCCGCCTTCTTTCAATTAAATTCAAAGGTCCTGCAAGACAATATGCCTTGCGGGACTTTTTTTTTTGGTTTATGGGGAGATGGGCTTAATGGGCTTAATGGGCATTGTGGGCTTGATAGGCTTAATGGGCATTTTGGGCTTAATGGACAATTTGGGTTTAATGGGCTTGATGGGCAATGTGTACATTTTCTGTCATTAAGTTTATTACATCTCTCTTTACTTGCAAACTTGCTGGTTTTTATGTAATTTTGTAGTCATATTAACAGATTTTACTTATGGAAGAGAAAGAGAAAGATCAAGTTCAATTGCCTGACAACGCGTTCAGAGAATTGAAAGAGGGCGAGGAGTATACTCCCATCATGCGCCCTGATAAAACTTATCCTGAAGTTAACCGTTGGTCGGTTACCTGGGGTGTTCTGATGGCGGTGCTGTTCTCAGCTGCCGCGGCTTATCTGGGATTAAAAGTAGGGCAGGTGTTCGAGGCGGCTATACCTATTGCTATTATTGCCATTGGTGTGTCATCGGCCGCCAAACGTAAGAATCCTTTAGGCGAGAATGTAATTATTCAAAGTATTGGCGCCTGCTCAGGCGCTATTGTTGCTGGCGCCATCTTTGTACTGCCTGCCATTTATATGCTTAATTTGCAGGCCGACTTCTTTAAAATTTTTATTGCCGCGTCACTGGGTGGTATCTTAGGTATATTGTTCCTTATTCCTTTCAGAAAATACTTTGTAAAGGACATGCATGGCAAGTATCCGTTCCCCGAGGCAACCGCAACCACCCAGGTGCTGGTGAGTGGCGCTAAAGGTGGCAACCAGGCAAAGCCGTTGTTGTTTGCCGGCCTTATCGGCGGTTTGTACGATTTCGTAGTATCGACCTTTGGACTTTGGAATGAGAACTTTACAAGTACTTTTATTGGGTTGGGCCAGACTATTGCCAGCAAAGCTAAACTGGTGTTCAAGGTAAATACGGGTGCAGCTGTATTAGGTCTGGGCTATATTGTAGGACTTAAATATGCTGCCATTATAACCCTTGGCTCACTTTTTGTGTGGTGGATTATCGTTCCCGCTATGGCACTCATATTTCCGGATACTATTTTAAATCAGTGGGATCCGTCGATAAAAACGGCCGTAGGTATGATGAGCCCTGAAGACATATTTAAGAATTATGCGCGCTCTATTGGTATCGGCGGCATCGCCATGGCCGGCATCATTGGTATTATCAAGAGCTGGGGCATTATAAAAGGAGCAGCTAGTCTGGCAACAAAAGAACTTAAAGGACATGGAGCTGGCGAAAAGGCACAGATCATTCGTACCCAGCGTGACATCTCATTTAAGATTATTGCCATTGGCTCGGCCTTAACTTTGCTCATCACCTTTATCTTCTTTTATGTGGGTGTGATGCAGTTCAACCTGCTTCATGCGGTGGCGGCCATCTTGCTGGTAGCAGTCATTGCATTCTTGTTCACCACAGTGGCAGCCAATGCCATTGCCATTGTGGGCAGCAACCCAGTGTCGGGCATGACGCTGATGACCCTTATCCTTGCCAGTGTGGTGATGGTAGCCGTTGGCTTGAAGGGTGATGCCGGCATGCTCTCTGCTTTGCTTATGGGCGCTGTGGTATGTACAGCCCTGTCGATGGCTGGCTCTTTTATTACCGATTTAAAGATAGGCTACTGGTTGGGTTCTACTCCCGCAAAACAGGAAACGCTCAAGTTCTTTGGAACCATTATTTCGGCAGCAACCGTAGCCGGCGTTATGATTCTGTTGAATAAGACTTATGGTTTTAACAGCGACAAGCTGGCCGCCCCGCAGGCACATGCCATGGCAGCGGTGATAGCACCTTTGATGAATGGTCAGGGCGCCCCCTGGATACTCTACGGCATTGGTGCTGTAATAGCATTGGTGCTCGATCGCTGTGGGATTTCGGCACTTGCTTTTGCTTTAGGTATGTTTATCCCGATTGAGTTGAATATTCCGTTGCTCGTAGGTGGTGCTCTCAATTGGTTTGTTACTACGCGCAGCAAGGATGCCACCGTGAACAAGAAGCGTGGCGAGAAGGGCACGTTGCTGGCCAGCGGATTTATTGCCGGCGGTGCGTTGATGGGCGTGGTGAGTGCCTTGCTGAAGTTTGCCGGATTCGACTATAACTACGATGCATGGTGGGCCAATCCCTGGTCGCAAGTGCTATCGCTTGTGGCTTATGTCCTGCTTATTCTTTATTTCATAAAGGCTACTAAGCTAAAAGAAGGATAACAGATGTAAAAAGTCCGTCAGGTGCAAAACGCACTTGGCGGTCTTTTTTTCGTTATTATTTACATACTAAATGACAAATGTTCACGTTATTAGAGTATGCGATTAACTTACATATTCCATAACTTCAAATTCTTTCTGATCGTTGTGGCGGTACTCATTGCGGTGTCGTCACTGGTGGTGTCGCACTGGCTCACCCAGGATTTGAAGCGCGAGGAGCAGAATAAAATGGAGGTATGGGCCGAGGCCATGTGCTCACTCAACAATGCTGATGAGAATACCGACTTGAACCTTGTGCTTAAGGTGCTCAATGGCAACCATACCATACCCGTTATCGTGCTTGATTCACATGGAAATGTAAATACTTACAGAAACGTGCATCTCTCGGCTGCCAATCATACCGACAGCTTGCGCCAGGTAGCTGCCAAAGCACAGTCGATGAAGGCTGAAGGCAGAGTTATCAAGATTTGGCTCAACGACCATGGTGATTTTATCGACGTGTGCTACGATGAGTCAAGTTTGTTGAAGCGACTGGCTTACTATCCTTACATCGAACTGGCTGTGGTGGTGTTGTTTGTCGTGATAGCCATCTTCCTGCTATTGATATCAAAGAAAGCTGAGCAAAATAAAGTATGGGTGGGCTTATCGAAAGAAACAGCCCACCAGTTGGGTACCCCCATTTCGAGTTTGATGGCATGGGTAGAAATGCTCAAGGAAACTTACCCCGACGATGTGCTGATACCCGAGATGGACAAAGACGTAAAACGGTTGCAGCTTATAGCCGACCGTTTCTCGAAGATAGGTTCGGTTCCAGAACCCAAGCCGGAACATCTTGACGAGGTTATCTCGCATGTGCTGTCTTATATGGACCGCCGCACACCTGCCAACGTACAGTTGCACTATTATCCTGCCGCCCACGACGTTACCCTTATGCTGAATGCCAGCTTGTTCGAGTGGGTGCTTGAAAACCTGTGCAAGAATGCTGTTGACGCTATGGGGGGAAAACCAGGCAGTATATCGATTCGCACCGAAGAACAGCCTAAAAAGGTCGTAATCGACGTGACCGATACCGGTAAGGGAATAAAGAAAGCCGATTTCAAACATGTGTTCTCACCAGGATTCACCACAAAAAAACGAGGATGGGGCCTGGGCTTGAGTCTTGCCAAGCGCATCGTGGAAGAATATCATCATGGGCACATATGGGTTAAGAGCTCAGAGGTAGGAGTGGGTACAACCTTCAGAATAGAGATGCGAAAATAGTAGAGTGCCGGACATGTGGCAGAGATAGTGGCTGAGAATGACTTTGGAAATGAAAGAGTTAAGTAAAATAGCCCGTAAAGAAAGAAAAAATCACTTTTATTTCTTTATCATAAAAAAAAGTGGTAACTTTGCAAACCAATGCTGTGGAGGGCCCTTTTATGAAAGTAGGAGGGTGCTTCGGGTTAAAATAAATCATATCATGACAACTCTGGATGACTTAAAATTAGATTTGAAAGCGTTAAAAGAAGGTCATACGCAACTTTCTTTAGAGCTTGAGGATGCTTTCTTTGAGGCATTAGAGGAAACTGATTTGAAAAAAGGCCATGTACATCTTAACATAGATGTAGAGCGCACAGGTGATTATTACGAGCTGCTCTTCCATACAGAGGGCTACGTGGTGGTGCCGTGTGATTTGTGCCTTGACGAAATGAGGCAGCCCGTTGTGGCTGACAACCGTCTTACCGTTAAGTTGGGCGATGAATACAAGGAAGACGATGACCTTGTCGTCGTGCCCGAAGAAGATGCAATCTTCGACGCAGCATGGAATGTGTATGAATATATTGCGCTCAGCGTTCCTATCAGGCATGTGCATGCACCTGGAAAATGCAATCCTGCCATGATGAAGATTCTTGAGGAACATTCAGCCGCCCGAAGCGGTGAAGGCAACGCCGAGCAGCCCGTGGACCCACGTTGGGCCGCATTGGGCAAACTAAAGTTAGAATAAAAAAATAAAATTAAAATTCAAGAAAAATGGCACATCCTAAAAGAAGACAATCAAAGACTCGTACACTTAAGAGAAGAACTCATGACAAGGCAGTAGCTCCTACACTGGCCGTATGCCCTAACTGTGGTTCTTACTATATTTACCACACTGTATGCCCTACATGTGGTTACTATCGTGGTAAAGTGGCTATCGTTAAGGAAACTGCTGAATAATGGGAAAAATAAACGCGATTATAACCGGTGTTGGCGGCTATGTGCCTGACTATGTGCTCACAAACGATGAGCTCTCGCGCATGGTTGATACCAATGATGAATGGATAACAACTCGCGTTGGAATTAAGGAAAGACGTATTCTTACCGAAGAGGGCCTCGGCACCAGCTATCTGGCCCGCAAGGCTGCCAAGCAACTTATTCAGAAAACCGGCGTCGACCCCGATACGATTGACGCCCTGATAGTTGCCACTACTACGCCCGATTACAAGTTCCCTTCTACTGCATCTATCGTTATCGGCAAACTGGGACTGAAGAATGCCTTCGCGTTCGACTTCTCGGCTGCCTGCTGCGGTTTCCTTTACTCTTTGGATGTAGCTGCCACCATGATACAGAGCGGCAGATACAAGAAGATTATTGTAATTGGAGCCGACAAGATGTCGTCGATGGTCGACTACACTGACCGTTCTACCTGTGTGCTTTTTGGCGACGGCGCCGGTGCAGTGCTGGTAGAAGCCACTGAAGAAGAAGGTGTAGGTGTACAGAACTCTTTCCTTCGCACTGATGGCATTGGTTTGCCGTTCCTTCACATGAAGGCTGGCGGATCGGTTTGCCCTCCATCTCATTTCACGGTAGACCATCGCCTGCATTACTTGTATCAGGAAGGTCGCACGGTGTTCCGTTACGCTGTTACTGATATGAGCGACGATGTGGTTAAAATTATGCAGATGAACAACCTTAAGGGTGAGGACGTTGACTGGGTGATACCCCACGAGGCCAATCTCAGAATCATTGAGGCTGTTACGAAGCGTGCCGGTTTGACAATGGACAAGGTAGCCGTGAACATTGAGCATTACGGCAATACAAGTTCGGCTACTATTCCTCTGGCTCTTTGGGACTACGAGGAGAAGCTGAAGAAGGGTGACAACATCATCTTCACCGCCTTCGGTGCCGGCTTCGTGCATGGAGCTTCATTCTATAAATGGGCTTACGATGGCAAGGCTGCCGCACAGAAGAAATAGAAGAATACAAATAAATTTTTCATACTACGACAAGGCGTGTCTTTTCTGCTTGCTAACAGTAAAAGATGCGCTTTTTTAATCTTTACCAAAATGCATAAGGCTGGTTTCGTAAACATAGTGGGTAATCCCAACGTGGGCAAGTCCACGCTCATGAATCAATTGGTGGGCGAACGCATCAGCATAGCTACGTTCAAGGCTCAAACCACACGTCACCGCATCATGGGCATTGTGAACACTGATGACTGTCAGATCGTTTTCTCTGATACGCCGGGCGTGCTAAAGCCCAACTACAAAATGCAGGAGATGATGCTGGCCTTCTCGGAGAGTGCGCTGGCCGACGCTGATATTCTGCTCTATGTTACCGACGTGGTGGAGGATCCTGAGAAGAACGCCGACTTCCTTGAGAAGGTGCGTGAACTCAAGATACCCGTGCTGCTGCTCATCAATAAGATTGACCAGAGCAATGAGCAAACTCTTGGCACCCTGGTTGAAAAGTGGCACAAGCTGCTGCCTAACGCAGAGATCCTGCCCATATCGGCATCCAACAAGTTCGGTATCGACATCCTTATGAAACGCATCAAGGAATTGCTGCCTGAATCGCCGGCCTACTTTGATAAGGACCAGCTCACCGACAAGCCTGCCAAATTCTTTGTTTCCGAAATCATACGCGAGAAAATACTGCGATATTACGATAAGGAAATACCCTACAGCGTAGAAGTAGTAGTAGAGCGCTTTAAGGAAACCGAGCACCACATACACATTAACGCCGTGATTTATGTAGAGCGCGACTCACAGAAGGGCATCATCATAGGTCATCAGGGAGCTGCTTTGAAGAAGGTGTCGTCGGAAGCCCGCAAGTCGCTCGAGAAGTTTTTTGGCAAGCGCATCTACCTTGAAACCTTTGTAAAGGTTGACAAAGACTGGCGCAATTCTCAGCGAGAGCTCACGCAATTTGGTTATAACCCAGAATAAAAAACTATCTTTATGGCTCTGAATAGATAGAGAGCCAACTCTCCCTGCCTGGCGGGGAGGGCCGAAGAATGTATAACTTCAGAAATTAAACAAAACAGACATGGCAAATTTAGTAGCTATTGTTGGGCGGCCCAATGTAGGCAAGTCCACTCTTTTTAATCGTCTTACGCAATCACGCAGGGCCATTGTAAGCGACACTGCAGGAACTACCCGCGACCGCCAGTATGGCAAGTGCAGCTGGAATGGCAAGGAATTCTCGGTGGTAGACACCGGAGGATGGGTAGTTAAATCGGATGATATATTCGAAGATGCTATTCGCAAACAGGTAAAAATAGCCACCGAAGAGGCCGACCTGGTGCTCTTTCTTGTTGACGTGGAAACGGGCGTTACCGATTGGGATGAAGACGTGGCCGCCATTCTGCGCCGTGCACATCTGCCTGTTATTCTTGTAGCCAACAAGGTAGACAACAGCGGCAATGCTTATATGGCATCAGAATTTTACAAACTGGGTCTGGGCGACCCTGTTTGCATTAGTGCCGCAACGGGTGGCGGAACTGGCGACTTGCTCGACCTTATACTGACGAAATTAAAGGATAATCCCGAGGAGCTGCTCGAGGAAGATATACCCCGCTTTGCAGTGGTGGGTCGCCCTAATGCGGGCAAGAGCAGCATCATTAATGCATTTATTGGCGAAGACCGCAACATAGTAACCGAGATAGCTGGCACCACGCGAGACAGCATCTACACACGTTACACCAAATTCGGCTTCGACTTCTATCTGGTTGACACCGCCGGCATACGCCGTAAGAACAAGGTTACCGAGGATTTGGAATTCTACAGCGTGATGCGATCGATACGTGCTATCGAGAACAGCGACGTGTGTATACTTATGCTTGACGCAACCCGTGGAGTGGAGGCTCAGGATATGAACATCTTCCAGCTTATCCAGAAGAACAACAAGAGTCTGGTGGTTGTGGTGAACAAGTGGGATTTGGTGCAGGATAAGAGTCAGAAAGCTATCGACACCATGAAGAACGCCATTTACAACCGCATGGCACCATTTGTGGATTTTCCCATAATCTTTGCCTCGGCGCTTACCAAGCAGCGTATCTTCAAGGTGCTCGAAACTGCCAAACAAGTGTATCTTAACCGCAAAACACATGTGGGAACGTCAAAGCTCAACGAGGTTATGCTGCCCATTATCGAGGCCAATCCGCCTCAGAGCATCAAGGGCAAGTACATTAAGATTAAGTACTGCACGCAACTGCCCAACACGCAGATTCCCAGTTTTGTGTTCTACGCCAACCTTCCCCAGTATGTAAAGGAGAACTACAGGCGCTTTCTTGAGAACAAGATAAGGGAGAACTGGCCCATGCATGGCTGTCCCATCAATGTGTTTGTTCGTCAAAAGTAACTATATTAACCGTCGTGTCGTGTGCATATCAAGTACATGGCATGGCGTTTTCTTTTTTTTATAGCAATGAAGTATGTTGTTTGTGCCATAGCCCTGGCATTGGTTATGGCTTCGTGCAAGAAAGGTGAAACGCACCCTACCGATGTGGCCGGTATCACTGCACAGAAGTATTATGAATATTTGATGAAGGCCGATTATAAGTCGTTTGCCCAGGGCACCTACCATGCCCATGAGCTGCCAGCCGGATACGAGTCGCAGCTGGTTATCAACGCACAGATGTATAAAGAGCACATTGACAGTTTACATAAAGGCATTGCCGGAGTGCAAGTGGTTAAGTCGGTGGCCGACACAACTCGGCACACAGCCAATGTGTTTCTTAAGCTGAAGTTTGCCGACAGCACCACGCAGCAGATACTCGTACCCATGGTTTACCACAAGCAGGTGTGGTACATGCGATAGGGCAGGGTTACAGCGGTATGAGAAGAGTTGGTCAGACTTTCTTTGGCTGCTGACCGTTTTCCTCCATGTTCTCCACTTCCTTTACCTTCCGGAATAAGTCGGACGCAAACACCAGGTCGTTTAACCGTTTGTTGGTAGAGTTCATCACCTGGTCTTTGTTGCCCTGCCATTCCTTGTGGCCTTTGTAGATAAACAATATGTTCTCGCCAATGCCCATCACCGAGTTCATGTCGTGAGTGTTGATGATGGTGGTAATGTTGAATTCCTTGGTGATACCCGACAGCAGATGGTCGATAACCAGTGAGGTTTTGGGGTCGAGGCCCGAGTTGGGCTCGTCGCAAAACAGGTATTTGGGGTTCAGCACAATGGCGCGGGCAATGGCCACACGCTTCTGCATACCGCCCGAAATCTCGTCGGGGAATTTATTCTGGGCATCTACCAGGTTCACGCGGTCAAGGCATTCACGTGCGCGTGCCACTCTTTCACGGTAGTTCAGGTTTGAGAACATGTCGAGCGGGAACATCACGTTTTCAAGCACGCTCAGTGAGTCGAACAATGCTGAGCCTTGAAAAATCATACCCATCTCACGTCGGAGCGCCGTTTGCTCCTTTTTGCTCATGTTTACAAAGTTGCGCCCATCGTAGAGCACCTCGCCGGTGGTAGGTCTGAGCAGTCCCACGATGTTTTTCATAAGTACGGTCTTGCCCGAACCACTCTGTCCGATTATCAGATTGGTCTTACCCGTATCGAAGGTGGCGTTGATATCGAACAGCACCGTTTTGTCCTCAAAGCTCTTTGTAAGGTTCTTTACTTCTATCATCTCGATTATTGTTAACTAAGCAGTTGGGTAAGAAATATGTCAGAGAACAGAATCAGCACGCTGCTGCACACCACGGCATTGGTGCTTGCCTTGCCCACTTCAACCGAACCGCCTTCTACAGTGTAGCCAAAATACGAGCTCACGCTGGCTATGATGAAGGCAAAGCAACAACTCTTGATGATGCTCATCCACACGAACCATTCATTAAACGAGTGCTGGAAGCCCATCACCAGGTCGTCGGCTGGCATCATGTGCCCTACATAGGCAGTGGCAAAGGCACCCAGCATGCCCATGGTTGAACTGAAAATCACCAGTATGGGCATGATGGTTACAAAACCAATGACCTTGGGCAGAATAAGGTACGAGGCTGAGTTTACGCCCATTATTTCGAGGGCGTCGATTTGCTGTGTAACCCGCATCGTGCCCAGCTCAGAAGCTATGTTAGAACCCACCTTGCCGGCAAGAATCAAGCACATAATGGAGCTTGAGAACTCAAGCAGCAATATCTCGCGGGTGGTGTAGCCCGTAACCCATCGGGGCATCCACGGACTGGAGATGTTCACCTTCATCTGAATACAGATAACCGCGCCTATGAAGAACGATATAAGCAGCACAATGCCAATAGAGTTAACACCCAGCACTTCCATCTCCTTTACATAGCGCTTCAGAAACATGCGCATACGCTCGGGCCGGCTTAGTGTGCGCCCCATAAGCATAAGGTAACTGCCAAAGGTGGTGAGGTATCTTATCAATAATCTGAATATCAACATAGAGAGTTTCTATTTTACCGTATCAGTTGCAAAAGTACTTAAAATCATGTAAAAAACCGTAGACAGCACCATAGTTTTATGAATAATAAAGAGAAATTACCGGTATTTTTAGTAATTTTGTGCCCAAAACAAACAATGTGAATATGAATTCTAACGATGCTCAGCAAGAAATGGTGCTGCGCACCGAGGGTCTGGTAAAGCGCTACGGCAAGCGCACGGTGGCCAATGGTGTTAGCATCAATGTAAGGCAAGGCGAAATAGTGGGACTGCTCGGACCGAACGGTGCCGGCAAAACCACATCGTTCTATATGACCACCGGTCTGGTGGTGCCCAACGAAGGTCACGTTTACATCAACGATACCGATATTACCTCGTATCCCGTTTACAAGCGTGCCCGCGCCGGCATAGGCTATCTGCCGCAGGAAGCCAGCGTGTTCCGCAAGATGAGCGTGGAGGACAATATCATGTCGGTGCTCGAGATGACCAAACTTACCCGTCGGGAACAGCTCGACAAGCTCGAAGGACTTATCAAGGAGTTCCGCCTTACCAAGGTGCGCAAGAACAAGGGCGACCAGCTGTCGGGTGGTGAGCGCCGACGCACTGAGATAGCCCGCTGCCTGGCCATCAGCCCCAAGTTCATCATGCTCGATGAGCCTTTTGCCGGTGTCGACCCTATTGCCGTGCAGGACATACAGCACATTGTGTGGCGGCTCAAGTACCGCAACATAGGCATTCTGATTACCGACCACAATGTGCAGGAAACCCTTTCGATTACCGACAGAGCCTATCTGCTGTTCGAGGGCCGCATACTGTTCCAGGGCACACCCGAGGTGATTGCTGCCAATCCGGTGGTTCGTAAGAACTATCTGAGCGATAATTTCGTGTTCCGCAGGTTCAAACCCAATGCAGAAGACGTGGATGCTGAAACTCGTTAAAAAAACAAATTTTTTGCCTCTTAATTAGGTATATTCACTAATTATCAGTACTTTTGCAAAATATTCCGAAAAAATTAATAATTAAATAAGCAAAAACATCAGAGATGAAAATTTCATTTGAAAATCCTGACAAAATCAACGGCAAACTCACTTTGGTAGTCGAGGATGCTGATTTCAAGGATGATGTCGAGAAAACTCTTAAGCAGTATCGTAAACGCGCTAATGTGCCTGGCTTCCGTCCGGGCAACGCACCTATGGCTATGATTAAACGCCAGTTTGGTGCTTCAGTTAAGATGGACGCTATAAACAAAGTAGTGGGCGACAACATCAGCAAGTACATTAAGGACAATAATATAGACATGCTGGGCGAGCCTCTGCCTGCCGAGGATCAGAAACCTCAGGACTTGGACAAACCCGCACCTTATACTTTCGTGTTCGACATTGCAGTGGCTCCTGAATTCAAGATTGAGCTCAACGGTAAGAACAAGATAGATTACTACAACATCACTGTAGACGATGCTCTCATCGACAAGCAGGTAGATATGCTGGCTTCGCGTGCAGGCAAGTACGTAGAGGCTAAGGAATATCAGGAGAATGATATGCTGAAAGGCGACCTGCGCGAGCTCGATGAGAACGGCAACACCAAGGAAGGTGGCATTACTGTTGAGGGTGCTTCACTCATGCCTTCGTACATCAAGGACGACGAGCAGAAGAAACTCTTCGATGGCGCCAAGCTCGGTGACATCATCACCTTTAATCCTCGTAAGGCTTATGCCGACAATGATACCGAGGTATCATCACTGCTCAAGATTGAGCGCGATAAGGTGAACGAGCACACTGGCAACTTCAGCTACCAGATTACCGGCATTAACCACTTCGAGAAGGCAGAGGTTAACCAGGATCTCTTTGACAACGTGTTCGGTAAAGACGAGGTGAAGGACGAGAAAGCCTTCCGCAACCGTATTGCCGACGAACTGAAGAAGCAGCTCGCTACCGACAGCGACTTCAAGTTCCTGCAGGATGTTCGCGAATACTGCGAGAAGAAAGTGGGCAAGCTCACCTTCCCCGATGCTCTGCTTAAGCGCATTATGCTGGCTAACAACAAGGATAAAAATCAGGAGTTCGTTGACAAGAACTACGAGCCCAGCATCAAGGAACTTACCTGGCATCTCATTAAGAATCAGCTCACCGAGGCTCACAACATCAAGGTTGATGACAACGACGTGAAAGAGGCTGCCAAGGAAACTGCACGCATCCAGTTCGCACAGTATGGCATGAACAATGTGCCCGTAGAGTACATTGAAAACTATGCCAACGAACTGCTCAAGAAGCAGGAGAACTTACAGGCCTTTGTTGACCGCGCCGTAGATGTGAAGCTTACCGCCGCCTTGAAAGAGGCTGTTAAGCTGAACGAAAAGGAAATCTCACTCGACGACTTTAACAAAATGATGGAGCCTGCCAAGTAATAATCAGAGCATAGCTTTCGACAGATATTCGGGGCCGCATCCTTATCGCAAGGGTGCGGCCCTTTTCATTACTGAAAACCATAATTTACTTATGACGCTACCTGGAGCCTGAAAAATAGATGATGCCGTTAACAAAAAATAGTGAAAAAACAAACACTTTTCCCAACTTTTTTATTAACTTTGTATAGTAAACCTGCGAAAAGCGGGTTGCTTGGAATTTTTATTTTTAAGAAAGAGAAATTAAATGAACAACGATTTTAGAAAATTTGCTACTTCAAAGCTTGGCATTAACGGGATGGTGCTCGATGACGTGGTGAAATCACAGGCGCAGTATCTTAACCCATATATTCTGGAGGAACGTCAACTCAACGTTACACAGATGGATGTGTTCTCACGCTTGATGATGGACCGCATCATCTTCCTCGGCACCGAGATAGACGACTATACGGCCAACACGCTGCAAGCTCAGCTGCTTTATCTCGACTCTGTAGACAACGGTAAGGATATTTCTATCTACATCAACAGTCCTGGTGGCAGTGTAACCGCAGGCCTCGGCATCTACGACACCATGCAGTTCATCACCAGCGACGTGGCTACCATCTGTACCGGTATGGCTGCCTCGATGGCTGCCGTGCTGCTCGTTTCAGGCCAGGAGGGCAAGCGCTCGGCTCTGCCCCACAGCAGGGTGATGATTCACCAGCCTTTAGGTGGTGTTCAGGGTCAGGCCAGCGATATCGAGATTGAGGCCAAGGAAATTCAAAAGTTCAAGAAGGAACTCTACACCATCATAGCCGACCACTCACACACGCCTTACGAGAAAGTGTGGAAGGACAGCGACCGTAACTACTGGATGACGGCCGAAGAAGCTAAGGAGTATGGCATGATTGACTCTGTTTTAACAAGGAAGCAATAAAATTATGGCAGCTAAAAAGGTTTGCAGCTTTTGCGGCAGAGACGAGTCACAGGTGCGCCTGCTTATAACGGGCTTGAACGGTTACATCTGCGACGACTGTGCCAAGAAGGCTTATGAAATTATCTCGGAGATGGGTCTCACCGGCAACACTGCCCGGAAAAAGGCAAAACCCTTTAAATTAAAGAAGGTGCCCAAACCCAAAGAGATAAAGAAATACCTCGACCAGTATGTCATTGGTCAGGACGATGCCAAGCGCACACTCGCTGTGGCTGTTTACAACCACTACAAGCGCTTGCAGCAGCCCGAAAGTAAAGACGGCATCGAAATAGAAAAGAGCAATATCATCATGGTAGGCAGCACCGGTACGGGTAAAACCCTGCTGGCGCGCACCATTGCCAAGCTGCTTGACGTGCCTTTCACCATCGTGGATGCCACAGTGTTTACTGAGGCAGGATATGTGGGCGAAGATGTAGAGAGCATCTTGTCACGACTGCTGCAGGTGGCCGACTTCGATGTTGAGGCTGCCGAGCGTGGTATAGTGTTCATCGACGAGATTGACAAGATAGCCCGCAAAAGCGACAACCCATCTATCACACGTGATGTGAGCGGTGAGGGCGTGCAGCAAGGCTTGCTGAAACTGCTCGAAGGTACCATGGTGAACGTGCCGCCAAAAGGCGGGCGCAAACACCCCGACCAAGATTACATTCATGTGAACACCAAGAACATACTGTTTATCTGCGGCGGCGCATTCGACGGCATTGAACGCAAGATAGCTCAGCGACTCAACACACACGTGGTGGGTTACAACTCGGTGCAGAACACACGCAAGATTGACAAGAAGGACTTGATGAAGTACGTGATGCCACAGGATTTGAAAAGCTTCGGACTGATACCTGAGCTGATTGGCCGCTTGCCGGTGCTCACTTATCTTAACCCGCTCGACCGTGACGCACTGCACCGCATCCTTGTGGAGCCAAAGAACTCTATCACCAAACAGTACGAAAAACTGTTTGAGATGGACGGCATCAAGCTAACCTTTACTCCCGAAGCCCTCGACTTCATAGTCGACAAGGCTGTGGAATACAAACTTGGTGCCCGTGGATTGCGCTCCATCGTGGAAACCATCATGCGTGATGCTATGTTCGAGGCCCCCTCGAAACGTGCCACCACGTTCGATGTAACCCTTGAATACGCTCAGACACAGCTCGACAAGGCTCACCTGAGCGAGATGGTGCAGAACTAATCGCTTCTGCGTGCCACAACTGTTTTGATAACTCTATCTGCCGGCCCTGCCGGCCGGCAGATATTCCTAATGTAAATCTGCTCTTGAACAATCGTAACAATGGAAATAAATCTTACTGCCCAGCTAAAGCATTATTTTGGCTATGATACGTTTAAAGGCGACCAGGAGGCCATTATCCGCAATTTGCTCAACAAGAAAGATACTTTCGTGCTGATGCCTACGGGTGGCGGTAAAAGCTTGTGCTATCAGCTGCCGTCGCTCCTTATGGACGGCACTGCCATTGTAATATCGCCGCTTATAGCTTTGATGAAGAACCAGGTGGATACGATTAACGGCATTAGTGAGCACGACGGTGTGGCCCATTACCTTAACTCCTCGCTCAACCGGGCTGCCATTAACCAGGTAATCCACGATGTGCGCTCGGGACTCACAAAACTGCTGTATGTGGCACCTGAATCGCTGAGTAAGGAGGAGAATGTGGAGTTCCTGAAAACGGTGAAGATTTCGTTCTATGCCGTGGATGAGGCTCACTGTATTTCAGAGTGGGGCCACGACTTCCGACCGGAGTACCGCAACATCCGGCCCACCATAAACCGTATTGGCAATGCACCGGTTATAGCGCTCACCGCTACGGCCACCGACAAGGTGAGGGCCGACATTAAAAAGAGCCTGGGCATCATGGATGCCACTGAGTTCAAGAGCTCGTTCAACCGGCCGAACCTCTATTACGAGGTGCGCCCTAAAAACAAGGACATCGACCGGCAAATCATCATGTTTATTAAGCAGCATCCTGGCAAGAGCGGCATTATCTATTGTCTTTCACGCAAAAAAGTGGAGGAGCTGGCCGAGGTGCTGCGTGCCAACAACATCAAGGCGGCGCCTTACCATGCCGGACTCGACAGTGCTACGCGCTCACAGACGCAGGACGACTTCCTGAAGGCTCATATCGATGTGATGGTGGCTACCATTGCCTTCGGTATGGGTATCGACAAGCCCGATGTGCGATTCGTTATCCACTACGACATTCCCAAGAGTCTTGAAGGCTATTATCAGGAAACGGGCCGTGCGGGCCGTGATGGCGGTGAGGGCATCTGCATTGCGTTCTATTCGCGCAAGGACTTGCAGAAACTCGAGAAATTCATGGATGGAAAACCCGTGGCCGAGCAGGACATTGGCCGGCAACTGCTGCAGGAAACTGCCGCATACGCTGAAACCAGCATCTGCCGCCGCAAAATGCTGCTGCACTACTTTGGCGAGGAGTATCCGGCCGACAACTGTCACAACTGCGACAACTGTCTGCACCCCAAGGAACGTATTGAGGCCAGCAAGAATCTGGTAATTGTACTCAAAGCCATACTTGATATCAAAGAGAATTTCCGTCAGGATTATTTAACCGACTTTATCAAAGGCCGCCGCACCGACGACATCGTTTCGCACAAGCACGATGTGCTCGAAAGCTTTGGCAGTGGCGAGGACGAGGACCCGAAGCTGTGGAACCCGGTGATACGCCAGGCTATGATATCGGGCTACATCCGGAAAGATGTAGAGAACTACGGCCTGCTTAAGGTTACGGCAGCGGGCCGGCGCTATCTGGCTAACCCTACGCCTTTCACCGTGGTGAAGGACAGGGAATTCTCCGACGACGACAGCGAAGCTTCACAGGACGGTGGTACGTCGGCACTCGACCCCACGCTCTTTGCCATGCTCAAGGACCTGCGCCGCAAGGTGGCCGACAAACACAAACTGCCGCCCTACGTTATCTTTCAGGATGTGTCGCTCGAGCAAATGGCAACCATGTATCCGGTTAACGAGAACGAACTGCAGCAGATACAAGGTGTGGGCGCTGGCAAGGCCAGACGCTACGGTGGCGAGTTCATCAGGCTTATTCAGCAGTATTGCAAGGAGAACGATATAGAGCGACCCGAGGAAATGCTGGTAAGAACGGTGGCTAAGAAGTCGATGCGCAAGGTTAAAATCATACAGGGCATCGACCGGCAACTGGCTCTTGACGACCTGGCAAACGCGCTCGGACTGGAATTCGACGACCTGCTCGACGAGGTTGAGGCCATTGTGTACAGTGGAACCAAACTTAACATTGATTACTTCCTGGAGGATGTGATGGACGACGACCATGTGGACGACATCTACGACTACTTTATGACCAGCGAAACCGATGATGTTGACACGGCAATGGACGAACTTGACGGCGCCTACAGTGAGGATGAAATACGACTGGTGCGCATTAAATTCCTCTCAGAACAGGCAAACTGACTTTTTTTGGCAATCCCGTGTAATGATTTGTTGTTTTTTAGTGTAAAAATAAGTAACTTTGCATAATAAACCATCAACGATGAGAAGAAAGTGCTACATGGCTTTGCCTTTGATGATTGCTTCAGCATTTTGTGCCATCCCCGTTGCAGCGCAAAATACAGAGAAAGTACCGGCATTCAGTAAGTTGGATGTCGATGTAACCGGCGGTACTACGGGCCTGGGTGTGGAATTGTCCACACCGCTTAACCGCAGCATTAGTGTTAGGGCCGGTTACAGTTTTATGCCTCATTTTACTTACGATATGGATTTCTACGTGTCGGTGGGTGAATCTACCGATCCGGCTGTTTCCAACTCCCGGTTCCAGAAGATGGCTACTGCCTTGAAGAACATAACGGGCTACGAGGTGGACAACAAGGTAACCATGGTGGGTGAGCCCAAAATGTGGAATGCCTCGCTCCTGGTTGACTTCAAGCCTCTGCACAACAAGTCGTGGCACATCACCACGGGCTTCTACTGGGGCTCATCGCGCATAGGTTATGCCGAGAACTCAAAAGGCGACATGTCGTCGCTCTTTGCCATTGGTATGTACAACCATCTGTATGAGTACGCCAAGGCCGACGAACCACTTTATACCATTGACGGAACAGATGTTTACCTGCCCACGAGTGTGGAGGATAAGATGGTGGAATATGGCCGCATGGGTGTGCACGTGGGCACCTACAAGCATGACATTGTGGATGCCGACGGCAACGTGGTGCACGCTAAGGGTACGGCCTACAATATGGAGCCCGACAATAACTGCATGGTGAGCGCCAAGATGCTGGTGAATGCTTTTAAACCTTATGTTGGCGTGGGCTACGACGGCAGGCTGGGCAAGGCATACGGTAACTGGAAGATAGGGTTCGATGCCGGTGTGGCCTTCTGGGGAGGTACCCCCCGGATTATTACGCACGATGGCACCGACCTGGTAAATGATGTTACCGACCTTCGCCAGCACGTGGGTCACTACGTAAAACTTATTAAGAAGGTAAAGGCTTTGCCCGTAATTAACTTGAAAATCACCAAAACACTGTTTAAGACAAAGAAATAAATACCTTTGCAGGGTGCGGCCTTTGTGAGGCTGCTGAAAAAGTGGGCTATTTTCGAGAATTTGATTTCGGGAAGTTACAATCTGTAAGTAAATTGTCGATTGTGGAAGTCCAGTCCACCGTAGGGTGCGGCCCTCGTGGCCGCCCTAAGTGCCACGCAATTCCAACACTATCAATCAATTGCCCGACAAACCGGGTCCTTAGGGCGGCCATAAAGGCCGCCCCTACAGTGGACGCGTCCTCGACATTTTTAATGAATACACTTATAAATTGTAACTGTTAAATACTTTTTCAGCAGCCTCGCCTTTGTGGAGGTAGTTGAAGCGTACTTTAACAGTTGCAATTTATAAGCTCAGAGGCATCACACTCTGAAATTCCGAGTATCACGCTTTGAAACCCACGGTATCACGCTTTGAAACTCCGAGTATCACGCTTTGATATCCACAGTATCACGCTTTGATACTCACCGTACCACACTGTGATACTCAGAGTCTCAGTGTAGTGGCGCAATGCTGGTACTGTACATATCAAAAACAATGATGTCGTTATGGACGCTATCAGATCTCGCTGGAAAGATTGGCTTCTGGATGTGTTGCCACAGGTGGTTCGGCAGGCTAACATATCCAAGCCCACAGGTGAAATGGTCTATCAGATAGACCGTACGGCGTGGAATTTGACAGTTCAAAAGTACTATAAATGTATTCGCCAAGAAATTCTCTAAAAAATTGCTATTTACACTGCTGTTTAACATAAAAAAGAAGAAAATTAATGGGTAACGAATCATTTTCTAGGCAAAAAACTTGCTTAATCCAAATAATCTATCTATATTTGCAGCAACAGAATCCGCCACGCTTCCCTTAAGACCAGCGAACCAGGGCGGGTCTTTTGCTTTTATTACCACATTGAGATTATATACCAAACAAGCGTTATCCATCGCTGACCAGATTGCTCTTTTAAAAAACAGAGGGCTTCAGATAGCTGACGAGTCTAAGGCAACAAAGTTCCTTGGCGAGGTCAGTTATTTTCGTTTTGTTCAATATCTCCGCCCAATGGAGGCTGATAAGGCAACTCATCAGTTCAAGCAAAACAGTCGCTTTGAAGATGCTGTTGCTTTGTATGAATTTGATATAGAATTAAGAGACCTGATGTTCAGGGCTATCCAAAGACTTGAAATAGCACTTCGCACAAAGATCATTCATGAGTTCTCTACTACTCATGGCCCATTTTGGTTCTTTGATACCAATCTTGCTGACGATGAGCACAAGTTCATAGAGAACATGAACGCCATCGATCGTGAACTCCAGAGGAGCAAAGAGGATTTCATCAAGGAGCACAAGCTCAATTATGATAAGCCATCCTTCCCACCTGCATGGAAAACATTGGAATTAGCTTCACTCGGAACACTATCCAAGCTTTACTATAACTTCAGCGACAAGAAGTCGAAGAAAAGAATTGCCCGTCTGTTCAATTTACCTCAGCACGAAGTGTTGGAAAGCTGGATGCGTAGTCTTACGGTGCTCAGAAATTGCTGTGCTCATCATTCACGTCTCTGGAACCGTCATCTACCTAATGCCCCACAGATGAATGCGACCCTACGTGGAGCTTGGGTAAACATTACAGGTCTTGATAACAATAAAGTCTATGCCATCTCCTGCTGCATAGCCTATTGGCTTGAGTCGTTCGGATATGGTCAAGCTTTCAAGGCTAAGTTGAAAGGACTAATATCCTCATATTCTCAAGTTGATCCCACTGCTATGGGCTTCCCAGCTAATTGGGAACAAGAACCTCTCTGGCGATAATACATCATATTCACATAAACACGAAAAAAGGAGGCAGGAACACGCAATGGTGTCTGCCTCCTTTTTCATTTCCCGACAGGTGAAATGCTCAATGAATTATCGCATCACTTTCTTTCCATTGATGATGTAAACGCCGTGTTGCAGATTAGTGGCATTATTTACGCGGGTTCCACTAATGGTGTAAATGCCTTCACGGTTGTTTGTGGTTACACTGTTAAGGTTCTCGATGCCCAGTGTATACTGATCCTTATCAATGATGGGCAGCTCGCTTGCGTTAGATGCCTTTACTGTAAGATAAGCGCTGTTGCCTGGCAGATACTGGCCTTTGTCGAGTGTAGCGGTGCCGGGTGTGATGAAGCACAGCTTGCCGTTCTTGCCCACGCCGAGTGTGCGCATGCTGCTGGCATCGAAGGTTACTTTGCTGAAGTGATACTTATTGCCTGAACCATACTCATAGCAGAAGTAATTGCCCTTAAGCAGATTGCCCGAAATACTTGTATAGGTGCCTGTGAGCAGTTCTATCTGGTTGTCGGATGGATTAGCCGATGTACACTCTACTATTACCGGTGTGGCGGCAGGTATGGTTGTACCGTCGGCAATGGCTGTGAGCACTGCCTGGTTGTTGAATATCTTGCTAACGTAGTAAACCTTTACGCCGTTGCCCAGTGTACGCCAGGGGAACGAGGCATAGAAACTCTGATAGTATTTACCGCCAACTTGCAGGGTAGGGGCAAAGCCAAAGTAGCAGCTGGTGCTCTGTTTTACGGGCTTGATGTACCAGTCGCGAGTAGAAGTTCCCGATGTGAGGATGCAGCCTGAATCTTCCTCAGCATTCCACGGGTCGCTCAATACCACGCGTGCGGTGTTTTTTATTTCGCCCGATGCACGATAAACGTTGTTACCCATATCTTTTATGGTAAGCACGTGTGAGGTGAGTTTGCGTGTGTCAATGCCCTGTGACATAAACGTATAGCCGTCGTCCACCTTCTTGATATACAGTATAGTGGCCGGGTTTGACACGATGTTGTTATCCTTCTCCTTCAGGGTGCGCAGCGAATACAAATCGTATTCCACGCCGCCTGTGGTGGCTTTTATCCAACCGGTGCTGTCGAGCACGGCAATGTAGCGCTGGCGGTTTACATTCTGTATGCGGTAATAGCCATCGCCGTTTAGCTGGGCGTGAGCCATACTACAGAGAGCAGAGAGCAGTAGAAGGTTGAAAAATCTTTTTATCATGTTCAGTAAATTTTGTGTTATCTTGTGGGAAAAACAACAACCCCGCCCTTAAAGCAATAGCAGGTTAAGGGCGGGGCTTATAGAGTGGTGCCTGCCCGAAAGCAGGCACTTACAAATTTATTCAGCCACGCAGATAGCTACACGGTTGTCATCGTTCTGTGAGAACGGCTGTACGGTGTCGCCCTTGCTGCCCCACGAGATGCGGTCGGCACTCACGCCATACTTGTTTTCAAGTGCGTTAACCACGGCTTCAGCACGCTTTTTGGCAATGGCGCTGTTAATTTTGGCATTACCAGTCTTAACATCGGCATAACCTGTGATTCTAACCTTTGCGTTAGGATTCTTGGACAGATAGTTGGCAACCTCGGCTACCTTCTTCTCTTCCTTTGCAGAGATTTCTGAAGAAGAAATGGTGAAGAAGATGTTGCGCTGCAGAATGTCAGCTTTTTCTTCCTTAACGGGAGCCGGTTTCTCAACCACCTTTTCCACTACGCGCTCAATCACCTTCTCTTGTGGTTTAGGTGCGGGAATCTCGCGTGTGGTGTGAGTCTTGCCCAGGTTAATCTTGATGCCAGCCAGTGCATTGAAGTACCAGTCGGCATTACCAGCCTTCTTAGAGTTGTAGTGGTCGTTAATTACGTTGGCGTTAGCCTCGATGCCCAGTGAAACGGCATCGCTCACACGGAAGTCGAAGCCCAGACCGGCACGACCGAAGGCGCGCACGTGTGTGCCGTCCCAGAGGTACTGCAGGTTCTGACCGTTGTATTTAACCGAAGGCACAGCTGTTGCAGCCATGATGGCTGTGTTGGCATCGTTAGCCTCGTCGTTGTTCCATGCAATGTTGGCACCGCCGCCTGCGAGCAACGTTACGTTGAACACACGCTTTGGATTGTAACCGCAGAACAAGTTAGAGAGGTTGAAGGTAAGGTCGAGCCCGGGAGCTACATAGTTGTATTTCCACTTGTAAGTGTTGTCGAGCACCTTCCAGCCGCCCTTGCTCTGCCATGCGTTGGCAGAGAGGCGTAAACCGAATACAGGTGAGAACTGATAGCCTACGCCCAGTTGAGCGTTGGGTGACAGCAGTTTGCTGAATTTAATCTCGCCCAGAGTATATTGACCGCCTATTTGTCCTTGCAGGTAAAAGTGCGGCAGGAACACGTTCTCAGTCTTGGCACCCTGCTCTTGTGCAGAGGCTGTGAGGCAGGCTGCAAGAGCCAGCCCCGACAATAATGCCTTATTCAATTTCATATCGATTGTTTCTTTAAGTTGTTATACTTACTGTTTATTCGGCGCGGATGTAGTATTTCTTTGCGAATACCTTGCCATGATAGTCTACTGCCTCATAGAGGAACTCGTAGGTCTGACCGCTCTTCAGGCCGCTCACGTTGATTTCGTCAACGGTGCCGTTGATAACCTTGCCGAGCTCGTCGCTCTTCAGGTCAGAAGCATTAGAGCTGGTGCACTTAACGAACTTCTTGTAAGCAGGAGCGAACAGTTCGAGTGAGTAGCTGGTAGGCAACAGTGTAACCGATGTGCCCTTAACCGGAGTACCCATTGTGGCTGTGGTAGCGCGTGCTACACCATTGGTTGTGGTGAACAGCAGTACAGGGTGCAGTGATGAAGGCAGGCGGTTGAACCAGTAAACGAAGCGAGAGTTGAAGCGGTCGAGGTAGTTGGTGATACGGCTGATGATGTCGGCCATGGTCTTGTTCATGGTAGGTGTGATGTCTACACCATCCTGGAGCATGGCAATTATTTCGTTCACAGCGTCGATGTTGCCGTTGAAGTCTTCCAGACTGCCGTTTACGGTGGCCAGCAACTGGTCAATCTGACTGTCGATATTCACTTCGGTAGAAGCGGTCTCGGTAGTCTTTGTAGTGGGGTTGTAAGTCTGGTAGGTTACGGTAACCACGTAGTGCTCGCCGTTACGTGTAATCTTGCTGATGCCCTTGATGTTCTTCAGTTTGGCCAGGTCTTCATCGCTCAGGTGCACCTTGCCCACCTTAATATTATGAATAAAGTTGGCGATGCTGTTCTCAAGGCGCTCAATGCCAGGAGTAGTGCTGATGTTGAGGCTGTTAAGCGATGCGAAGCCTAAAGGCTGGAATGCAGTGGCCATGATGTTCATCGTGCTCACGTTGGTGCGTGTAGCCAGCTTGTCGCTCCACTGTGTAGCCAGAGCCAGGCGGGGCAGTTCGCCGTTCATGTTGTTGTAAACAAACTTGGCCATATCCTTTGCCAGGGTCTTCAGGGAAGCCTTTGTCTGGTTGCGGTTGTTGATGAGGTTCTTAACATCCTGGCGAAGCTCAGTGGTGTTGATGCTTACCTTAACGTCGTTCAGGTTGCTGGCGTTGATGGTAGCAGGAATCTCATAGAAGTTGTTGTTGTCGGCACGAGTGTAACCCCATGTAAGCAGCTTGTTGCTCTTCTTCATAGCCGAGAGAGCTACAGGCGACTTGGTGCCCTGGCTGTTCTGCAGTGCTACCTGTACACCTGACACATCTACTGTGCTTGGGTTAACGGTTACGTACATTGAACCGGCGTTGCCCTCGGCACCATCGTTGCAGTACAGAGTGCCCTGGGGTACAGTAACCTTGCTGCCTGCGATATCGCTTGAGCTGATGTTGCTTGCCTGGTCGGCATCGGCAAAGTAGTTAGGATTGTTGGTAGGGAAGCTGAAGGCTTCGTCGTTGCTGCCGTAGTAAGTTACGAGGCAGTTGGCCTGGATATCCAAAGGCAGAGCCAGTTCGCCAATGGCAGGAGAGTAGGTGCTCTGAACAATCACGTTGGTAATGAGTGATGTGAACAGGTCTACTGTCATTTCTTTCAAATCCGATACATTAACAGTAAGTTTGTTAACCTTGTCGGAAAGTTCTGTAATAGCATTGTTGGCCTTGTCGGCAGCAGCCTGTGCGTCGGCAGCGGCTTTAGCGGCATTGGCGGCAGCAGTGGCAGCGTTCTCGCCAGTGGTCTGAGCTGTCTGTGCGGCGGCCTTAGCCTCCTGAGCGGCAGTGTTGGCATCCTTAGCGTCCTGCTCTGCCTTGTTGGCTGTAGCTGCAGTGGTATTCAGGTCATCCTTCAGCTTATTGGTGGTTTCGGTGAGCTGGTCGATAAGACCCTTCCACGAAGTGTCGTCCTTGCGGTTCTGCAGCTCCTGCAATGCCTGGTTAATCTTGTCGAGCTCGCCCTGCCAGTAGCTGTCCGATTTCTGGCTCTCCAGTGCGGTGAGGCGGTTCTTTATGTCGTTAATATCGTCCTTGGTAGCCAGGTTGCCATAGTTGTCCTGCAGCTTGTCTACCTTTTTGGTGAGTTCGCCAATCTCTTTCTTGAGTTCAGTGTCATCGTATGCCGGCTTAATCTGGCCCTTTAAGTCGTTCAACTGATTCTGAAGGTCCGTGATAAGACCTTTCCACGATGTGTCGTCGCTCTTGCCCTCGAGTATGGTGAGGCGGTCCTGAATGTCCTTAACGGCATTAGCAAGGGTCTTGTCTTTTGCAATGCCCTCGAGAGTGGTAACACGTTCGGTAAGAGCCGAAATCAGTCCTCTTACCTCTGTTTCATTACAGTTGCAAGAACGGATGTTGCTCAGCTTAGTCTGTAAATCTGTAATTTCCTGCTCCAGGGCTTTCACCTTGTTGGCGTAGGTAGAATCCAGACTACTCAAAGAATACTCCATTTGCTGTACATCGTCTCCTTCATAATCTTTACAAGAAACGAATGTTCCCGTAGCAGTCACAACGAGTGCTGCTGCGAGCAAACCATTAAAAATCTTCCTTTTCATGTATAATTCTTTAATGAGTAAAATTATTTCCTTGTTGTTCTCTAAAAAATTAATAGTTCGTATATTATGCTTTCATACTGCAAAGTTAATCTATTTTTTTATAATGTCAAGTAATTATTTAATAAATTAACAAAATCTTTCATTAATCTGTAATAAAAAACTTCTAAACAAGCCGGTGAAAGGCCGATAAGGTCTGGAAAATCAGTGAAAGCTCACTTTCTCCTTTGAAGATTCCGACCGCTGGAGCAGATTTTACATACAGAGCATCGAATTACACGCTGCGTTAAATACAATTAAACCAAACGAAAAAATCAGGTTAGGTATAGGCTATCTCAAAAAATATTGCTAAATTTGCACGCAATAAATTTTTTAGGTTACATATGTCATCATTTGTTGCAGATAAAATTGTGATGGACGGTCTTACTTTCGACGACGTCCTTCTTATTCCAGCTTATTCTGAAGTATTGCCCAAAGAGGTATCGTTAAAAACCCAGTTCTCACGCCACATCACACTGAATGTGCCGTTTGTTACTGCCGCTATGGACACGGTTACAGAGTCGGCCATGGCTATCGCTATTGCCCGCGAAGGCGGTATCGGTGTGATACACAAGAATATGACCATTGAGGAGCAAGCTCGCCAGGTGGCCATTGTAAAGAGAGCCGAGAACGGTATGATTTATGACCCTGTGACAATTCGCAGGGGCCGCACCGTGAAAGACGCCCTTGAAATGATGCACGACTATCACATTGGCGGCATACCTGTGGTCGATGAGGATAACCATCTGGTGGGTATCGTCACTAACCGTGACCTGCGCTTCGAGCGCCATCTCGACCGGCTCATCGATGATGTGATGACGAAAGAGAATCTGGTTACCACACATCAGCAAACCGACCTTGCCGCTGCTGCACAGATTCTGCAGGAAAACAAGATTGAGAAACTGCCCGTGGTAGATTCAGAGAATCATCTGGTAGGACTGATTACTTATAAGGATATAACCAAGGCCAAGGATAAACCTATGGCTTGCAAAGATGACAAGGGCCGCCTCAGGGTGGCTGCCGGCGTGGGCGTTACTGTTGATACGCTCGACCGTGCACAGGCTCTGGTAGACGCAGGAGTTGATGCCATTGTAATTGATACTGCCCATGGACACTCTAAGGGTGTGGTTGAAAAGCTGCACGCAGTGAAGGCTGCCTTCCCTAACCTGGATGTAGTGGTTGGCAACATCGCAACGGGCGCTGCTGCCAAATATCTGGTCGACAACGGCGCCGATGCCGTGAAGGTAGGTATCGGTCCGGGTTCAATCTGTACCACCCGTGTGGTAGCCGGTGTGGGTGTGCCCCAGCTTACTGCTGTTTACGATGTATATCAGGCACTGCAAGGCACTGGTGTTCCATTGATTGCCGATGGCGGACTGCGCTATTCGGGCGATATTGTGAAGGCTCTGGCTGCCGGTGGCAACTGCGTAATGATTGGCTCGCTGGTGGCAGGTACCGAGGAGAGCCCCGGAGAGACTATCATTTTCAACGGACGTAAGTTCAAGAGCTATCGCGGCATGGGCTCACTCGAGGCCATGGAGCAGAAAAACGGCTCACGCGACCGTTACTTCCAGAACGATATCAAGGATGCCAAGAAGCTTGTCCCGGAAGGCATTGCCGGCCGTGTGCCTTACAAGGGCACTGTGCAGGAGGTGATCTACCAGCTGGTGGGCGGCTTGCGCTCAGGTATGGGCTATTGTGGCGCACCTACCATAGAGCGCCTGCACGACGCCAAGTTCACCCGCATCACCAATGCCGGTGTGCTCGAGAGTCATCCGCACGACATCACCATTACCAGTGAGGCTCCTAATTACAGCCGTCCTGAGTAAAATTGACTTACGCTTATTTTAAGAAATAACATCAATGGTTGCCTAACAGACGACGTTACCGCATCGCCCTCAGGGCAACCATTTGCTTTAAAAAATATCTTTATTCATTATGAAATGTATTCTGCTGCTGGCAGCTCTTTTATCTTTTACTTCTGTTTCGGCACAAACCGACCCTGTAGTAATGACGATAAACGGTAAACCCGTGACTCGTTCTGAGTTTGAGTATTCGTACAATAAAAACAACTCGGAAGGTGTAATCGACAGAAAGAGCGTGAAAGATTATGTGCCCCTTTTTGTTAACTATAAGTTAAAGGTACAAGCCGCTATCGATGCCGGCCTCGACACGGTGAAGGCATTGAAGAGCGAATACCTGGGATACCGTGACCAGCAGATACGTCCATCGTTCATCACCGATGCTGATGTAGAGGCTAAGGCTCGTGAAATTTACAACACTACGGCTCACCGCATCGACTCAACCGGCGGGCTCATCAAACCGGCACACATACTTATTCTGATGCGGCAGACCGCTTCGAAGGATGAGATGCAGAAGGCTAAGCAGAAGATAGACTCTATCTATACAGCCCTGAAGCATGGTGCCGACTTTGCCGAGATGGCACGCAAGTATTCGCAGGATCCGGGTTCGGCACGTAACGGCGGAGAACTGCCCTGGCTGCAGCGCGGACGGCTGCTGCCCGATTTTGAGAAGGTGGCCTTCGAACTGAAAAAGGGCGAAATGAGCAAACCCTTTACATCGCCTGCCGGCTGGCACATCGTGCTGATGAAGGATCGACGTAACTTCTTCCCCTACGACAGCGTGCGCAACGATATTGTGCAGTATATAGAGCGCTCTGGATTGCGTGAGCAAATTATTAACCAGAAACTCGACTCTATTGCTAAGGCTTCCAATCCGCCCGTTACTGCTGAACAGGTGGTTGACGCGCGTGCCGGACAGATGGAGCAGAAAGACCCTCAGCTGAAGTACCTTATCAAAGAATACCACGACGGACCGCTGCTTTTCGAAATAAGCAAACGCATGGTTTGGGACAAGGCAGCACAGGATGAGAAGGGCCTTGAGAACTATTTTAAAAAGAACAAGAAGAAATACCGTTGGGACGAGCCCCGGTTCAAAGGCATAGCTTACCATGTGAAGACGCAGAGCGACGTTGATGCTGTGCGCAACGCGGTGAAGAAGGTGCCTTTTGCCAAATGGGCCGACGTGCTTCGCAATACATTCAACAAAGACTCCGTAATCCGCATCCGTGTGGAGAAAGGCTTGTTCAAGCAGGGCGACGACGCACTGGTTGACCAGCAGATATTCAAGCGTGACACCACGGTTAAGAAAACTCCGGGTTATCCTATCGATGCCGTATATGGCAAGAAACTGAAAGCACCCGAGGAGATGGATGATGTGCGTGCACTTGTGGTAGACGACTACCAGAAACAGCTCGAGGATGCATGGCTCAAACAACTGCACGCCAAATATCCCGTACAGATTTACGAAAATGTTTTAGACACTGTAAATAAACATGAAGATTAACATGAATAAGTTCGTAGCTTTTGCTGCTTGTCTGCTGGTGCTCGGCGCATCGGCCCATAACGGCAGTGCCTTGTTAAGCCATGGCGCAGTGGCCGACACTGATTCTGATTCAGTGGCAACATCCAGAATACCCGAGTCGAGTGTGGTTGACGAGGTGATCTGGGTGGTTGGCGATGAGCCTATACTCAAGTCGGATGTCGAGGCTATGCGCCTGCAGTCGGAAGCTGAAGGCGTGAAGTGGCACGGCAATCCCGATTGTGCCATACCCGAACAGCTTGCCATTCAGAAACTGTTCCTGCACCAGGCAGCACTCGATAGTATCGAGGTGACCGAAAGTGAAGTATCACAAAGCATCAACGAACAGCTGGATTATCTCACACAGATGATTGGCTCGCAGGAGAAACTCGAGGAATATTATAAGAAAAGTCTTTCACAAATGCGCGACGAGATGCACGACGACTTCAAGAACCGTCTGCTCATACAGCGTATGAAGGAGAAGCTGGTTGAAGACGTGAAGGTGTCGCCGGCCGATGTGAAGGCTTACTTCCGCAATATGCCGCAGGACAGTATCCCACTGGTTCCCACTGAGGTGGAGGTTGAAATACTGGTGAATACCCCGAAGGTGCCACAAGCAGAAATAAATAAGGTGAAAGACGACCTGCGCAGTTACACCGACCGTATTAATAAAGGTGAAACCACCTTCTCGACTATGGCCCGCTTCTATTCAGAAGATACCAACTCAGCACGCCATGGCGGTGAACTGGGTTATGTGAGCCGTGCCATGCTTGACCCTGCTTTTGCCCAGGTGGCATTCAGCCTTACCGACCCGAAGAAGATTTCCAAGATTGTGGAGAGCGAATTCGGATACCACATCATCCAGCTTATCGACAAGCGTGGCGATGAAATCAATGTGCGTCACATCCTGCGTATCCCTGTGGTGCCCCAGGAAGAAATCGACAAGTCGCTGCTTCGGCTCGATTCCATCCGCGGCGACATCACTTCCAACAAGTTTACCTTTGAACAGGCTGCCGCTGTGCTGTCGGATGATAAGGATACGAAGATGAACCACGGACTCATGACGAATGTAGTGGATGGCAACCAGCGCACCTCGAAGTTCAAGATGAAGGACCTGCCCACCGAAGTGGCACAGCACATCGACACAATGAAAGTGGGCGAGGTGTCAGCTCCCTTCGTTATGGTGAACAAGCGCAACAAAAAAGTTACCGCCATGGTGAAACTGCTCAGCCGTATCGACGGGCACAAAGCCACCATCACCGAAGACTTCCAGGTGATGAAGGACCTGGTTACTGCCAAGAAGAAAGAAGAGGTAATTAACAATTGGATTGATGAGAAGATAAAGCATACTTATGTGAAGATGAACGACAGATACAAGAACTGCGATTTTGAACATAAGGGATGGATAAAATGAAAACGCAATTCCATAATAGCATCTTATCCGGGCACAGAATCATATTTTGCTTGATTCTGTGCCTCGTTGTCAGTGGCATGCTGGCCCGTCCGCGCAAGCGTGTAAGGCCAAAAATCGACGAGCGCATTTATCTGGTGCATGCCGATGAGCTGAAGTACGACATGTTCGGACCTGTGCCCGATGCGCAAATCGTGAAGGGCAAGGTGCACTTCCGCCACGCGGGTGCTCAGCTTTGGTGCGACAGTGCCTATTTCTTCCAGCAAACCAACTCGGTAAAGGCGTTCGGCCACGTGCGCTTTGTGCAGGGCGACACGCTGTCACTGCAATGCAAGTATGCCGCTTACGACGGTCAGGCTGAAATGATGCAGGCACGCAACAACGTGGTTCTGAAACATCGCCGGCAGACACTCTTTACCGATAGCTTGAACTACGACAGGTTGTACGATGAGGCCTACTTCTTTGAGGGGGGCCGCCTCATTGACGGGCGCGACCATCTGATAGCCGACTGGGGCCGATACAACCTGGGCACCCGTGAGGCTTCGTTTTATTATAACGTGAAACTCTACAACGGTGAGCGCCTCATCACAACCGACACGCTATATTACGATGCACGCACAGCCATTGCCCACATGGTGGGCCCATCGAAGGTGCGCAGCAAGGGTACCGTGGTTACCACCTCCGATGGCTACTATAACACGCATACCGACCGTGCCTCGCTCTATGGCCGTTCCACTGTGGTGGACAAGTTCAAGTCGATTACCGGCGACAGTTTGTACTTTAACAACCATACCGGCATGAACCGTGGTTTCGGACATGTGGTTTACATTGACAAGAAGAACAAGAACCGCCTGGATTGCGGTAAACTTATCTATAACAGCAAAACAGGCCGTGGCTTTGCCACCCGCCGCCCCCTTGCCACAGACTACTCGCGCAAGGATACGCTGTGGCTGCACTCCGACACCATGCGTATCGAAACGTTCAATATGAACACCGACTCCATGTACCGCAAGGTGCACTGCTACCCCCATGTAAAGGTTTACCGTACCGACGTGCAGGCCATCTGCGACTCAATGGTGGCCTCGTCGCGTGACAGCTGTCTGTACATGTACAAAGACCCCATAGCATGGTATGGCACCCGGCAGCTGCTTGGCGAAGTGATACAAATCTATATGGCCGACAGCACGGTGCGGCAGGCTGAGGTGCACGGACAGGCCTTGTCGGTAGAGAAAATACCGCAGGGCGAATACTACAATCAGATATCATCGCAGGATATGTACGCTTACTTTCTGAAAGGCAACATCCGCCGCAGCGACGCAGTGAAGAATGTGCTGAGCGTTTACTACCCTGTCGACGACAAAGACAGCACCCTCATAGGTTTGAACTACCTGGAGACCGACACCATGCGAATGTTTATGAACGACCAGCGCAAGCTGCAACGTATATGGACGCCGCGTGCTGAGGGCACGCTCTATCCCATGTCGCAGATACCTCCCTCTAAAAAATATCTGCCCACGTTTGCCTGGTTCGACAACGCTCGTCCCACCAGTAAGGACGACGTGTTTGTGTGGCGTGGCAAAACGGCCGAACAGAAACTCAAACCCGTGGAGCGCAAAAAGGCACCATTACAGAAAATTTAGCTTATGCAGATGTTCAACACCCGAAAGCCCCGGCAGTTCAACTATCATCCACTCTACAGCGACTTCCACGAAGAGCGGTTGCGCAACATGTCGGGCCGGCAGCAAGGCCGAAAACGCATGGGCATGAGCATGCCGGTGCTGGTGGCTCTGCTTGTGCTGGCAGTGCTGTTGTATTTTGTGTTATAAATAAACGAAGTAGTTATATGAGTGATATCATACATCTTTTACCCGATTCAGTAGCCAACCAGATTGCAGCCGGTGAAGTGATACAACGGCCGGCATCGGTTATAAAGGAGCTGGTTGAAAATGCGGTTGATGCCGGAGCTACTGAGATACACGTACTTGTGGTCGACGCAGGGCGCACCTCTATCCAGGTAATCGATAACGGCAAGGGTATGTCGGAAACCGATGCGCGCCTGGCTTTCGAGCGCCATGCCACCAGCAAGATTCAAAAGGCCGACGACTTGTTCTCGCTGCACACTATGGGCTTCCGCGGCGAGGCACTGCCCTCCATCGCGGCTGTGGCTCAGGTGGAGCTTAAAACCCGGCTCAAGGGCGACGATGTGGGCACGCATCTGTCGCTCGCCGCCTCGAAGTTCCAAAGTCAGGAACCTTGCAACTGTCCCGAAGGTTCTAACTTCCTGGTTGAGAACCTGTTTTATAATGTGCCCGCACGGCGCAAATTCCTTAAAAGCAACACCACCGAACTCAACAACATTGTAACCGCCTTTGAGCGTATAGCGCTGGTTTATCCGGAAATAACCTTTACATTGCACAGCAATGGGGTGGAGTTGTTTAACCTGCGCAAGGGCGGACTACGCCAGCGCATTGTCGACGTGTTCGGCAAGCGTATCAATCAGATGCTGCTACCGGTGAATGTAGACACCACCATGTGCAAGATAACGGGCTTTACCGGAAAGCCGGAGGCCGCCAAAAAGAAGGGCGCCCGACAGTACTTCTTCGTGAATGGCCGCTACATGAAGCACGCTTACTTCAACAAGGCTATCATGACAGCCTACGACCGGTTGTTGCCTCCCACCGAGCAGGTGCCTTATTTTATCTACTTCACGGTAGACCCTTCGAGCATTGATGTGAACATACACCCCACGAAAACCGAGATAAAATTCGATAACGAGCAGGCTGTATGGCAAATACTCATGGCGTCCATACGTGATGCCGTGGGCCTTTACAGTGAGGTGCCCACTATCGACTTCGACACAGAAGGCAAGCCCGAGATGCCCGTCTACCAGAAGGAAACCGGTGAGGTTGAGGCTCCGCACGTGCAATACTCGCCCGCATACAATCCGTTCAAGCAAGGCCGGATGGGTACCAACGCGGGTAATGCGGGCGAGTGGGAGAAACTTTATGGCCAATTGCCCGACCGGCCGGCCGATGATGCGTTGTCGCTGTTTGGCAATAATGAGGAAAATGCTGCTCCCGAAGAAGCTGGCACTCCGGTTGGTGCCGGGATGCAGCCAACTGCTGCTTCGGCTGTTGGTGCAGCTCCGACTACTGCTCCTGATGAACCGCAGCCCATGCATTATCAGTTCAAGGGCAAGTACATTCTCACGTCGGTAAAATCGGGCTTGATGATTATCGACCAGCACCGTGCTCACATCCGCATACTGTATGAACGATTCATGCAGATGCAACAAAACAACAAGCGCTCGTCGCAAAAAGAGTTGTTCCCTCAAACCATGCAGCTAAGGGCAGGCGAGGTGGACGTGTTCCGCCTGATAGAGCAGCAGCTCACACAATTGGGTTTCGACTTCTCGCCATTGGGCAATAACTGCTATGCGGTGAACGCGGTGCCTGCCGGAATAGAGGGCATCAACACCGTGGGCTTGCTCGAAGACATGATACACGATGCCACTCACGAAATAGCCTCGGGCGTAACCGAGAAGCTGTTTGGTGAACTGGCCCTGAAACTGGCACGCAGCATGGCTATCCCCTATGGGCAGATACTCAGCAACAGTGAGATGGAAAACATCATCAACAAACTGTTTGCCTGCTCCAACGTGAATTACACACCTGATGGCAAAAATGTGCTGTGCATCTTGAAACTCAGTGAAATAGAAAATCTGCTGGGATAGCTTGGACAAGGATGGCTGTGTAACAGCTGCTGCCGGCGCAAGTACCGGAATATAGGGGAAGTACCTTGTAAAAATGAGCTTTTCGTGCCTTTTCCCTTGACTTTTGTATAATTTTTTTTAAAAACATGCTGGTACGTGAGCACATATTAGAAAATATTAGTACATTTGCCAGACAAAAAAGAATTAACAAACATTTAAAATCATTGTAATATGAAGAAGTTTTTACTTTTAATCGCTATCGCAGGATTCGGACTTTCTGCAATGGCACAGGATGCTGACCCTGTACAGAAGTACAGCGTGGCCACCAATTCTTTCTGGAGCAATTGGTATATTCAGGCAGGTGTCGACTGGAATGCCTGGTACTCTGACGAGGAGCACGGCCAGGGCCTTTCGCACTCTCCATTCAAGAAGTTCCGTTCTAACCCCGGCGCAGCCATTGCTATTGGCAAGTGGTTCACTCCGGGTCTGGGTCTGCGCACCAAACTCCAGGGCATCTGGGGCAAGGCAGTTACCGATGGCGACAATTATGGCAACGGCCGTAAATACTGGTCACTCAACGAGGATGTAATGTTCAACCTCAGCAACTTGTTCTGTGGCTATAGCGACACCCGTGTATGGAACGTTATTCCATTTATCGGCGCAGGTGTTAACCGCGATATGTCTGACAATCAGTATGCTATGCAGCTCTCTGTCGGCTTACAGTCTTCATGGCGCCTCAACAAGCACTTGAGCATTTACCTCGAAGGCGGCTTGAACCGTCTGGAGCAGGAGTCTGATGGTACTATTGCTGCAAAGAATGTTCTGCGCCACGGCACCGACTGGGAAGGCAAGGACCAGCACCTGTATGCTGAGCTCGGCTTGACCTTCAATTTGGGTAAGGCTACATTCAGCAAGGTACCCGATGTAGACGCCATCAAGTCACTGTCACAGTCACAAATTGATGCTCTCAATGCACAGCTGGGCGATGCCAATGCCGAGAATGCCCGTCTGAAGCAGCAGCTGGCTAACCAGCCTAAGGTTACTAACACCAAGGAGTATGTTACCACACCGGTATCTGTATTCTTCAACCTGGGCAAGTCGAAAATTGCTTCAAGAAAGGACCTCGTGAATGTTAAGGAACTGGCTGAGTATGCTAAGAACAACAATGCTAAGCTTAAGGTTACTGGTTATGCTGACAATGGAACTGGCTCAAGCGAGTTCAACCAGAAACTTTCTGAGAAGCGCGCTCAGGCTGTGGCTGACGAACTGGTTAAGCTGGGTGTAAGCCGCGACAACATCACTACCGAAGGCAAGGGTGGCGTTAACTCACTCACACCTGACTCTTACAACCGTCGTGCTGTTGTAGAGGTAGCTAAGTAATTCGTAGTATTACGATACATTATAAAAAAGGATGCGCGGCCCTTGCAGGCTATGCATCCTTTTTTTCGTTTCATTTTCATAACTCAAAAACTTTACCCTTGTTAGGTGTCCCATTACCTTCGATTGCTTGCTTCTCGCACCAGAAAAGCTTAAAATGATGGGGTGGAAACTCAAAAAACGGTAAAAAAATTTTGTTGTATCGGAAAAAAGCAGTACCTTTGCACTCGCCTTACAAAAGTAAGGGCGTTTAGCTCAGTTGGTTTAGAGCATCTGCCTTACAAGCAGAGGGTCGGCGGTTCGAATCCGTCAACGCCCACAGGGGTGTTTTCCCTGTGGTTCTTCGGAGCTGCAGGGATTTTTTATTAGGGCGTTTAGCTCAGTTGGTTTAGAGCATCTGCCTTACAAGCAGAGGGTCGGCGGTTCGAATCCGTCAACGCCCACCTTTTAACAGGAAGTTCCGCTCAGCTTGAGTAGAACTTTTTTTTATGCCCTTAACCCCAAAACGAGTTATATGTTATTTTTTAAAGATATTTATCGCTTTCGTTTACATGGTTATCACATAAATTCCTTATCTTTGCAACCTAAAAGTATTAAAATAAGATATGAAGCTTGACGAATTAACGGCCATATCACCTATCGACGGCCGGTACAGGGGTAAAACCGAACCATTAGCAGACTATTTTTCAGAGTATGCTCTTATAAAATATCGCATCAGAGTAGAAATTGAGTATTTCATCACTTTGTGTGAGTTGCCTTTGCCACAGCTGGCCGGGTTTAATCACGATTTGTTTGAACCTTTGCGTGACATCTACCGCAACTTCAGCGAGGCTGATGCTCATCGTGTCAAGGATATCGAGAAGATTACTAACCACGATGTAAAGGCAGTGGAGTATTTCATCAAAGAGAAGCTTGACGCCATGGGCGGCTTCGACCGTTACAAGGAGTTTATCCACTTTGGTCTTACTTCGCAGGATATTAACAACACCAGTATGCCACTGGCATTGAAAGATGCCCTGCACCATGTTTACTATCCTTTGCTGCAAGAGCTCATTGACCAGCTGAAGCAGTATGCCGAAGAATGGAAAGATGTGCCTATGCTGGCCAAGACGCATGGTCAGCCCGCATCGCCTACACGCTTGGGCAAGGAAATCATGGTATTTGTTTACCGTCTGGAAGAGCAGCTGCAAACACTTCGCAACTGCAAGCTCACCGCCAAGTTCGGTGGCGCCACGGGTAACTTCAATGCTCACCATGTGGCTTATCCCGACATCAACTGGATTGAGTTCGGCAATAAGTTCGTGAGTGAAAAGCTGGGCCTGCAGCGTGAGCAGTTCACCACCCAGATTAGCAACTACGACCACTTAGGCTCTATCTTCGATGCTCTGCGACGCATCAACACCGTCATTATCGACCTCGACCGTGACTTCTGGATGTACATCTCGATGGAGTACTTCAAACAGAAGATTAAGGCAGGCGAAGTGGGCTCAAGTGCCATGCCTCATAAGGTGAACCCCATTGACTACGAGAACAGTGAGGGCAACCTTGGCATATCGAATGCCGTGCTGCAGTTCCTGGCACGCAAGTTGCCGGTGAGCCGCTTGCAGCGTGATCTTACCGACTCTACTGTGCTGCGCAACGTGGGTGTGCCTATCGGTCACAGTGTCATAGCCATGCAGAGCACACTGAAAGGTCTGCGTAAGCTTATATTGAACCGCGACAAGATTAATGCCGACCTCGACAATACATGGGCAGTGGTGGCCGAGGCTATCCAGACCATCTTGCGCCGTGAGGCTTATCCGCATCCCTATGAGGCACTTAAAGCGCTGACGCGCACGAATCAGAAGATGACCGAAGAAACCATTCACAACTTCATACAAGGTTTGAACGTAAGCGACAGCGTAAAGAAGGAGCTTATGGCAATTACCCCCATGAACTACACGGGTATGTAAAGTAAATACAAGATATATAATCATAAAATTATTTCCAAATAAAAAGTTTTATTTATTAACCTGGCCGTGAGGCTAAAAAATTGAATTAATAATGGATACAGAATTAGACAACAACAAGAGCGAACAAAGTTCCGCACAGAATGAGAGCAACCGTGATGGCTATCAGGCTTCTGCAAGTAATTATCAGCGTGAGTACCGGCCGGTAAACCGTTCGCAGCGCCCACGCATCCACACGCAACGTGCATATTCTACCGGCACCAGTCGTTCTACCGACGAGGCAGGCACCAGCAGTCAGAGCAGCGGCTTCCGTCCAGATGGCTTTGGCTCGGGTTTGCAGCGTGGCAACACACAGCAGCACGGTTCTTACCGTCCGCGTTATAATGGTCAGCAGGGCGGCTATCAGCAGCGTTCCTATAATAATCAGCGCCAGGGCGGCTATCAGTCTTATCAGCAAGGTAATAACGGCTACCGTCCACGCTACAATCAGCAAGAGGGCGGCAGCTACCAGCAGCGCCAGCAAGGCAGCGGCAACTATCAGCAGGGCGGTTATCGCCAGCAGGGTGGCTACCAGTCGCGCTCTTATAACAACAACCGTCAGGGCGGTTACGGCAACAACCGCCAGCAGGGTGGCTATCAGCAGCGTTCTTATGGCGCTCAGCGTGGCAACTACGGTCAGCGTCAGGGTGGCTACAACAATAACAACCGTTATTATCAGGGAGGCGGCTATCGCCAGCACACTCCTGGCTACGACCCCAATGCAAAATACAGTATGAAGAAGCGCATTGAGTACAGCGAGGAGAACATCGACCCCACAGTGCCCATTCGTCTTAACAAATATCTGGCCAATGCCGGTGTGTGCTCTCGTCGCGAGGCCGATGAGTTTATCCAGGCAGGTGTGGTTACCGTGAACGGCAATGTGGTTACCGAACTGGGCACCAAGGTGATGCGTAGCGATGAGGTGAAGTTCCACGACCAGCCCGTAACACTCGAGAAGAAAGTTTACGTGCTGCTCAACAAACCTAAGGATTATGTAACCACAAGCGACGATCCACAACAGCGCAAAACGGTTATGGATTTGGTGAAGGGAGCTTGCCCTGAACGTATTTATCCTGTAGGCCGTCTGGACCGCAATACCACGGGTGTACTGCTGCTCACCAATGATGGCGATCTGGCCAGCAAGCTCACTCATCCCAAGTTCCTTAAGAAGAAGGTTTACCACGTTTACCTCGACAAGAATGTAACACCCGAGGATATGCAGAAGATTGCAGCAGGCGTGCAGCTTGAGGATGGCGAGATTCATGCCGATGCCATCGAGTATGCCGACGAGAAAGACAAGAGTCAGGTGGGTATCGAAATCCACAGCGGCAAAAACCGTATCGTGCGCCGTATCTTCGAAAGCCTTGGCTACCGTGTCATCAAGCTCGACCGTGTACAGTTTGCCGGCTTAACCAAAAAGAATTTGCGCCGTGGCGACTGGCGTTTCCTCACCGAGAAAGAGGTGGAGATGCTGCGCAGCGGAATGTTTGAATAATAATTGTATTTTGGATATGCAAAGAACAAAAGTTGTTGATGCACTGCAGTGCACCAACTTTGGTGAGGATATTAATGTAAAAGGCTGGGTTCGTTCACATCGCAGCAGCAAGGCTGTCGACTTTATTGCACTGAACGATGGCTCTACCATCAAGAACGTGCAGGTTGTGGTTAACCCTGCCGACATCGATGCTGAGAAACTTAAGAGCATTACCACCGGCAGTTGCATCAGCGTAGTGGGTAAGCTCGTACAAAGTCAGGGCAAGGGTCAGGCGGTTGAGATTCAAAGCCGTGAGATTGAAATCTACGGCACATGTCCGGCCGACTATCCTATGCAGAAGAAGGGTCAGAGTTTTGAGTACATGCGCAAGTATGCTCATCTGCGCCTGCGCACCAATACCTTCGGCGCCGTATTCCGCATTCGCCACAACATGGCTATTGCCATTCACAAGTACTTCCATGAGCATGGCTTCTATTACTTCAATACTCCGCTTATCACCGCCAGCGATGCCGAGGGTGCAGGCGAGATGTTCCAGGTTACCACGCTCGATTTGAGCCGCACTGGCAAAGAGGGCGAGGTGCCTTACGATAAGGACTTCTTTGGCCGCAAGACCAACCTTACTGTGAGTGGACAGCTCGAGGGTGAGCTGGGTGCCACTGCACTGGGTGCTATCTACACCTTCGGCCCCACGTTCAGGGCTGAGAACAGTAACACGCCCCGACATCTGGCTGAATTCTGGATGATTGAACCCGAAGTTGCCTTTATGGATAAAGAGGAACTGATGGCACTCGAGGAAGACTTCATTAAATATTGTGTGAAGTGGGCTCTCGACAACTGCAAGGACGACCTGGAGTTCCTTAACAAGATGATCGATAAGAACCTTATCGCCACTCTGCAGTCGGTGGTAAGCGAAAGCTTCGTGCATCTGCCATATACCGAGGGTATCAAGATTCTTGAGGAGGCTGTGAAGAAAGGGCACAAGTTTGAGTTCCCGGTTACCGGCTGGGGCATGGACCTGAGCAGCGAGCACGAGCGCTATCTGGTTGAGGAGCACTTCAAGCGCCCTGTTATTATGACCGACTATCCAAGCGAGATCAAGGCATTCTATATGAAAAAGAATCCCGATGGCAAGACCATGCAGGGCACCGATGTGCTCTTCCCGCGTATTGGCGAGATTATCGGTGGTTCGGTGCGTGAAGAGAATTACGACAAGCTTATTGCTGAAATGGACGCACGTGGTATGGACAAATCGTTGTACAGCTGGTATCTCGACACCCGTAAGTATGGCAGCTGTCCGCATGCTGGTTTTGGCTTGGGCTTCGAGCGCCTCATTCTGTTCGTTACCGGTATGCAGAACATCCGTGATGTAATTCCGTTCCCGCGTACACCTAAGAACGCTGAATTCTAAAACGCTGAAGTTTTTGTAGGGCAAGTCTCCCGGTTACGGGAACTCCCGATTTCACAGATACATCATTAAAAATGTCCCCACAACCAACTACTGTTACAGTGTTGTGTGGGGACATTTTTTGTTAACATACTTTGAGTGGTTGCTGCTTATGCCTCGTCATCCGCGTCGGCATCCAGCAAGAAGGCGGCTGTCTCTTCGGGCGTGTTAAAAGGCATACTGTCCATCAGTTCGGGGTCGCTGAAGGTGTCAAGAATTTCGTGGGCCCCCTTTTCGTCGGTAAGCGGGTTACCTTCATTGTCTTTCAAGCCAGTCATGGCTTGCAGAATGGCTTGTCGGTATTCTTCTACTGTCATATTTAGAATTATGTTTTAAGTTTATGGCAAACTTACAAAAAATATTTCATACTGCCTCATTGCGAGGCTCATTCTTTGGTTCAACCGAGCGGCACATCTTCTGGCTTGCCCTGCCATCAGTGGTTGCCAACATCACCATACCGCTAATGGGAATGGTTGACGTAGGCATTATGGGCCACATTGGCAATGCCTCGTATATTGCTGCCATAGCAGTGGGCTCCACCCTGCTAAATGTGCTCTACTGGCTGCTTGGCTTTCTGCGTATGGGCACCGGCGGACTCACTTCGCAGCAGTATGGTGCCCGCAACCTGGCCGAAGTGGCCCATGTGCTTCTGCGCAGCATGCTTATAGCCTTTGGCCTGGGCTTGATGATAGTGCTGTTGCGCTACCTTATTATAAGGTTGGGCTTCAGCGTTATAAAACCGGCAGCTGATGTGGCTCCGCTCTGTCTTACTTACTGTGGCATCTGTTTCCTGGGTGCCCCTGCCCAGTTGGGACAGCTGTGCTTCACGGGGTGGTATGTGGGTTTGCAGAATACACGTATACCGATGGTAGTTAGTATATTGCAGAATGTCATCAATATTGTGGCCAGTTTGTTGTTGGTTATTGTGGGGCACTATGGCATTGTGGGTGTGGCCTTGGGCACCATCATGGCGCAATGGCTGGCTTTCCTGCTGTCGGTGGCGGCTGCGTGGCATTATTACGGCCGGGTGTTCAGACATGCAAGTGTGCGCGGCTGCTTTCACCGCAACAGTTTTGCACGCTTCTTCTCGGTGAACCGCGACATTTTTATTCGCACCGTGTTCCATGTGTCGGTGTTTCTGTTCTTCACTGCAGCCGGTAGTCGTGAAGGTTCGTTGCTCTTGGCTGTAAACACCCTGTTAATGCAGTTGTTTACCTTCTTTTCTTATTTCTGCGATGGTTTTGCTTATGCGGGCGAAGCCATGTGTGGCCGCTATTATGGCGCCCGCAACGGTGCTGCTTTCAGTAGCACTGTGAAGGCATTGTTTCACTGGGGCTGGGCGCTCACGCTGGTATTCACGTTGGTTTACCTTCTGGGCGGGTACCACTTTCTTAGTCTGCTCACGTCCGACCGCCATGTTATTTTTGCTGCCATTCCTTATTTGCCCTGGGCGGTACTTATTCCTTTGAGTGGTATAGCCGCATTTATCTACGATGGTGTATTCGTAGGCATCACCCAGACCCGCGTGCTGCTGTTGTCATCGGTTCTGGCCGCATTGGTCTATTATGCCGTTTACCTGTTGCTACATTCTCTGTGGGGGAACCACGCCCTGTGGCTATCCTTTCTGCTTTACTTAGCCGTGAGGGGAGTGGTTGAGCACGTGTATTACAGCCGGAATAAGCGCAAGCTATTTGCCGCTTAGGTGCAAACCATCGGGCTCAATGGTGATAAGGCGTTGCTTGTACAAGTCACCAATAGCCTTCTTGAACACCTTCTTGCTCACGTTGAAGGTGTGTTTGATATCCTCGGCGTTGCTCTTGTCGCCATAAGGGCAGTAGCCGTTGTGCTCTTCGATATATTGCAATAGCTCGGCAGCAAAGGCAGTGGTCTGCTTTCGCCCGGTGGGTTGCAGAGCCACATCCAGCTTTCCGTCGGGACGCACTGCCTGTATGTAGCCTTTCATCTTATCCCCCGAGTGTACCATGCGGAATATCTGGTCCTCATAAATCAGTCCGCTGTATTTGTTGTCCACAATCACCTTAAATCCCAGGTTGGTTTTCTGCCACACCAGCAAGTCTACCTCATCACCTGTGTGATAGGGTGGCATGCCCTCCTGCAAGAAGTGTTCCACCTTGGCCGAGGCTGCAATGCGGTAGCTTTCCTCGTCGATGTAGATGTACACCAGGTAGCTGTTGCCAATTTCCATCTTCTGTTTCATTTCATGGAAAGGACAGAACACATCCTTCATTACGCCCCAGTTCAGGAAAGCGCCGAATTTGTTCACCCACGAGCACTCCAGCCACGCAAAGTCGCCTACCTGGGCCAAAGGCTTCTCGGTGGTGGCAATGGGCCGCTCTTCCTGGTCGAGATAAACGAAGCAGTTAATCTCGTCGCCTTGCTTCACACCTTCGGGCACATACTTCAGTGGCATCAGTATGTCGCCGTCGGCACCACCCTCAAGATAGATACCGAACTTCTCACCGAATCCTTCACGCAGTGCAGGTCCTTTTACCTTAAGCGTGTTGTATTGTCCTAACTTTATTATTTTCTTCATCATTGCTATATGGTTTCCTTGGGTTCCTGAACTGTTTCTTCCGTGTTGTTGCCGGTTTTGTCTTCCTCGCCGGTAAGCAGTCCGTCTTTCATGTGTATGGTGCGGTCGGTCAGTTCGGCCAGTTGCTCGTCGTGAGTTACAATTACAAAGGTTTGTCCCATCTCATTCCTCAGTCGGAAGAACAGGTTGTACAATTCAATCTTGTTTTTACTGTCGAGCGAGCCCGATGGTTCATCGGCCAGTATCACGGCTGGATTGTTCACCAGGGCGCGAGCCACGGCAATGCGTTGCTTCTCGCCGCCCGACAGCTCGTTAGGCTTGTGACTGGCGCGGTCGGCCAGTCCCATGAAGTCGAGCAGTTCTTTGGCACGTTTCTCAGCCTCACTCTTGCTCTTGCCTGCGATGAAGGCAGGAATCATAATGTTTTCCAGGGCAGTGAACTCAGGCAGCAGCTGGTGGAACTGGAACACGAATCCAATGTGCTGGTTTCTGAATTCGCTAAGTTTCTTTTGCCCCAATGTCTCCACGTTGGTCCCGTCGATGGTTATGGTCCCGCTGTCGGGTTTGTCGAGGGTTCCTATGATTTGCAGCAGGGTGGTTTTGCCGGCACCCGAAGGTCCCACGATGCTCACCACCTCACCTTTGTTGATGTGCAGGCTAATGCCCTTGAGCACCTGCAGGTTACCAAAGCTTTTGGTTATGTTTTTAATGTCTATCATATGCTGATTAGAATTTTATGCGTTGAATTATTTTCCACACCCAGTTAGATAGCTGCGTGTAGGCCGAAACTTCCTCGGTGTGCTGTGGCTGGGCAAAGGTCATGCTGTCCTTGTTGCCACCGTATTGGTCGGGGAAGATAATCATCAGGTTCTTTCCACTGTAGTATTTTGCCAGTTCATCGGGCAGATGTTCCAGTGCTGCCTTATACGACACGGTGCCCTGACGGGCAGCCACCACCACAAACAAGTGGTCGCTGGCTATCTTGGCAGCCAGTTGTGGCAGTTCGTTCCAATGGCTCATCTCGTTGAACTCGGTGCGCACCATAGGGTGGCGGTTGTTCATAAACTGCCTGATGAGAGCCAGCGTGTTGGGCCTGCCGTAGAACACAGTTTTGCACTCCAGATTTTCGCACACCCGTGCCAGTCGTTCCAGCCATCGGTGGAAGCCGGGTTCGAACTCTGCTCTCGATGGTACAGCCACCACAATGCGCCTGATAGTGTTGAGCGGCTGGTTGAAGCGGGCCATTATGATTTGCCGGCTCAGACCGTTGAACAAACTCTGGTGAAATTGTCCCCAGAATTTAGTGGAAATATCTTTATGCATGTGCATGCCAATGATAATTTCAGAGGCATTGAATTCCTTGAAAGCATGCTTTATGCCGTTGGCTATGTTGGCAGCCACCCTTACCTGACTAACCACTTTTACATCGGTGGCGGCAGCGTAGGCAGCCACCTTTTCAAGCAGTCGGTGCCCCTTCTCGAGATTCTGCTTCATGTGCTCATCATCGTATACCACATTGAGAGCCACCAGCTCGCGGTTCAACTTGTGGTTGTGCATCATTACGGCAAGGTCCATGAGCCGTTCGGCATACTCGGGATACTTTACTGGCACGAGTATGCGTTCGTCATCGCCTGTTGTGGTATTGCCGGCAGGCATGTCCTGATCGCGCATGATGATTTTTCTTGAGGCATATTGTGTTACTATCGATGAGATGATGCAGGTAAACAGAATCATGATAACCACTCCGTTCAGCATGTCGGGTGTAATGGTGGGCTGTCCGTTGCCATCAGCCAGCTCCATTCCCACCATTACCATGGCTATGGCACCGGCAGCGTGGGCAGAGGTGAGACCGAACATCATGTGTGCTGACGATAGCGGCAACTTGAACAGTACGCCCGAGAAGTAAGCCGCTATGGCCTTGGCCAGCGTGCCCACAATAACCAGTGTAATTGCAATGGCAAGCACGTTTGAACTTTGGAACAGCAGGCGCACGTTGATAAGCATACCCACGCCAATCAGGAAGTAAGGTATGAATATGGCGTTACCAATAAACTCAATGCGGTTCATCAACGGCGACAGGTGGGGTATGTAGCGGTTCAGTATCAATCCGGCAAAGAAGGCTCCGAAGATGCCTTCCAATCCAATGGCGTCGCTCACGGCTGCGCAGAAGAACAACACGCACAGCACAAAGATGTACTGCATCACGGCATCAGAGTAGCGCCTCAGAAACCAGCGGGTGAGCCGGGGTATCAGCAGCGTCATCAACACGCAGTAGGCCATGAGTTTCAGCAACAGAACCGGCACCGACCATATGCCACCGTGCCCTGTGGCTGCCGAAACGGTGATGGCAAGCACCACAAGGGCCAGCAGTAGTGAAATCATGGATGAGCCCACACTCAGGTTTACGCTTACTTTGCGCTGTAAGCCAAAGCGGCTCACGATAGGGTAGGCCACAAGAGTGTTGGATGCCATGATGCAGCCCAACAGCAAACTGGCTGTCGACGAGGCGTGCAGCAGATTGATGCCCGATGCGTAGATTAGACCGAAAGGCACAAGGAAGGTAAGCAAACCGAAGATAACGAGCCGCTTGCGGTTCTTCTTGATACCTTCGATGTCCATTTCGAGTGAGGCAAGAAACATGATGTAGTAAAGCCCCACGCGTCCAAAAAGCTCAAACGAATCATCACGTACCAGTATGTTCAGTCCGTATTTGCCCACCAGCACGCCGGCCAGCACCATGCCAATGATATGCGGGATGCGCAGCTTGCCCATAATGATAGGGGCAAGCAGAATAATGAGCAGCACCACTAAAAATATAAGCGTGGGACTGGTTATGGGAAAGTATGCCTGCAATCCGGCCATTGGCTTTGTTAGAGTTTATATTACTGCAAAGGTAATATTTTTTTTCGTAACATGCCGGCTATCTGCCATTATCGTTCAATGTTGTGACAAAAATAAACTATTCGTATGAGATGTGGTGTGTTATTTTTGCAGTTTTGTTATCTGATTCTATTGTTAATATTGAAAAGGAAAGTACTGAGCTAAAGAATGGGGATATTGTTGTGGTCGTTATTCATTTATATGGCTTATTTCAAGGGTTTACAATCTAATGAGGCAAAAAAGATGATAATTTATTGGATTAATCAGCTAAAAACTGTAATTTTGCAATTCAATACATTATAACTGAAAGGAAGATATTATGAGAGTAGCTATTGTTGGCGCAAGTGGCGCTGTAGGACAGGAATTTCTGCGTATCCTGGCAGAGAGAAATTTCCCGATTGATGATTTACTGTTGTTCGGCTCAACACGTTCGGCTGGCCGAAAGTACAATTTCAAGGGAAAGGATTATGAAGTGAAACTTCTGCAGCACAACGACGATTTCAAGGGTGTTGACATAGCCTTTGTGTCAGCCGGCGGCGGCACATCGGCCGAGTTTGCCGAAACCATCACCAAGTATGGCTGCGTAATGATAGATAACTCCAGTCAGTTCCGTATGGACCCTGATGTGCCCTTAGTGGTACCCGAGATTAACCCCGAGGATGCCCTTAAGCGTCCGCGTGGCATTATTGCCAATCCTAACTGCACCACTATTATGATGGTGGTGGTGCTCAATCCTATCGACAAGCTCAGCCATATCAAGAAGATACACATCTCAAGCTACCAGAGCGCAAGTGGTGCTGGCGCTGCCGCAATGGCCGAACTGGAGCAGCAATACAAGGAAATTGTGGAAACCGGCAAGGTGAGTACTATTAACAAGTTCCCACATCAGCTGGCTTACAACGTGATTCCGCAGATTGACAAGATGACTCCTAACGACTACACCAAGGAGGAGATGAAGATGTACAACGAAACACGCAAGATTATGCATAGTGATGTGCGCACATCGGCCACCTGTGTGCGTGTGAGCTCACTTCGCTCACACTCTGAGAGTGTGTGGTTCCAGACAGAGAAGCCACTGAGCGTTGAGGCTGTGCGCGAGGCACTGAGCCATGCTCCCGGCGTAACGCTGGTAGACGACCCTCAGAACTATGTTTATCCCATGCCTCTCGACAGTGCCGGCAAGGACGATGTGTTTGTAGGCAGAATTCGCAAAGACCTGTCCGACGATAACAGTCTTACCCTCTGGCTCACCGGCGACCAGATACGAAAAGGTGCTGCACTCAACGCTGTGCAGATAGGAGAGTACCTCATCAAGGTGGGTGATGTGAAAGGCTGATTAGAACGATAGCTTAATTCATCAATACATAACAACGAACTCTCGTCAGGCATTAACTGTGCAGTTATGCTTGATGAGAGTTTTTTATGCCCGGGAAAAGGGTAAAATCGCCTTATGTTTGTCCAACTCAATTTTTTTCAGTATTTTTGCATAGCACTCTAATGCTGCAAAAATATAATTTATGGACGACGACAACAAAACTACACATACACCCGGGCAGGACGATAACAACACCAAAGCTCAAGGTAACGAAACCGAACAGCATTCCGACTATAAGCCGGTCGACCGCTTCGACGCTTCAGCCGTGCATCATCTCAGTGGCATGTACAAGAACTGGTTCCTCGATTACGCCTCGTATGTAATCCTGGAACGGGCAGTGCCACATATTGAAGACGGACTGAAACCTGTGCAGCGCCGCATTCTGCACACCATGAAGCGCATGGACGACGGCCGTTACAACAAGGTGGCCAATATCGTGGGTGAAACCATGAAATTCCACCCTCATGGCGACGCCTCGATTGGTGACGCCCTGGTGCAGCTTGGACAAAAAGAATTGCTCATTGATACACAGGGCAACTGGGGCAATATACTCACTGGCGACCGTGCCGCGGCACCCCGTTATATAGAGGCCCGACTGTCGAAGTTTGCGCTCGATGTGGTGTTTAATCCCAAAACCACCGAATGGCAGCTCAGCTACGATGGTCGTAACAAGGAACCGGTCACTCTGCCTGTTAAGTTCCCCTTATTGTTGGCACAGGGTGCCGATGGTATTGCTGTGGGCTTAAGCTGCAAGGTGCTGCCACATAACTTCAACGAGCTGTGCGATGCCGCCATTAAGTATTTGCAGGGTCAGCCTTTCCACCTTTACCCCGACTTCCCCACAGGCGGTGCCATTGATGTGAGTAAGTACAACGACGGACAGCGTGGCGGCGTGGTGCGCGTGAGGGCAAAAATAGAAAAGCTTGACAACAAGACCCTTGTGATTCGTGAGGTGCCCTACGGCAAGACGGCTGCCTCACTACAGGACTCTATTACGAAAGCAATTGAGAAAGGCAAGATAAAGGCGCGTAAGGTTATTGATATGACCGCACGCGAGGTTGAGATACAGGTGCAACTGGCTCCTGGCGTATCGAGCGACAAAACCATTGACGCACTCTACGCCTTTACCGACTGCGAGATAAACATATCGCCCAACTGCTGTGTAATTGCCGATAACAAGCCCCAGTTCCTCAGTGTGAGTGATGTGCTGCGCTACAGCACCGACACCACCATGGGCTTGCTGCGCAAGGAATTGCAAATAAGGCGCAACGAACTGCTCGAGCAGTTGTTCTTTGCTTCGCTCGAGATGATATTCATCAACGAACGTATTTACAAAGATAAGCAATTCGAGGAAGCTCCCAACCTGGATGCTGTGGTGAAACATGTAGATAGCCGGTTGGAACCTTTTAAGCCCTCCTTTGTACGCGAGGTTACGCGTGACGATATTCTGCGCCTGCTCGAAATTAAGATGCAGCGCATACTGAAGTTCAATAAAGACAAGGCCGAGGAAAACCTTGCCAGGATGAAGAAGGAGATAAAGGGCATCGACCACGACCTGAAGCACATGACCGATGTAACCATTAACTGGTTCAAGTATGTTAAGGAGAAGTATGGTGCTGCTCACCCACGACTCACCGAGATAAGAAACTTCGAAAACATCGAGGCTGCCAAGGTGGCCGAGGCCAACGAAAAACTCTACATCAACCGCAAGGAAGGTTTCATCGGTACTGGATTGAAGAAAGATGAGTTTGTGTGCAACTGCTCTGACATTGACGATGTAATTATTTTCTATCGTGACGGCCGATACAAGGTTATCAAGGTAGCCGACAAGATATTCGTGGGCAAGGGCGTAATCTGGCTGCAGGTGTTCAAACGCAACGACAAGCGCACCATCTATAATGTGGTTTACCGCGATGGTCAGCAAGGTGCTTATTATGTTAAGCGCTTCTGTGTGTCCAGCATCACCCGCGACCGTGAGTATAATCTCACTCAGGGCACACCTGGTTCCAGGGTGGCTTATTTCACAGCCAACCCCAACGGCGAGGCCGAGGTGATAAAGGTAACGCTCGAGGCCGATGCACATAAGAAACGCAAGAGCCTGTTTATCGAGCACGATTTTGCCAACGACCTTATCAAAGGCCGTTCGGCCAAGGGCAACCTGTTGAGTAAAGATCCCATACACCGCATCTCGCTGAAGCAGCACGGCCGTAGCACGCTGGGTGGACGCAAGGTGTGGTTCGACCCCGACGTGAACCGCATTAACTACGATGAGCACGGGCGCTATTTAGGTGAGTTCCAGGCTGCCGACCGCATTCTGGTGGTGCTCAACGACGGCAATTGCTACACCACTAACTTCGACGTGAACAACCACTACGAAGATAGTATCCAACGGCTTGAGAAGTGGGATCCGCACAAGCCCTGGACGGCGGTGCTCTTTGATGCCAACAACCAGAACTATCCCTACATGAAGCGTTTCTACATGGAGGTAACCGAAAACCATGTGAATTACCTGGGCGACAATAGCAACTCGCAACTTGCATTGCTCACCGACACTCCCTACCCGCGCATCAAGGTAACCTTTGGCGGCGCCGATGCTGCACGCCCGCCTTTGGAGATTGACTGTGAGCAATTTGTGGGCGTTAAGGGCATCAAGGCAAAGGGCAAGCGCATTTCCACTTACCAGGTGGCAAAGGTAGAGGAACTGCCTCCGCTGCGCCAGCCCGAACCTAAGGAAGATGCCGAGGAGCAACCGGCTGAAGAAGCCCCCGAGAACCTCGACCCAGATGCAGGCAAGAGCATGCAGCAGATTATTGATGAGCAAACAGGTCAGCTAAATCTATTCTCCAATGATGAATTGCCTCCTACGGACGATACTGATAAGTAGCAGTATGCTAACCTGCCCCTGCGTCAGGGCCATGCAGCCCGACACACTGCCGGCTCCTCGCACGCTTGTTACCACGGTGCAGACGGTAGAGGTGGGCGGCTCCAACATACTCGACACTTATCTTTCGCCGCGTAATTACACAGGCATGGAGCTGGGCTATGGCCAGCAGTGGTTCCGGCAGCGCGTGGACCGCAAGTGGAGCAGCAGCATGCGGGTTAACGTAAACATGCAGTACCTTAAGGCCAACACATCGGATGACAATCGTGAGCTGGGTGCATTGCTGTTGTTTAATTACATGTGGCGACATGCCTTGCTGCACGCCAATGCGTTGAAAGGCAACTGGCTGGTCGACGGTGGTATGGGGTTTACAGCTCAGGCGGGTGTGCTCTACAATATGCAAAACGGTAACAACCCGGCTCAGGCACGGCTTGCATTACAAGGCGTGGCCGATGTCAGGGTGGCTTATCAGTGTGCCGCGCTGCCCCTTAGTGTGAGCTGGCAGGTGCAGGCACCTTTGGCTGGGTTGATGTTCTCGCCCAACTACGGACAGTCGTACTACGAAATTTTTGCCAGGGGCAACTACGACCACAACGTGGTGTTCACCTGGCCCGTAAACATGCCGTCGCTGTGGCACCAGTTGCTTGTGGCCTACACGTTGCATGGTACCACTTTCTGTGTGGGTTACCAGGGCAACTATGCACAGTACAAGGTAAATAAGCTTAAGTATCACCATTATGGCAACAACCTGGTGGTAGGCATTGTGCGCCACTTCTCGCTGGCACGGCTGAAGGACAGCAAAGTGATGGTGTATTGATCGTTGAATAGAATAAATTAAGAATGAGATGTTTTTGTAAATCTGCATGGTATGGCATTGCACTATGGCTCTTCGGAGTGTTAGTGCTCAACACAAGTTGTGTGTCTGAGGACCAGTATGACAACACCCCTCAGGGAAACATGGAGGCGCTGTGGCACATCATGGATGAGCATTACTGTTTCTTTGATTATAAAAAAGCTACGCTCGGAGTAGACTGGAATCAGGTGTACACCAAGTATCATGTGCGGATGAACAGCGGTATGACGTCTACCCAACAGTTCGAAGTGCTGGCTTCTATGCTGGGCGAGCTGCGCGACGGGCACGTGAATCTTTACTCTGGCTTTAACGTGGGGCGCAACTGGAGTTGGCACGAGAATTATCCAAGCAATCTGAGTGACACGCTGCTGAACCGCTATCTGGGAACCGACTATCGCATTGCCGGCGGAATGAAGTATCGAATTCTTGACGATAATACAGCCTATCTGAGATGTGCCAGTTTTGAATCTCAGGCTGGTTCGGGCTCACTTGATGACATCCTTATTTATTTTGCCCCCTGCCGAAAACTCATTGTTGATGTGCGTGGCAATGGCGGCGGTATGCTCACGGCGGCCCAGGCACTTGCGGCACGCTTCACCAATAAGGAACTGCTGGTGGGCTATATGCAACATAAAACGGGCAAAGGGCACAACGATTTCTCGGCCATGGAAGAGCAAAAGCTGAAGCCCTCGTCGGGCGTGAGGTGGCAGAAACCGGTGGTAGTGCTTACTAACCGTGAAGTGTTCAGTGCTGCCAACGAGTTTGTGAAGTACATGAAGTGCTGTCCACAGGTTACCGTGGTGGGCGATAGCACCGGTGGTGGCGCCGGACTGCCTTTCTCGAGTGAGTTGCCCAATGGCTGGACAGTAAGGTTCTCGGCCTGCCCCATGTATGATGCCAATGGTAACAGCACAGAGAACGGTATAGCACCTGATTATAAGGTGAGTATCACTGATGCTGATTTCGCCAAAGGCCTCGACACCATCATTGAGTTTGCACGGCAGTTGCCTTGAATTTCCTGCCTTAGTAACATTACCAGCGTTTGGTAACCATGTTACCACGCATTGGTAACCACCTTACCACGCATTGGTAACCACTTTACCAACGTTTGGTAACCGTGTTACCAAAGCCTTGGGTAAAAAAACAGAAGGCTGGCTGTGAATGAGTCACAGCCAGCCTTCTGCCTTTAATTACATTACAGTTTGTTGCTCAGGCCTTTTGCTCGTTGGCAATGGCCTCTTTTATTTTAGCCTCCAACTCATCGCAAAGTTCGGGGTTATCTTTCAGCAAAGCTTTGGTGGCATCACGTCCCTGAGCCAGTTTGGCACCGTTATAGCTGTACCAACTGCCACTCTTCTGAATGATGTCGTACTTGGCACCTAAGTCTACTATCTCGCCCACCTTGCTGATGCCCTCGCCATAAATCATGTCGAATTCGCATTTGCGGAATGGGGGAGCCACCTTATTCTTTACCACCTTAACCTTGGTTAAGTTGCCAATCACGTTGTCGCCGTCCTTCAAAGGCGTAGACTTGCGCACATCAATACGCACGCTGGCATAGAACTTCAGTGCGTTACCGCCCGTGGTAGTTTCAGGACTGCCGAACATCACGCCGATTTTTTCACGCAGCTGATTGATGAAGATGCAGGTGGTGTTGGTTTTGCTGATGGTGGCGGTGAGCTTACGTAGAGCCTGACTCATGAGCCTGGCTTGCAGGCCCACCTTATTGTCGCCCATGTTGCCCTCGATTTCAGCCTTAGGAGTAAGAGCCGCCACTGAGTCGATAACCAGGATGTCGATGGCACTCGAGCTGATTAGCTCGTCGGCAATCTGCATGGCCTGTTCGCCGTTGTCGGGTTGTGAAATCCACAGATTGTCCACATCAACACCCAGCTTCTGAGCGTAGAAACGGTCGAAAGCATGCTCAGCGTCGATAAACGCCGCAATGCCGCCCCGCTTCTGAGCCTCGGCAATGGCATGGATAGCCAGTGTGGTTTTACCTGACGACTCAGGACCAAAGATTTCAATGATACGGCCTTTGGGATAGCCACCCACGCCGAGCGCTGCATCCAAACCGATGCTGCCGGTAGGAATTACCTCAACATCTTCTACATGCTCATCGCCCATGCGCATGATGGAACCTTTACCAAAGTCCTTTTCTATTTTCGACATAGCAGCCTGCAGAGCTTTCAGTTTGCCCTCTTGCTGCTGTTTTAATTCTGCTGCTTTATCCTCTTCCGATTTAGCCATATTAAAGTAAAAAAAAGATTTAATGAAATAATTAAGACAGCTCCAGGTCGCCGTCGAACACCTCGTGCCAGGGCAGACCCTGCTTGTTAAGTTGCTCCATGAATGGATCGGGGTCGAAATCCTCTACGTTCCACACGCCCGGCTTGCGCCATTTGCCCTCAAGGAACATCATGGCACCAATCATGGCAGGCACGCCCGTGGTGTAGCTCACACCCTGCATGCCTGTTTCCTTGTAGGCTTCCTGGTGCTTGCAGTTATTATATATATAATAGGTGTGCTCCTTGCCGTCTTTCAAACCGCGGATACGGCAGCCAATGCTGGTTTCGCCGTCGTAGTTGGCACCCAGGTCCTGTGGGTTGGGCAGCACAGCCTTGAGGAACTGCAACGGAACAATTTTTACCTTTACCGTCTTGCCTGAGCCATCGGCCAGCGGAGCCTCGTAGGTAACCTCGTCGATACGGCTCATACCCAGGTTCTGGATGCAGTCGAGATAGGTGAGGTACTGTTTGCCGAAGGTCATCCAGAAACGGGCTTTGCGAATGGTGGGGTAGTTCTTTACCAGGCTCTCCAACTCCTCGTGATGCATAAGGTAGCTTTCGCGTGCGCCAATGTTAGGATAGGTGAGCGGTTTGTGTATCTCGAGCGGTTCGGTTTCAATCCACTTGCCGTCCTCGTAGTAAAGGCCCTTCTGGGTTATCTCGCGAATGTTTATTTCAGGGTTGAAGTTGGTGGCAAACGCCTTGTGATGGTTTCCCGCATTGCAGTCGACAATGTCGAGCTGCTGTATTTCATCGAACACGTGTTTTGCGGCATAGGCTGTGAACACGCCCGACACGCCCGGGTCGAAACCACAGCCCAGAATAGCCGTGAGTCCGGCCTTCTCAAACTTGTCCTTGTAAGCCCACTGCCAGCTGTATTCAAAGTGGGCTTCGTCCTTGGGCTCATAGTTGGCTGTGTCGAGATAGCTCACGCCGCAGGCCAGACAAGCATCCATGATGGTGAGGTCCTGATAAGGCAAAGCCAGATTGATGACCAGTTCGGGTTTGTACGATGAGATGAGCTGCTTGAGCTGTTCCACGTCGTCGGCATCAACCTGAGCTGTTTCGATAGGCAGCTTGTAGCCGCGCTGTCTGATTGAATCGGCAAGCTTGTCGCATTTTGCCTTGTGGTGGCTTGCAATCATAAGCTGTGAGAACACATGGGTGTTCTGAGCTATTTTAAAGGCACACACAGTGGCCACGCCACCTGCACCAATCATTAAAACTTTACTCATAATCAATAAATATTAGTTTTGGTTTTATTCTTTTAGTTTTCTGTCTATTTCGTCTTGTGTGATACCCAGGGCGTTTGTGAGCGAATACCCCAGAATTTCCTGTTTGAAGTTGCCGCCGGCAATAGGGTCCATTGCAAACACGGTGATGCTTTTGTCATCGGCCGCATTGCGCAGTGCGTGGCGCAGCTGCATCATGGTGTCGTCGTCTTCGGCGTTGGGCACTATCATGAGCCGCTTTACCTCGTCGTGTTGCAGGCAGATGTCAATCAAGTCGCTTATTATCTGCTGCTTGTTGGCCACACTGCTTTCGGCGATGGTGTTGAAGGCGAACTCGCCGAATGCAGGGTCGTTGAAAGCTTTGTTGTTTATTTGCGTGTCGTAGTCGCTGGGAGTGAAATACTCGAAAATGTGCTTCGACTTTCCGTGCACCAGCACAACCTCGGTTTCATTCTTGCCCTGACGCATGCCGCCGTCGAGCGCAATGTCGATAATCCATTGGGCCAGGTCGGCATCGGGCATGCGCCGGTCGAGCATGCGCTCAAAGTTTACGGTAAGGTCGAACATCACATGGCTCACGTAATCGGCGTCGGCAATAATGATGTTCTGGCTTAATTTTATTTTGTCGGGGTTTGTTGCGTTCATAGTTCAGCAATTGTTTAATCTTCGTTGTCGGCAGTTATCCATCCGCGTTTTGCCTTATAGTCGGGTACGTCGACACCGGCACGGTAGAAGGCGCGCAGTGTTACGTAGAACCTGAGCATAGAGTAAGCTGGTATTGTTGACATGGCAGTGGTGCCGTAAGCCAGATTATAGGGAATGTAGATTTCCCACTCGTCACCCACGTGCATGTGCATCAGGGCAGTGGCCATGCCGTCGATGTTGTCGCTCAGCAACATGTCAACAGGTGCGTAGCTGCTTGCGTTGTAGTCGCTGAAGATGTAGCCGCTGGCATAAGATGTGGAAGGCAGCAGCCGGCCCACATAGTTAATGCGCACCGAATCGGAGAACAAGGGGCTCACAGTGCCCGTACCTTTCTTCAACACTTTTACCACCACATACTGGTTGTCGGCCCACCCTGTGCTGTCGTTGAGCGACCACTTGCAGAACACTTTCCATGTAGCTGTGTCGCCTGCTGCAATCTGCTGTCGGGCATAGGCCAGCGTGTCGGAGAAAGCTTTGTCGTTAACTTCCTGCCAGTTGGGGTACTCTTCTACCGAGTCGTCGTGCTCGTTGCAAGCGCTCAATATAAGCGCCACAGCCGACATGCAAAGAACCAGAGAAAGTGATTTTCGTAAAATGTGTTGTATTATTGACATCTTATTCAGAATTAACTTATTAATGCCACGGCAACACCGTGTGGGGGCGGCTGCCGTGGCAGATAGTATAGAAAAATTATTTATCGAGACCGCTGATTTCCTTGCCCAGCTTCTTGAGCACGCTCACGATGCTTACGCGCTCTTCCATGATGCTGCGCAGGTTGTCGATGTCCACGCGTTCCTGCTCCATGGTATCACGGAAGCGTATGGTAACCTTGTGGTCCTTAGGCGTGTCATGGTCTACGGTTACGCAGTAAGGTGTGCCAATGGCATCCTGACGGCGATAACGCTTGCCGATAGAATCCTTGGGGTCGCCATAGTGGGTGTTGAAGTGGAACTTCAGCTCGTCTACAATCTGGTGAGCCAGTTCGGGCAGACCGTCTTTCTTGTCGAGCGGGAACACGGCACATTTTACAGGAGCCAGAGCCAGAGGCAGCTTCAGTACCACACGGGTGTCGCCGTTGTCGAGCTTCTCTTCTTCGTAAGAGTGGCACATCACCGAAAGGAACATACGGTCTACGCCGATAGAGGTCTCCACATCGTACGGAGTGTAGCTCTCTTTGCGTTCGGGGTCGTAGTATTTAATCTGCTTGCCGCTGAACTTCTCGTGCTGGCTCAGGTCGAAGTCGGTGCGGCTGTGTATACCCTCTACCTCCTTGAAACCGAAAGGCATCTTGAACTCAATGTCGGTAGCCGCATTGGCATAGTGGGCCAGCTTCTCGTGGTCGTGGAAGCGGTAGTTCTCGGCACCCATGCCAAGAGCCTCGTGCCATGCCAGGCGTACCTTCTTCCAGTATTCGAACCATTTCATCTCGGTGCCGGGCTGGCAGAAGAACTGCATTTCCATCTGCTCGAACTCACGCATACGGAACACGAACTGGCGGGCCACAATTTCGTTACGGAAGGCCTTACCGATCTGGGCAATACCGAAAGGCAGCTTCATGCGGCCGGTTTTCTGCACGTTCAGGAAGTTAACGAAGATACCCTGTGCGGTTTCGGGGCGCAGATAAATCTTGTTGGTAGCGTCGCTGGTAGAGCCCACCTCGGTAGAGAACATCAGGTTGAACTGTCTTACGTCGGTCCAGTTGCGTGTGCCACTGATGGGGTCGGTTATACCTTCGTCAAGAATAATCTGCTTCAGCTCAGCCAGATCGGGTCCCTGCATAGCAGCAGTGTATCTGGCGTGCAATGCGTCGCGCTTTTTCTGGTTTTCAAGCACGCGTGGATTGGTTTCACGGAACTTAGCCTCGTCGAAGTTGTCGCCAAAGCGTTTGCGGGCTTTCTCAACCTCTTTCTGGATTTTCTCGTCGTATTTGGCAATCTGGTCCTCAATCAGATTGTCGGCACGGTAGCGTTTCTTAGAGTCGCGGTTGTCGATAAGAGGGTCGTTGAAAGCATCAACGTGTCCGCTGGCTTTCCATACGGTGGGGTGCATGAAGATGCTGGCATCGATGCCCACGATGTTCTCGTGAAGCAGAACCATGCTCTTCCACCAATACTCCTTAATGTTATTTTTCAGCTCAACGCCGTTCTGTCCGTAATCGTAAACAGCTGCGAGTCCGTCGTAAATTTCACTACTTGGGAAGACAAAACCATATTCTTTGCAATGGCTTACAATCTTCTTGAATACATCTTCTTGTGCCATAATTAATTAAAAATCAAATTTTAGGGCAAAGTTACGTTTTTTTTTGCTAATTACCGCCCTTTGCTCCGTTAAATTAGGGTAAATAGTTGCACACAATAGCAGCAGGCCGTATAAATCAGAGCATATTGCAATGAACGCACTTACGGCCGATGCACCGTTAGCGCACCGGCCGTAACCTGCTGAATGGGGGCGTAGCCGCTTATTTAAGAGCAAGCACCTCTACCTCCACAAGCACTTCTTTGGGCAGCGATTTAACTGCCACGGCTGAGCGGGCAGGGTAGGGCTCCTTGAAGAACTGGGCGTACACGGCGTTCATGGCGGCAAAGTCGTCCATGTTGGCCAGGTAAACCGTGGTTTTAACTACATGCTCCAGGTCGGTTCCGGCAGCTTCAAGAATAGCCTTTACGTTGTTCAGTGCCTGAGTGGTTTGCTCGGTAATGGCACCTTCGACGATGGCTCCTGTAGCCGGGTCGATGGGAATCTGACCAGAAGCAAATACAAAATCTTTGGCTTTGATAGCCTGACTGTAGGGGCCAATGGCTGCGGGCGCATTGTCGGTGTGAATTGCTTTCATAATAATTTTGTTTAATGTTATTATAAGTTAATGTTCTACTTTCAGGTTGCTTTGGTTGATGATGTTGAAACCTTTGTTCTCAAGTTCCTGTCTGATAGCATTAATATGCTCCTGATTCTTGGTTTCGAGCGTTACTTTGAGAATGCAGGCGTTTACCCGCTTGCGGTTGGCAGTGCGGTCGTGGTGCACGCTGGTGATGTTAGCACCCTGCTGGGCTATTACGTTGCACACCTCAACCAGTTCACCGGGCTTGTCGTCGAGCTCCATTTCAAGTGTGCAGAGCCGGCCCGTCTTTGCCAGACCGCGGTTGATGACGCGGTTCAGAATGGTTACATCAATATTGCCGCCGCTAACCACGCACACCGTCTTGAGGCCTTTTGCAGGCACCTTGTTGAACATCACGGCAGCCACGCTGGCAGCGCCGGCGCCTTCGGCAACCATCTTCTCACTTTCGAGCAGCTGCAAAATGGCTGCCGATATTTCATCTTCGGTAACGGTAACGATGTCGTCTACGTACTTCTTTACAGTGTCAAAGGTAATCTTGCCCGGTTCTTTCACGGCAATGCCATCGGCAATGGTCGAAACCGAGGGCAGGCACTCTATCTTGCTGTCTCTGATGCTGTTGAGCATGCTGGGTGCTCCGCTGGCCTGTACGCCGTATACCTTTATGTTGGGGTTAAGACTTTTTATGGCAAAGGCTACGCCCGAAATGAGTCCGCCGCCGCCAATAGGCACCACTACAGCCTGCATGTCGGGCAGCTGCTCGAGCAGCTCCAGGCCGATGGTACCCTGTCCGGCAATCACGTTTTCATCGTCGAAGGGATGCACAAAGGTATAACCGTGCTCCTCTTTGAGTTGCAGCGCACGCTGGTAAGCATCGTCGTAAACGCCCGGCACCAGTTCTACCTGTGCGCCAAGTCGTTTTGTGGCCTCTACTTTAGAAATAGGTGCACCTGCAGGCAGGCAGATGAGGCTCTTTACACCCATTGAGGTGGCACCCAGGGCTACACCTTGCGCATGGTTGCCGGCCGAGCAGGCAATTACGCCCTTGGCCTTTTCGTCCTCAGAGAGTTGCGAAATTTTATAGTAGGCCCCTCGAATCTTGAACGAACCAGTGCGTTGCAGGCACTCCGGTTTCAGGTAAACATCAACATCGGGGTTGATTTTCTGCGCATGCACGAGCTCGGTTTTACGCAACACCTGACTCAGAACATAGCGCGCCTTGTAAAAGTTGTTTAACTGTAACATTCTTTTTATGTTTGTTTTGTTGATGCAAAGATACTAATTTCTAACGAAATGCTGCTGTAATCGGGCACGAATATTACACACTGTTTTTTGTAATGCTGCCGGCACGTCTATGAATGTTGCATTATTCCCCGAATCGGCACCTAATAATAGATTATGAGATAATAGTGTTGGCTGTTGAGTTGCAAGTTGAAGTCCCCGGTAGTTGTGCCCCTCCGGTAAAGAGCCATGGCCGGACAACAGTGCCTCACATCTTTTACTTGTGTATGTGTATAGCCCGTTGGTGGATGATAAGGGTAAAGCAGACATACGTTATGACACTGTCAATATGTACGAATAAGGCCGGCATGAATCTTACCTGCTTGTGCCAACTTGTCAGAATGTGTAAAAGTAACTCCGGTTGGCACATGGTTTGTATATTGACAGTTGACTTCACTGCGCAAGCAGCTGGAGTCGATAGACATTAACTGAATAATAAAAATTAAAAATATATACAACTATGGGAAAGATAATTGGAATCGACTTAGGTACCACAAACAGCTGCGTTGCAGTGTTTGAAGGCAACGAACCAGTGGTAATCGCTAACAGCGAAGGTAAACGTACTACACCTTCTGTAGTAGGTTTCGTGAAAGATGGTGAGCGTAAGATTGGTGACCCTGCTAAACGTCAGGCCATCACGAACCCTAAGAACACCGTATACTCTATCAAGCGTTTCATGGGTGAAACCTATGAACAGTGCCAAAAGGAAATCGACCGTGTGCCTTACACAGTGGTTAACGAGAATGGCTATCCACGTGTGGAGATCGAGGGCCGTAAATATACTCCGCAGGAAATCTCAGCCATGATTCTGCAAAAGATGAAGAAAACTGCTGAGGACTATCTGGGACAAGAGGTAACCGACGCCGTGATTACAGTGCCTGCTTACTTCTCTGATTCACAGCGCCAGGCCACAAAGGAGGCCGGTACTATTGCCGGACTGAATGTGCGCCGTATCGTGAACGAGCCTACGGCTGCCGCTCTGGCTTACGGTGTGGATAAATCAGATAAGGATATGAACATCGCAGTGTTCGACCTTGGTGGTGGTACATTCGATATCTCTATCCTGAACTTTGGTGGCGGCGTATTCGAAGTGCTCTCTACCAATGGCGATACACACCTGGGTGGTGATGACTTCGACCAGGTAATCATCAACTGGCTGGTTGACGGCTTCAAGGCTGATGAGGGCATCGACTTGTCGAAGGACCCGATGGCTATGCAGCGCTTGAAGGAGGCTGCAGAGAAGGCTAAGATTGAACTCTCGTCGTCTACAACAACCGAGATTAACCTGCCTTACATCTCTGCCGAGGGTGGTGTGCCTAAACACTTGGTTAAGACTCTTACACGTGCTAAATTCGAGCAATTGGCTCACGACCTTATCCAGGCTTGCCTGGTGCCTTGCCAGAATGCTATGCGTGACGCTAAACTCAGCACAAGCGATATCGATGAGGTAATCCTCGTAGGTGGTTCAAGCCGTATACCTGCCGTACAGGATTTGGTAAAGAACTACTTCGGCAAAGAGCCTTCTAAGGGTGTTAACCCCGATGAGGTGGTAGCCGTGGGTGCAGCCATCCAGGGCGCAGTGCTCAACAAAGAGAGTGGTGTGGGCAACATCGTATTGCTCGATGTAACTCCTCTGACACTGGGTATCGAAACCATGGGCGGTGTAATGACCAAGCTGATACCTGCCAACACTACCATTCCTTGCAAGAAGAGCGAGGTGTTCTCTACCGCTGTGGACAACCAGACTGCTGTAACCATTCACGTGTTGCAGGGTGAGCGCCCAATGGCTGCTCAGAACAAGAGTATTGGTCAGTTTAACCTTGAGGGCATTGCTCCAGCTCGCCGTGGTGTTCCTCAAATCGAAGTAACCTTCGATATTGATGCCAACGGTATACTTAACGTTAGTGCCAAGGATAAAGCTACTGGCAAGGAACAGCAAATACGTATCGAGGCTTCGTCTGGTTTAAGCAAGGAGGAGATTGAACGTATGAAGGCAGAGGCTAAGCAGAACGAGGAGCAGGATAAGAAGGAGCGCGAGAAAGTGGATAAGCTGAACCAGGCTGACTCTATGATCTTCACTACCGAAAATTTCCTGAAGGATAATGGCGACAAGATTCCTGCCGACAAGAAACCTGCTATCGAAACTGCTTTGCAGCAGCTCAAAGATGCTCACAAGAGTCAGGACTTGAATGCCATCGACACTGCCACCGCAGCTCTTAACCAGGCTGTACAGGCTGCAAGCGCTCAGATGTACCAGGGTGCACAGGGTGCCCAGGCTGGTGCACAGGCAGGCGGTGCTCAAGGCGGCCAACAAAGTCAGCAGCAGTCAACCGACAAGAAGGATGACGATAACATTCAGGATGCTGACTTTGAGGAGGTGAAGTAATATTGACAACTATCAATAACGATAAATAATGAAATGGGTGTAGCTCAATGAGTTATACCCATTTTTATTTTGGTTAATCTTTGTATAATTACCGATTTCTTCCGATTTTTATCTTATATTTGTACCATATTTGGAACGCGACCTAATTTCTGACAAGGTGCGACTTATCCATACTTATACATA
>Ga0256406_1000667_pt1 | contig 61059 bp, 49 predicted proteins | sample RumenRJG_03DNA_FD_185986 | JGI IMG/M metagenome (GOLD analysis project Ga0256406, IMG submission 185986) | Bovine rumen microbial communities from Lethbridge, Alberta, Canada - RJG_03 | ecosystem: Host-associated > Mammals > Digestive system > Stomach > Rumen | place: Canada: Alberta | collected... | reverse complement strand
CCGTTTGCGCCTCGCGTTCGTGCCGTTTGCGCCTCGCGTTCGTGCCGTTTGCGCCTCGCGTTCGTGCCGTTTGCGCTTCGCGTTCGTGTCGTTTGCACTTCGCGTTCGTGTCGTTTGCACTTCGCGTTCGTGTCGTTTGCACTTCATCCGCCTACACATTATTATATATATAGGGGGCAAAAACGTCAGGCTTTCGTTTGGAGAATCCAAGTGAAAGCCTTATCTTTGCAGCTAAATTAGAAAAACAAAAAAGGAAAAATCACATGAAAACACATCAAATTAGTGCCGAACATCTGTCGATTGAACGCATCGGAGAAATCATCAACGAAGGCTACAAACTTGAGCTTAGCAGCGACGCACGCCAGCGCATCACGCATTGCCGTGAATATCTCGATCGCAAGATTGCCGAGTCGGAAGTGCCCATCTATGGTGTGACGACGGGTTTCGGCTCGCTCTGCAAAATCTCTATCAGCGAAGACCAACTGTCGCAACTGCAAATCAACCTCATGATGTCTCACGCCTGCGGCATCGGTGAGCGAGTGAGCAACGAGATTGTCAAAATCATGCTATTGCTCAAAATCCAGTCTCTCAGCTACGGCTATTCCGGTTCAAAACTCGACACGGTAGAGCGACTCATCGACTTCTTCAACAACGATATCTATCCCATCGTCTATCGTCAGGGTTCCGTAGGCGCATCCGGCGACCTCGTTCCGCTGGCACACCTCTGTCTGCCCTTGTGCGGACTGGGCGACGTAGAGTATCAAGGGAAGTGCATGAGCGGTGCTGAAGTAACGAAGATGATGGGGTGGGAACCCATCCGCCTCGCTTCGAAAGAAGGACTGGCGCTGCTCAACGGAACGCAAAATATGAGCGCACACGCCGTCTGGGCACTCATCAAGGCAAAACGCCTCATCGACTGGGGAGACAGCATCGCTGCCATGTCGCTCGAAGCATACGACGGACGCATCGAGCCGTTCACGCTCGCCGTGCATACCGTTCGTCCGCACAAAGGACAGATTGACACTGCCAACCGCATGCGCGAACTGCTCGAGGGAAGCCAACTCATCAAGCAGCCCAAAGTCAACGTGCAAGACCCGTATTCATTCCGCTGCATCCCGCAAGTGCACGGAACGGTGAAAGACACCTACGACTACGTCAAGTCGGTGATTGATACCGAAATCAATTCGGCAACCGACAACCCGACCGTGTGTCCCGATGAAGACCTCATCATCTCAGCCGGCAACTTCCACGGCGAACCCATCGCACTGCCAATGGACTTTCTCTGCATCGCAATGAACGAACTGGGAAGCATCAGCGAACGCCGGACATACAAACTCGTATCGGGCACTCGCGACCTGCCCAGCTTCCTCGTAGCCAAGCCGGGAGTGAACAGCGGATTCATGATACCGCAATATACCGCAGCAGCCATCGCCAGCCAGAGCAAGACACTGTGCATGCCGGCATCGGCTGACACCATTCCGACCTCGCAGGGACAGGAAGACCACGTCAGTATGGGAGCCAATGCTGCAACAAAACTCGTGCAGGTCATCGACAACACCGAGCGCATCCTTGCAATCGAACTCTTCAATGCCGCACAGGCACTCGAGTTCAGACGGCCGCTGAAATCGTCGCCCGTCATCGAAAAACTGCATGCCGACTATCGACAAGTAGTGCCGTTCATCGACGACGACCAAATCATGTACCCGCACATCGCTGCATCGGTGAAATTCCTGCAGGAACACTAAGAGAGAAACGTCATAGAAACGAATTGAGAGGGAAACGGATTCAAAAACTCCGCTTCCCTTTTTTCGTTGTGGACTGTACTGAGTGAGTTCTTGCCATTCCGTTTTGCGGACAGTCCTTCTCAGCTTCGCGCACAGTTCATAGGAGTCTGTACATACAAAAACTCCCTTGTCTCGCGACAGGGGAGTCCTAAAAAATAAAAATACTCAAATAAAAAAGTGGAAAAAACGAAAATGTCCATGCTTCACAGCACGAAACAAATCCTAGTAATAAATAAAAAAAATTCATTCTTCAATTCCCCCCATCTTATGAAAGAAGGAAAAGAATTTGTGCAAATGTAAAGATATTTCTTTTAATAGCCAAATTTTTTAGGAAAAAAATGATGAATTACCTTTATTTTTTCTTGTTTACAATGTTTCAAACTGGAAAGAAAGCAGTCCGTTTGCTGTGAAAATGACATTTTGGAAGGATGAAACAGCAGGTGTCCTGATGAGTTTGGAAGTCGCATTTTTGTGCTCGGAGCACATGTGCATTGTTCCCCGAGTGCGACGGTGTTGTTCAAAACAGTACGACGGCTTTGTGCATGCAGCACAAAGCCGTCGTATTCGGATGGGCTGAACTGTTTGTTGTTTTTTTATTTTACGAGAACAACAAGGTATTTGCTTGTGCTCCAGAATTGTTGTGGGTTATTGATTCTCAGGATATATTGTCCGCTGGCATCCTGTGTGAGCGAATAGCTTGCTGAGGGGTGAGCGGTCAGCAGTTTGGCTGATTTCGAGTAGAGTTTGATTTCCTTGTCCACCCGTATGTCTATTTTCGTGAAATAGTTTTTATTGAAATTGCTTTTCAATACGTCGCCTTTGACGAGTATGTTCTGTTCTCTCAGCTCGTTTTTCGTTCCGAACACATACCATGCCGTGTGGAGTTCTTTATCCTGAGTGTTGATGGTCTGCGTCTTCTGGTGGCTTTCTGTTTTCAGGTTCTCCACGTTGGTGTTCAGATTGTTGATGGTCTCGTCAAGCTCGGAGATGTGTATATCTTTCTTGTCGAGTTCTGCCCGCAGTTGCTGGAGTTGTTTGTCTTTTTCCTCCAGTTGTTTCACCATTCCTTCGAGTGAGCGCTTCAGTTCATCACTCTTGAAACTGCTTTCGCGCAGTTGTTGACGCATCTTGTTGATTAGTTCGCGGTTTTGTTGCATGCGCGACTGGATAAAGGCGATGTTTTCCTTTATCTGGACCGCTTTGTTTGCGCCTTCGCCGTCTTTAGCGAGGCTCACTCTGTCTTCCGCTTCGTTGATTTGGCGGAATCCTTCCTGGATGTCGTTCAGCGTAGCCATCATGTCGTTGATTTCATTATCGCGTTGTGCAATAATCTTTTGCAACGAGTCTGTCTGTAACTGTTGTGCGAGGTCTTGTGCCTTTTTCTCTTCTTTACAACCGGCAATCATTAGAATGCCAACCATGATAAATAGCAAGTTCTTCATAATTCTTTATATTTTTGAGTTTTATCTTTCTTTTGTTGAGGCAGACCGCCAACGACGATAACTATTTCGCCGCGTGGTGGGGTCTGTGTGAAGTGCCCAATCAGTTCTGCGAGTGTCCCTCTGACGTGCTGCTCGTGTATTTTGGAAATCTCTCGAGCCACACTTGCCTGGCGTTCTTCTCCGAAGATTTCTGCCAGTTGTTGCAGTGTCTTCAGCGTGCGGTGGGGCGATTCGTAGAAAATCATGGTCCTCGTTTCTTCCTTTAAGCTGGCGAGTCTTGTCGCTCTCCCTTTCTTTTGTGGCAGGAATCCTTCGAAGCAGAAACGTTCGCAAGGCAGTCCTGACGAGACAAGCGCCGGTACGAATGCCGTGGCTCCGGGAAGCGTCTGCACCTCAATGCCTGCTGCGATGGCTTCGCGTACGAGGAAAAATCCAGGGTCGCTGATGCCCGGCGTGCCGGCGTCACTGATGAGTGCGACGGTCTGACCGCCTTTCAGTCGCTCGACGATTCCTGCTGCAGTGCCATGCTCGTTGAACTTGTGGTGTGACATCAGTCGGTTCTGAATGTCGAAGTGCTTGAGCAGGACTCCCGACGTGCGGGTGTCTTCCGCCAAGATAAGGTCTGCTTCGCGTAAGATGCGCACCGCACGGAGCGTCATGTCTTCCATGTTGCCCACAGGGGTCGGTATGAGATACAAGATACCCATAATCGGGGCAAAGATAATGAAAATTTCGATTAAATGAGTAAAATGGGAAAATATTTTCCTTTTTCGGATATGAGAAATTTCTTTGAAGCCGAGCGTAGAATGTTTTATTCCCGCATGATAGCCGCCCCTTATCGAGGGACTCTAAATATACAGAGATGCTTCTTCTCTTATTAAATAAGGTGATGTGATAATCCGAATCACCAAAGGATGGCGATGATGTTCTGCTGGATAAAAAAGTTTCTTGAAAATTTGGAGATATGCGCCGAACTCCGTACCTTTGCAGTCGCAACTGACAAAACCGTGTGCGGAGAATGCCGCCGCAGGGGCTGATGTTGCAGGTATCGGGATTTAGCGCAGTTGGTAGCGCACACGTCTGGGGGGCGCGAGGTCGCTGGTTCGAGTCCAGTAATCCCGACAAGAGGAGTGAAGCCGCAAGGTTTTACTCCTCTTTTTTGTTGGGCATAAGTGATGAGGTGGCAGTGGGTGGAAATAAAAAAGTGCGTTTTTTCTGTCACAAAATTCGTTCTTATGCGTATTATAGTTAAAGAAGTTGATTAAAAGAACGAAAAAAAGCGAATGACAACCGACGGGTTCAATACGGAAATGCAGCTGCTGCGCCCTGTGCTCATCAAAACCGCAATTCATTATGTTGCCGATGAAATTGTGGCAGAGGATGTTGTCCAGGATGCGTTGCTCCGCCTTTGGCGGATGCACAAGGATTTGCGAATGCCTGTCGAACCGTTGGCGAAAGTCATTGTCAGAAACCTCTGTGTCAATTATCTCCGGCATCAGAAACCATGCTCTCCTTTGGTAAATACCGATGTCCGGGATACTGATGAGGTTGATATGGGTGAAGAACGGGTTGAGCGTGTGTTGAACATCATCGATGCCTTACCCGAGAAACAGCGCCTATTGCTTCGCCTTCGCCACATGGAAGGGATGCAGATGCAAGAGATAGCAGAGCTGACGAATATTAGTGAGATTGCCGTAAGGAAGATTTTGAGTCGCGCTCGGCAAGCAGTGAGAAACCAATATTTAATGAAAGGGAAGCGATGAATGACAATATGAGTACAAAAAGGATAAAACTCCTGATTGAGCGGTTCTTCGAGGGCGAGACGACTCTCGGTGAAGAGCAGGCTATCTATGCTTATTTCCGTGCAGGAGATGTGGATGAAGAACTGGAACCGATGCGTGAGATGTTTCTGGATTTCTCTGCATTGGAGACACCGGAAAGCCTGTCAGAAGAAGGAACGCCGGCAAGCGTTGCTGCGGAAGTGCCCTTGGAGGTTAGTGGGGACAAGACTTCAAAGCCCTGGTGGTGGAAGGTTGCAGCGGTGATAGCAGTTGTCTTGACGTTGACGTTTGGAACGAAATACATGGCAGATGTGCGCGAGCGTGATGCGTTGGCGGCGCAATACGGTGGCAGCTACATGATTGTTGACGGCAAACGGATTGACGATTTGACAGAGATTCGTACACATTTGGAGCAGGTACTCGCCTCTGCCGACCGTCTGGAGAAACAATTTGGCGGACGCACGTTTGTACAGGAGGCGGAAAGGGATTTGCTCGGCGCATTCGATGATCCCGTTCAGCGGGCTGAAATGAAAAGATTATTAAACGAATAAATGATAACGAACAATGAAAAAAGGACATTTAATCGGAATTTTGATGTGGATGGCTTTTGCTTTTCCTGCACAAGCGCAGAACAGCATTGACCGTCTGGTGGAAGAATATTCTACGAGCGGTCCTTCCATATTTACTTCTGCGGTAGAGCGGGACCCCCAGACGCGAAAGGTTGTCAAGGTTGTCAACGTGTTGGAAGTGAAGAGCCAGCCGATAACTCCCTTTGTAAGGGCTTTTGAACGGGAGAAATCAACAGCTAATGTGCAGACCAGCATTAAAAACGGAGAAAGCACAGTCGTGCTCACATGCGAGAGAAACGGTTTCCGGCGCATTTATATGCTTCAGCGTCGGAGCGATCCACGTGCTTACATAGGTGGAAAAGTAACAATTATCATCAAATCTATAACTAAAAAATAAGGAGTATGAAAAGAAAGACTATTCAACTGGCAATGACAGCTATCTTCATGGTTAACCTGAGTTCGTGCGCCACCAATGGCAAAGACGATGTCTATACCGTAGAGAATGGAGTGGGTACGATAGCAGTGGGGTTTGACAAAAAAGATAAACAGGAGGCGAAGCGCATCTCCCGCACCTACGATTTGCGTGATTTTACAGGCATCAGGAACAGCGTCGGCGTGAAGATTGAATTCAGGCAAGGTCGTGATTACAGCATCCGTGCCACAGGCGCAGAGAATCTGATGGGGCAACTTGACGTGAAAGTAGAAAACGGAACGCTTGTGTTGGGCTCCAAAAAGAAAAATCTGAAGTGGAACGGCATTGTTGAAATAGCCATTACGGCACCCATGCTTAATGCGTTGAAAAACAGCGGCTCGCTCGTTTTTTCGACGGAAGGTCTTACGTCTGAAGCATTCACCCTGAGCAATTCGGGATATATGAGCATCACGGCTGCGACAATCGGCTGCACCTCCTTTTCCGCGAACAATTCGGGAAGTGCCAAGATGCACTTCAACGTCAGTTCGACGGGCGATGTGACGATGAAAAACAGCGGTGCATGCCGTTTCGAAGGAGATGTCGTGAAAGGCACTTCGTTCAGATTGCAAAACTCAGGGCAAGGCACGTTCAAAAGCGATGTGAAGGCGGCAAACTGCGACCTGAAAAACAGCGGTGCTTCAGTCATCAATCTGTCGGTAGTGTCCAGCGTGTTTAATATGTCGAATAGCGGTTCGTGCAAAGGCGACCTGGCATTGGAAGGCGGTGCGGCTACGTTCAAAAACAGCGGGTTCGGCAGGCTTGATGTGAAGTGTGACTGTACGGAGATAAATGCGAAAACGAGCGGTCAGTTCGTGATGACTATCAGTGGTACGGCAGACAAAACGGAGATTTCGTCGTCGGGCATATCGAAAATCAACACGAAGGGACTGAACAAGTTCTGATTGCCGAACCGCCCTTACAACAGGAAATAAACATGCGGGCGGATACATTGATCCGCCCCTACAATGTGCCGTGTTTGAATGATGAATTAAAAATTATGAATTAAGAATTATGATTAGGGTTGTCTGCCTCTCGTAGGGGCGGATCAATGTATCCGCCCGGATGAAAGGAGAAAATACCCCACCCCAGCCCCTCCCCTGGGATGGGAGTGAAGTTAGTGACTTCATCCCTCCCTTTGGGAGGGGAAGGGGTGGGTATAAACATACGGAAAAGGGCGTATAAATATACGGTTGAACTTTCGTTTTCCAAAAGTTCAACTTTTGCAAGCTGAAAGTTGAACTTTTACCTCCTCAAAGTTGAACTTTTGCAGGCTAAAAGTTCAACTTTTGGAAAGCACTTCTTAAGGTATTGATAAACAGTGGTTTACGATTCGGTCTTTGGAACGGATGCTTGTGCATAAATATGCAATGGCATCATGACGACAAATGGGTGTCGGAGGGAGCAAAAAGAGGACAAAACAAAAAAAACATTAAGATGTTGTGGAAAGTCGGGAAAAATGTATAACTTTGTCTTCTGAAAAAGAAAATAGCAGGAGCGCGTGCTGATAGGGTTCCGACAGCGACAAGCCTGATGCCGGACGGAACGGAAATGCGCTCTTTGTCGATGACCATTTATTATCTAACTAAATACAAACTTATGAAAAGAAAAGCGTTTTTTTTGAGCCTGTTCGTGGCAGTTGCTGCTACGATGACAGCACAAGTGAAGGACGGTGGCATCTCACAGGATATGCTCCGCGACATCCAGAAACAAGGAGGAGGCAGCGCCAATAAGGCGGTCTTCAATGCTCTGGCTTCCAACTCTATCGACAACCTTGCCAAGAATTTTGAGGCACAGGGTTTCGACACCTATTTCAGTCACGAGACGACAAAGCAGAATTTCCATAACCAGAAAAGTAGTGGACGTTGCTGGATGTTCTCAGGCTTTAACATGCTCCGTTCAAAATTTGCGAAGAAACACAATGATAGCATCAACGTGGAGTTTTCTCATGACTACTTGTTCTTCTATGACCAGCTCGAAAAATCGAACCTGATGCTTCAGGGAGCTATTGAGACGGCAAAGAAACCGCTTGACAATCCTGACGTGCAGTTCTTCTTCCACCATCCAATAGGAGACGGTGGTACATTCTGTGGCGTGGCAGACTTGGCAGACAAATATGGTCTGGTGCCGATGAGCGCACAGCCAGAGACTTTCTCTGCAGAAAACACTTCAAAAATGCGTTCGCTGATTTCTTCTAAACTGCGTGAGTTCGGACTCGAGCTGCGCGACATGGTGAACGGCGGCAAGAAGGCGGCTGCCATCAAGACGCGTAAGACCGAGATGCTCGGCGAAATCTATAAGATGCTTGCGCTGACGCTTGGCGAGCCGGTGAAGGAGTTCAAATATGCTTTCAAGAACAAGAAGGGACAGACCGTTACCGAAACAAAGACCTACACCCCGCAGAGCTTCTATAAAGAAGTGGTTGGCGGACCAATCAACGGCACGTTCATCATGGTTATGAACGACCCGCGCCATGAGTATTACAAGACCTACGAGGTGGATCTGGACCGCCACGTATATGACGGACACAACTGGAAATATCTCAACCTGCCGATGGAAGAAATCGAGAAGCTCGCCATCGCATCCATCAAGGACAACACCAAGCTTTACAGCTCTTACGACGTGGGTAAGCAGTCAGACCGTCAGAAGGGTTACGGCGACGTGAACCTCTACGACTACGGAACGCTCTTCAACACCACTTTCAAGATGGACAAGGCACAGCGCATCGCTACGTTCGACAGCGGTTCTACTCACGCCATGACGCTCACCGCCGTGGACCTCGATGCCAACGGCAACCCGAAAAAATGGAAAGTGGAGAACTCTTGGGGACCCAACTCCGGACAGGGTGGCTGCATGATTATGTCGGCACAGTGGTTCCGCGAGTACATGTTCCGCCTCGTGGTTGACAATAAGTACGTTCCCGAGAACATCATGAAGATGTATCAGCAGAAACCCACCATGCTGACACACGACGATCCTCTCTTCTCAGAAGACAATTAATAAATAGGTATATCACACGAAAGCGGACGGGCTGATACTCGTCCGCTTTCGTAAATTCCAACCTGCAGCGACTGTTTGTGACGGAATTATAAGGCATATTGATATGAAAATGATGAAGCAGAAATACTCAGTCATCGTACTGTTCTTACTCATATTGGCATCGGGCGCGACCAGTTTTCAGAGCTATCAGTCAACCCGCTCGTTGGTCACCCGTGACATGGAGCGAGCCTTGGCGCTGACGTTGAAAGAGCAGCAGAGCAACGTCATCAGTGCCGACACGATACAGTTGTTCAACAACAACCTGCTCCTGGAGCAGCTCAAAGGGAAAGCGGAACTGGCGGTCGATACCCGTCAGCAGGACTTCCGTTGCTATGCCAAGTGCTCGGCAGCCACCGTTTTTTCACTTTCCGATCAGCGTCCAGCCTCAATTTTGTGGGCGGCAGCCATGCTCTGGGGCTTCTATTGCTTCTATAGGCGGCGGAAAGATGTGTCGTCGGCTTTCCAGCCCGTCTGTTGCTATGGCGGACTGGGGCTCTCAGAAGCCGATGGCAGGTTTTATGATGCGGAAGGCAATCGTGTGAATCTCACCCCCATGCAGCAGCAGTTGATGGAGATGTTCTTCCGTGTACCGTCTCACCGGCTGACAAAAACAGAGATTTGTGAGGCACTTTGGCCTAAAAAAGAAGATGCCAGCGAGACACTCTATACACTCATCCGACGATTGAAATCGGTCGTCGAACAGCATTCTGACCTGAAAATAGAGGTTGACAGAGGACGTGCTTACGAGTTGAAAATCAAGTAGATGGCTCGTTGTCAGTAAGATGTCAGACAATTGTCAGGCATTTTTTTCGACCGTCAGAAACACTCTTCATACTTTTGCGCCAAAAAGGCAAGACAAGTATGAAGAGATTTTTGTTTATCATGATGCTGTCGGTTGGCATTTCAGCCGTGGCACAGGAAGTGAAAGAAGGGGAGACCCTGAGTGAAGTTACCGTCAAGGGAGCCCGCGTCGTACAGCGCATAGACGGACAAACCATCTATCCCACGCAGCAGCAGCTGGCTGCGTCAACAAACGGCTACTCACTCTTGTCGAAACTCACGCTGCCGCATATTCGCATCGACCCAGTCATGCACACCGTCACGGCTCTGTCAAATACGGGGAGCGTGCAGGTGCGCATCAACGATATTGTCGCTACGCGCGAAGACCTGCTCGCACTTACCGTCAATGATGTGCGGCGCGTGGAATATATCGACAACCCAGGGCTGCGCTACGGAGAGGATGTTGCCTATGTCGTCAACCTGATTGTGAAGAAGTCGCTCAGCGGCTATGTCGTCGGAGCGGATTTGACCAACACCCTTACTGCGGTCAATGGAAATGAGACGCTTTATGGCAAGTTCAATCACCGGAAAAGTGAGTTCGGGGCTTCCTATACGCTCGACTACTATCGCTACACAGGGATGGAGCAAGACGAACAGGCGGCTTACGAAATGGAGACGGGCAGCATCTCGCGTGTACACCGCCGAATCCTGGATGGTTCGAGGAGCCGTCTCGCCCACAACGGACAGCTCTCCTACAGCCTCACAGACTCCAATGATGTGTTCCAGGCGAAGCTGAATGCCAGCCATCTGCTTCGTCCCAGCCATACCCACATCACCTGGCAGACCGATGCGGACATCTATTCCGAGCATGATTTCTCGCGGATGTTCTCTCCCTCGCTTGATATTTATTATCAACACACTTTCAAGCGACATGCTTCCTTGACTGCCAATATCGTCGGTACACACATACACACCAACAGTCAGGAGGAGAACAATGAGGGTGGCGCCTATCAGTATGCCACACACGGAAGGACATGGGCGCTGTGGGGAGAGACCATCTATGAGAATCGTCTGAAGCCGTTCACGCTTTCTGCCGGCTTGCAATATGCCCTGCGATATGTAAACAATGTGTATGAAGGGGCGACGAATGCCGTCAATCACATGCATTCATCCACAGCCTATCTGTTCGGACAGTTGAAGGGAAATCTTGGCAAGTGGACCTATCTCGTGGGCTTGGGCGCCAGCAGGCTGCGCTATCATCAGGCAGCCGTCCGCTATCATTTTTGGCTCTTCCGCCCGAAATTCTCAATAGCCTATCCGCTGGCAGAGCGTCTGAAAGTGAAATATGACTTCGAAATCTCTCAGCATGTTTCCCAGATAGCGCTCGTGAGTGATGTCAGCATCAAGCAGAATGCCTATGAGACACTTGTGGGAAACCCTTCCATCCGTCCCGTTCGCAGGACAACACACAGCCTTTCACTGACCTATTCCGCTCCACGGCTGACCGCACAGCTGCAGGGATACTACCGCTTGAATGCACATTGCAACATGGAAAAATATATCCGGGAGAACGGGCACTTCTTCAAGACTCAGAGCAATGCAGACAATTCCTGTAACTTCTTCTTTATACAAAGCAATAATCGCCTGGACTTGATACCCGAACATCTTTCCTTAAACATCTATGGAGGCATCTATCGTTTCTTCAACAACGGGGACGGATACCGACACACCTACACGTCGTTCAATGGCGGTGCCGGCATGAACGCCTATCTCGGCAGGTGGACACTCGGGGCTTACGCCGACAACGGTTGGAATTTCATGGAGGGTGAACATCGGGGTCATCAGGCTCCGGCGTGGTATTTCACGGCATCGTATTGCATGAAGCGGCTCACCGTCTCTCTCTACGCACAACATCTTTTCAGTGCCCATCCACTTTCAGCAAGGACGGAGGTGGTCAGCCAATATGTGAAAAAGGATGTGTGGACGCGTCAGGCTGATTTCGGAAACATGTTCACGCTGAACTTCTCATGGGTGCTGTCGTCGGGAAAGAAGTATCGGGAAGTGCAGCGCACGATGAACCATCAGGACACGGACACGGGAATCCTGAAATAACCGAAGTCGGCGACGGCAAGATGTCACTATAAGAATCTATGCAAAAACTCCCTCCCTTACAGGAAAGTAGGGGAGGGAGTCTTCTATGTTTGTAAGGAGCGATACTCCTTTTCTTATTTCTTCTCCATATAATATTTCAAGCCTTTCTGCACGTTTTTGATGACAGCGTCTGATGAGTAGGTGGCGCCTGTGACCACGTCCACATTGGCTTTCACAGCTTTTTTCACCGTCATGCCGTTCCATTTGTCGAGCAGGGTTTTCTTCACGCGATGGAAATATTTGGGAGTCTCGTCGTTGGCGAGTGCCTCAATCTTTACGATTTTGTTTTTCTCAATATAGATTTTCAGCGGCGTTGCTCCGTTATATCCTTCGATGTTCTTACCGATGGTGGTAGTATTGATGACGGTCGTCTTTCCCTCCTTGGTGATGACGTTATCTCCAGGCATCGCGCTCATGCAGAATACTGCCGTCAGTGCGAGGGAAAAAGTTGTGATAATTCCTTTTTTCATGGTCTTCGTTGTTTATTTGTTATCCGGTGCGAAGGTAAGCATTTTTTTGAGAAACCGAAAAGAAATTCCGGTTTCTCTCCTCAAAATACCTACTTTATGGTAGTTCTATACCAGTCGTTTCACCCACTGTTCGCGTTCGCCGGGCAGCAGATCTACGACCGGAATCTCAATCATCGTGTAGCATCCCGGCTGCTGTCGCATGGAGGCGCGTGCCACGTTGACGAGCACCTGTCCGGTGAGGGCGGGATTGTTGATGCTCATGTTGAACTCGAAACGCTGGTTCTGTGTCTGTCCCGACACACCTTTGCGCACGAGATTGACCCCGTGTCCCATATCTTGCAGGCTATCTACGTCTTCCACTTGGAACACGTGTGTCTCGTCGTGTGCGAAATAGGGGTCTGCCTTGATGGCTTTCTCCACATCTTCCAGCCGTGCGCCTTCTTCCAGTTCCACATACACCATGCGGCGATGGATGCCTTCACCGAGGGGAATCGTCACGGAGAGCGCTTCCCTTACGCCTTCTTTCGAGCGGACGCAGACGCTGTGTCCCATCGACATGCCCGGTCCGAAATTGGTGTATGACAGACCTTTCGGCGCAAGGCTCTCAATGAGTGTGCGCACCACGGAGTCGCTGCCCGGGTCCCATCCGGCAGCGATGACGCTCACCCTGCCGGTCTTTTTGCATAGTTCGTCCATTCGTTGGCGGTAGCCGCTGATTTCCGTATGTATGTCGAACGAGTCCACGGTGTTGATGCCGAGTGGCAGAATCTGCTGTGCATATTCCTCGCATGAGCGTGTCGGCGTTGCCAATATTGCTACGTCCACGTCTTTCAGTTCGCGGATATCGCTCACCACGTCGTAGCGGGCGAGTTCCTGTGGCTTGTTTTCTGCTCCGTGACGGCGCACGATGCCCGCCACCTCAAAGTCGTCAGCTGCTTCCAGCGCTTGCAGTGCGAAGCGTCCGATGTTGCCGTAACCCACGACGGCTGCTCTGATTTTCTTCATGGTTTTATTTGGTTTTTGTAGTGTTGTGATTATTCTTTGATTTCCTTACCTCTCAGGATGACGCGCCGGATGATGGGCATCGTGTAGGCGTAGGGGATGAAGTCGATGGACGGGATGGGCTCGGTCACGATGAGGTTGGCGACCTTGCCACGTGTGATGCTTCCGAAGTCGTTGCTGACATCCATTGCTGCTGCCGTGTTGATGGTGGCAGCATTGATGGCTTCGGCAGGCATAAGGCGCATCTTGATACACGCCAGTGACACGACGAACTTCATGTCGCCCGATGGGGTGGAGCCAGGGTTGTAGTCGCTGGCTGTTGCCACGGCGAGTCCTGCATCAATCATCTTTCGTGCCGGTGCGAATGGCATGTTGAGGAAGAATGATGTGCCGGGGAGTGCCGTCGGCATGGTGTTGCTCTGCCGGAACAGTTCGATGTCGCGGTCGGTCATCGCCTCGAGGTGATCGACGGAGAGGGCACCGTGTTTGACTGCCACCTCTACGCCGCCCGAATCGGCGAGTTCCTGTCCGTGGATTTTTGCCCGCAAGCCGTATTTGGCACCAGCTTCGAGCAGTTGTGATGTCTCCTCGGGAGTGAAGAAGCCACGGTCGCAAAATACATCGATGAAATCGGCAAGTCCTTCAGCAGCCACGGCAGGCAGCATGTCGCGGATGATATGCTCCACATATTCAGCCTGTCTGCCGGCGTATGCCCGTCCTACGGCATGTGCGCCGAGGAAGGTGGCGCGCACTTCGATGGGCGATGTCTCCTTGATGCGGCGTATGACGCGCAGCATCTTCAGTTCGTCTTCGAGTGTCAGTCCGTATCCGCTTTTGATTTCCACGCAGCCCGTTCCCTTATGAATGATTTCGTTCACGCGGCGCATGGCTTGTCCGTACAATTCCTCCTCGCTCAGTTCGTGCAGCCGGTCGGCAGAGTTGAGGATGCCTCCACCTCGGCGGGCAATGTCTTCGTAGGACAGTCCCCGAATCTTGTCAACGAACTCTCCCTCGCGGCTTCCGGCATAGACGATGTGTGTGTGAGAGTCGCAGAACGACGGCAGCACCGTGCCGCCTTGTGCATCGATGGTCGTGTCATATTCGCCATTTTCCGCTTCGCATTTGCCGTTCGTCGCTTCTCCGAAATCCTTGATGCGTCCGTCTTCGATGGTGAGCCATGCGTTGGAGATGGTTTCCAGATGAGCCATCTCTTCTCCGCACAGGCGTTTCTTCCCGGCAGGCAGTATTCCCGCCAGTGTCCCGATATTCTTGATCAGTGTTTTACTCATATTCGTTTGTTTTTCTGCAAAAGTACATATTTTTTTTGTAATCAGCAGCAAAAGTACTTCAAAAAGAGTGATGGCTGGGAGGGCTGGGTGTTTTTGGGGACTGGGAACTCTGGGGTAAAAAAGTAAAAAGGTGAAATCGTCAAATAAACGTTGTTTTTTATTAATTCAGTTTAATGGCGGTTGCCTTTTTCTTCCAGTTAGAAATAAAACATTACTTTTGCAGTGCGTAAAGACTAATATATGCGGAGATATTTTTTATTAGTAATGTTTTTGTTTGCTTGCGTTCTGATATACGGACAGCGCAAGATAACCGTGCTCGACCTCGAGACGCATCTCCCGATTAAGGATGTGACGGTGCGGGTGGACAGCGCTCTGGTGCGCCGCACGAATTATGTCGGGCAGGTGGAGATTCCCCTGTCATTCCGCTACATCACGTTCACCCACATGAATTATTCGAAGGAAAGACTGGCGTTTGTCGAACTTACTGATACGATGTACCTGTTGTCGCGTCGGCAGATGTTGGACGAAGTGGTCGTGATGGGTATCAATCCAGACCTGAAAAAGAGTATGCAGCGGGCGCATGACAATATGAGAAACCAACCCATCATGAAGGGATTGGAATTCGATTTCGGACGGTTGCTCGACCGTCGTTGGCGGCGCGACCGCAAACACTACAGACAGGCACAAGAACTATTGCGCGAATGGGACCTGACGCCTTGACGCCCGGTCTCACTCACTTCACTTTTCGTAAAATCAGTGCAACAGTTTACTTCTTCTTATTGAAAAGGGAGGCGATTCCCAGCAGGACAATGGCACCAACGACCGCCGTTCCCAGCTCGCCAATCCACGACGGATTAACCTGAATACCCAGCAGACCAAAGAGCCGTCCGCCGACGAAACCGCCGACGAGACCCAACAGCAGGTTGATGACACATCCGTAGCCACCGCCGCGCATCAGCTTGCCAGCCAACCAACCGGCGAGGATTCCTATGATAATAGAACCAATAATACCCATAATTTCTTTTAATTAAATGGTTTGAAACATCGCTGCAAAGATAATAAAATTGGTTGGACAGCAGCAACCTATGGGTGGATTTTAATATTTTTGAAACAAAAAACAAGCGTTCCGAATGCGGAAATGCGTTTGTTAAGGGAAATTTTCATTACCTTTGCATGAACGAATGGGATATCGAAGATGATGAATATGCCTCCTTTCACAGCAACGCTTCTGCGCTGGTATGAGCAGCATGGTCGCAGCCTCCCGTGGCGGGCGGACAGCAATCCCTATGCCATCTGGCTGAGCGAGATTATCTTGCAGCAGACGCGCATCGAACAGGGACTGCCCTATTGGGAGCGGTTCATGCAGCGCTTTCCCTCGGTGGAGGCGTTGGCAGCGGCTACGGAAGACGACGTGTTGCGCCTGTGGCAAGGGCTGGGCTATTACAGCAGGGCGCGAAACCTGCATGCGGCTGCGCGTCAGGTAGTGTCGGAAGGCGGATTCCCGAAGACCTATGAGGGGCTGCGGAGCCTGAAAGGGGTGGGCGACTATACGGCAGCAGCCATCGGCTCGTTTGCTTTCAATCTGCCCGTAGCTGCCGTCGATGGCAATGCCTATCGGGTGCTCGCTCGCCACTTCGGCATCGATACCCCCATCAACACCACGCAGGGAAAGCGGCTCTTTGCCGAACTGGCGCAATCGCTCTTGCCCGAACGGCAGGCAGCCGATTTCAATCAGGCGATGATGGACTTCGGAGCGACGTGGTGTACCCCCTCGTCGCCGCAGTGTGCATCGTGCCCGTTCGTCGAAACCTGCGAAGCTCTGCACAGCAAGCGGGTGGCGGAATTGCCCGTGAAGTTGCGCAAGACGAAAATAAAAACGCGCCACCTGTCTTATATATATATAATATGTAAGGGCGAGATTGCCATCCGTCGCCGCCCGTCGGGCGATATCTGGCAGGGACTATGGGAAGTGCCGGTGGTGGAAGAGGGGAGGAACGTGCTGACATCGTCGGGCATCTGTCCCACAGAACGCGCCATTTTACTGAAAAAAGGTGTGCGCCACGTGCTCACCCATCGCATTCTCATAGCCGATTTCTACCTGTTGGAACTGCCGGAGCGTCTGCCGTTGCCCGACGGGTATGTGTGGATTCCCGAGTCGGCATTCGACGATTATGCCAAGCCGCGCCTGATGGAACTGTTGTTGGAAACACTCTCGACATATCGGAAGGGGAACTCCCTGTAGCAACGGCATGATTTTTTTCTGCCGCAAATGCCATTTTCCAGTCAATAGAATCTACCGTTTGGTAGTCAAAAGTTTAGTTCTCGGAAACCAAATTCAGTGAATTTGATGACCAAATCAAGTGAATTTGGTGATCAAATCAAGTGAATTTGCAAAATGAAAGTCCAACTATATGTTGGCGATAGTTCTTTTTTTGTTTTCACAAAGCGTGCGAAAAAGGAGGCACTCGCTCATCACCGGTCTGACGAAACTGCATTCTCTCATTCGTTAATTGGGACGTATCAAATCCATCTTCCTGAGATAATACATCACGATTATTGCCGAATTCTTTTGTTTTCTTTTCAGTGATTTGTATTCTTCTAACTCTTCGGGATTGTCGGACAATAGGGATTCCATCATTTTAGCATCTATTTTCTTTAACAGCTCATTTTCTTCATTCATGTATAATACGCAGTCATGGTCATAGAATGCTCCCATCATTGCACCGGCAAGTAGTCCGCCGATGAGTCCAAAATTTAATGCATAGGCAGATAATGTTGTGTTCATTTGGTTGTATCGGATTTTCTCTATTGTATTTGGGATGCACAATCCATATTGTTTGTATCGATATGCCCTGACATATCCCTGCCGATACCTTAACCTCGTATTGTTGGTTCCTCTCTTGCAGTTGAAATAGAGGGAATCGCCGAACAGCACAACGAGGGCTTTGTTCTTCAGTGTCTTCTCAAGTTCTTTGGAGTCTGCCTTGAAGCGGAATTGGTCACATTGGTCTATGATATTCTTTTTATCCTCAAAATCCTGTAAGATGATTTCCTCAGTCTCTATCCACTGATTGTTCCTGAAGGCAGAATAGGAGGTGCAATACTTGGCTGGTTTCTTATATCTTTCCTTGAATGCCGTTGTGAGGGAGTCATAGTTGATTTGCGGTTTTGTCCATCCTCCGTTTTCCTGTGCATGTACGATGCATGAGATAAGTGTCAGAAGAAAAATGATTCGTGTTTTCATGATGCAGTAGGTTTATTCGTCGTTACGGGCGAGTGTCAGCGTGATGTCGGTGTAGGTGATGTCGGCAGGGCAGAGTTCCTTGATGGCTTTCTTGCCGTTCTCCAGTCCGATGCGTTGCGCGATACTGCGGATGATTTTCTGCTTCTTGGGTTCTACGAGCTCGTCAAGCGACAGTTCGTCGTCGCCGATGAACTTAGCGAGGTGGTTGATAACGGTCTGCAGGGTCAGTTTGCGCTCTTTGCTGATTTGCGCGGGCGACATTCCCTTGCGGTACATATGCAGTGTCTTTTCCTGTGTCGATTCTTTCTGGGGCTTTTGTTTTTCCACTTTGTTCTCGCGGTTGCGTCTCTTCTTGGATGTTCCGCCGTCAAGGGCATCGAGTATGGCTTGTTGTTTGGCTTTCAGATAGAAGGGAACGGAGAATCCCTGTTCGGCGATGTCGTTGAGCAACAGGCGCTTTGCCACTACAGCCTGCTGGGCATCGGCGAGGCAGTCGGCGAGTCTGCCCCTTACGTCTTTATTCTTCGTCTCGATGAGTTTTGTGAGTGTGAAGAGCCCTTTGAAAACCTTCTCCAGTTCGTTGCTGAAATAGACGGCACTTCGTTTGATGCGCTCCATGAACGGCTGTTCGTGAAGTTTCTCCTGTTCGGTTTTCTGAATGAGCATGGTCCATTTCAGTGCTACGATGGAAAGCTCGTCCTTGAGGTGTTGGACGGTCGCCTTATGCTTGTTGGTGAGCGCCGGATGGCTGCGTGTGAAATGCTCGATAAGCAGTCGCGATAGCCGTTCTTCCGTCATGCTGATTTCCCGGAAGTCGAACAGTTCGATGAGCAGTTCGCGATGATATTCCTCTTTCAGCGTGTGCAACCTGCCGATGCTCTGCAACGCCTCTTGCTCTTGGTGGGTGATGTATTGTTCCACCCGTTGGTCGCTGATGACGGCAGCGGTCGATACGGGTGATGCGAGCACCAGTCCTTCGAGCGTCTTGCAGCGGCTCAGTGCTACATAGACTTGTCCCGAGGCAAACGACAGGGCAGCATCGATGATGGCGCGCTCGAAGGTCAGTCCCTGGCTCTTGTGAATCGTGATAGCCCATGCCAGTCGGAGTGGCAGCTGTCTGAAGATGCCCTGCACGTCGGTTTCTATCTCGCGCGTCTCCTTGTTGAGAATGTATTTGGCGTTTTCCCACTCCTGCGGTGTGACGCAGATGTCGCGGTCGTCGCCCGGGCAGCGGACGAACACCTCGTCGTCGGCGATGTGCGTGACGTGTCCGATGCGCCCGTTGTAGTAGCGTCGTTCGGCAGCCGTGTCGTTCTTCACGAACATCACCTGTGCGCCGACTTTCAGTTCGAGCGTCACGGCGGTGGGATAGGCATATTCGGGGAACGTGCCTGAGATTTCAGCCGTGAAGGTTTGTGGGTTGCCCGCGAGTTGTTTCAACTCCTTGTCGTTGTAGTTGTCTGCCAGATGATTGTGGGTGGTCAGTCGGATGTAACCTTCTTTCGGCTCGGGTCGGAAGTCTTTCCTGTAGCGGTTGTTCAGCTGTTCGATGACCGTTTGTGGCGGTCTGCCGCTGCGCACACTGTTGAGAATTTGGATAAACGCCTCGTCCTGCTGCCGATAGACGGTTTTCAGTTCGATGGTCACATAGTCAATCTGCTGCAAGGCATGGCTTCCGAAGAAATAGGGCGTGTCGTAGTGTCCGCGCAGGATGGATTCGTCTTCAGCCGTGACCACTGGGGTGAGCTGTTGCAAATCGCCAATCATCACCAGCTGAACGCCTCCGAAAGGTCTGCCGGGTTCGCGATAGCGACGCAGTACGGAGTCGATGGCATCGAGCAAATCGCTCCGCACCATGGATATCTCGTCGATAATCAGCAGGTCGAGTGTGCGGATGATGCGGCGTTTCTCCTTTCCGAAATCGAATTTGCTCTTGATTTTTGCGTTTGGGATGAACGGTGAGAACGGCAGTTGGAAGAAGGAATGGATGGTCACTCCTCCGGCATTGATGGCAGCCACTCCTGTCGGTGCGACCACCACCGTGCGCTTGGTGCTTTCGTTGACGATGCGGTGGAGGAACGTTGTCTTCCCCGTTCCAGCCTTTCCCGTGAGGAAAATGCTCTTCCCGGTGTGTTCCACAAAGTCCCACGCCTGCCTCAGTTCTTCGTTCCCAGCCATTTACTTGCTTATCCGTTATTCCGTCATAACGACAATTCTTGATTAAAATCGTCAGCTGTGGACGTAAGTTCCGATGTTCTCTCCTTCGATGACCCGCTTCAGGTTGCCTTCCACATCCATGTTGAATACGTAGATGGGGAGGTTGTTCTCGTTGCACATGGTGACTGCCGTGAGGTCCATCACCTTCAGTCCGCGTGTGAGAATCTCGTTGTAAGTGATGTCGTCGAACTTTGTCGCGGTGGGGTCTTTCTCTGGGTCGGCAGTATAGATGCCGTCAACACGTGTTCCCTTGAGCATCACGTCCGCCTCGATTTCAATACCGCGCAGCGACGAACCGGTGTCGGTGGTGAAATAGGGCGAGCCTGTGCCGGCAGAGAAGATGCAGACATAGCCGGCTTCCATTGCCTCGATGGCTTTCCATTTGGAGAAAAATTCGCCGATAGGTTCCATGCGGATGGCGGTGAGCACCTTGTTTTTCACGCCTTCGGCACCGAGTGCAGAACTGAGAGCGAGCGAATTGATGACCGTTGCACACATGCCCATCTGGTCGCCCTTCACACGGTCGAAGCCCTTCGTGGCACCGCTCAGTCCGCGGAAGATGTTGCCGCCGCCGATGACGATGCCTATCTGCACGCCCATCTGGTGGATTTCTTTAATCTGTCTTGCATACGCTTCGAGCCGTTCGGGGTCGATGCCGTAGCCCTGTTTGCCCATCAGACTCTCGCCGCTGAGCTTCAGGAGAATTCTTTTGAATCGTGCCATAGTTGTTGGTTTGTTATTTGTTATATAATGTATGTTACTTCTTTGAACGCATATTCGCGTGTCTCGCCGTGGCGGTCGCGCAAATGTAAATGGCCGGTAGGTCTCACGCCGACGATTTCAGCATCGAATGCTCCGTCCTTGTCGCTGTAGCGATAGAATCCCGTCCGTCGGTAGAGCGCCTGGTGGTAGCGTGTGGAGATGTCGTCATAGTCGCCTCGCTCAACGCAGAGGTATTCCTTTTCGAAACCCTCGAGCACCTTTTTGAAGACCTCTTCCACAGGGATTTCCCGACCGAGAATCTGTCGGAGTGAAACAGGGTTGGGCGCATCGCTGAGGAATTGCTCCTGGTTGATGTTGATGCCGATGCCGAAGATGCACGTCTTCAGCATGTTGTCGGCAACAGATATCTCAATGAGCGTCCCGCTGATTTTGCGGTCATTCCAATAAACGTCGTTGGGCCATTTGAGTGTGATGCCGTCAGTGTAGCTGTCGAGTGCACTTTTCAGGGCAAGTGCGCCAGCCATCGACAGGACGAACTGTTGGGCAGGCGCAACCATCGTTGGTCTTATCCGCAGGGAGAAGAGCAGGTTCTTCCCTCGTTCGCTCTCCCACGAGTTGGAGCCTTGTCCCCGTCCGGCAGTCTGATAGTCAGCCGTGACAGCGACAAAATCATCGTCAGCCGGCAGCTCTCGCAGGTAGCGATTGGTGGAATCGGTTTCTTCAAGGTGTATGATGTTCCATTCCATGTTTGTCCTCAGAACGCATTTTCTATGTGGTTGATGACCACGTCCGCATCGGAAGTGCCTACGACCGTGACAATATCGAAACGCAAGTCGGCATTGATGCGGAACTGTTTCACGTAAGCATTGGCAGCACTGCGCAGATTGGCTATCTTCTCGCGGTCAATGGCAAGTTCCGGTTCAGTGAAAAGCGTATTGCTGCGCGTCTTCACTTCCACAAAAATCACTTGCGTGCCATATTCGTCGGTAGCCACGATGTCGATGTCCTTATGTCCGCAGTGCCAGTCGCGATGGCGGATGTAAAGTCCTTTGCGCTTCAGATAGCGCACGGCTGTCTCTTCGCCCCATTTGCCCAATTCGTTGTGTGCTGCCATGGTAATCCGCTTATTTTATTGCAAAAATACGGATTTTCTTTCACCCATCCAATAAAAAGTATTATTTTTGTACGAAAAGAACGGTTAATTGAAAAACTTGACAAGGATGAAGGAAGACGAACGGCGCAAGACGGACGAACAATATATGCGCAAGGCATTGGCTGAGGCTCAGCAGGCGGCAGCGGAGCAGGAGATTCCCATCGGGGCAGTGGTGGTGTGCAAGGGGAGGATTCTCGCCCAGGCGCACAACCTGACCGAGACCCTGTGTGACGTGACTGCCCATGCCGAGATGCAAGCCATTACGGCTGCCGCCAACGCTTTGGGCGGGAAGTATCTGAATGAATGCACACTCTATGTCACGGTGGAGCCTTGTCCGATGTGTGCCGGTGCTTTAGGCTGGGCGCAGATTGGGCGTGTGGTCTATGGCGCAGCCGACGAGAAGCGGGGCTATAGTCGTTATGCTCCGCAGGTGCTCCATCCCAAGACCGAAGTCGTCGGTGGCGTGTTGGAAGACGAATGCCGTACGCTCATGCAGGATTTCTTCCGGGAAAAACGATAGAGTAGGGATAAAAACAGCGAAGGCGTCTGGATAGATGGGCAAGTCCAGACGCCTTCGTTGTTTTGAAACATTAAGCCTTTATAGCACCGGCTGTCCTACGCAGCCCGTCGGCATCTGTATCTTTAGCAGGGCACAGATGGTTGGGGCGATGTCTGAAATCGTCACGTACTTGTTTGTGTGTCCGGGTTCGATGTGCCATCCCGTCAAGATAAACGGCACGTGTGTGTCGTATGAGTTCCAAGCTCCGTGGGTGGTTCCCTGTTGATAGTCGCCACCGTGGTAGCCCGACCGCACGATAATCTGGATATCGCCGCTGCGCTGCGGGTTGTAGCCCATGATGATACGGTCCTTGATGGCTGGCGGAATGTTGGCAGACGGCACGTCCTTGAAAGGTACGGCATAGAGGATGAGCTTGTCCTTGAGCAGTTCGCTGCAGACGTCTTCCATGATGTCTTCCTCATCAAGCTTCGCGCTGGCAATGAGTTTTTTATTGAGATACAAGCGATTCTCGATGACGTCGAGCACAAGTTTCTCGTGTCCGTACTTGTTCTTCAGGAAGGCATTCAGTTCTTTGCGCTTGGCACTGCCGCTGAAATGTCCGCCCGGCATGCGGTGGTCGTTCATGAATTTGGCGTTGTGTGCTCCGGCATGGTCGGCAGTGAGGAAGAGCAGATAATTGCCTTTCCCGATTTTTGCGTCGAGCGCCTTGAACAGTTTGGCAATCTCCTCGTCGAGCGCGAGATAGACTTCGTCAACCTCCTTTCCGCGCGTGCCATATTTATGACCTACATAATCGGTGGATGAATAGCTGATGGCAAGGAAGTCGGTGGCTTTGCCATTTCCCAGATTCTCGCCGTCGAGTGCGGCAATCGCCATGTCGGTCGTGAGCACGACACCCTTCGGACCGTAATACACTTCGGTCTTGGGATCCACTTTGTTCTTCTTGTTGAAGTCCTGCACCCATTTCGGGAGCTCATTCATGTAGAACGTGCTGGTGATGAAGCCTCCCACGCTCTTGTCGAACCAATAGGCGCCGTTGGCAGAATGTCCGGCAGGCAGAATGGCTGCGCGGTCTTTCAGCGCCACTCCGATGGTCTTCGACTCGAAATCGGTAGCCAGTCGGAGTTGGTCACACATCGAGGTGACCAGCGAGTTGCGTGGCGACATCTTTCCTGCATCGCTCGTGGTGCCCACCGGCTGCACGGTGCTGTCCTCACAGCAGTAAGTCTTCCTGCCGTCGATGTAGAAGTTGTTGCCTGCAATGCCTGTAAAAGCGGGAGAGGAACCGGCATAGACGCTACAGTGTCCGGCAGCCGTCACTGTCGGTACGTAGTTATAGTGCGTGTTGTCGCAATTATAACCTTCTGTGATGAGCCGTTTCAGACCGTCGTTGCGGAATTTGTCGTAATAGCGGTAGAGATAGTCCCATCGCATCTGGTCAACCACGATGCCCACCACCAATTTCGGGCGTTCTAACGAAGACGCCTGACATACGACACTTGCCAGAAGGGCAAGCATAAAAAGTATTTTCTTCATATTGTTTTTGAATTATGTTAGCTAATTACCTGCAAATATAGGCATTATTTTTTGAAAAACGCCTGATAACCATAAAAAAGAAGATGCTATTTTTCCAACGTCCAGCCATTATCACCATGATAAATCATCTGGCGGGTCATGCCGCCATCGATGCAGATGTTCTCGCCTGTGATGAAGCCAGCCTTGTCGGAACAGAGATAGAGCACCATATTGGCAATATCCATCGGATTGCCCACACGACCAGCCGGCTGCTGAACGGCATCGGAACCTTCATACATGGTGTAGGCAGTATCAATCCAACCCGGAGAGATGGAGTTGACACGTACCTTACCGGCAAGGCTGACGGCAAGGGCATGTGTCAATGCGGCTATGCCACCTTTTGCTGCCGTATAGCTTTCTGTCTGTGGCTGGCTCATGCGGTCGCGTGAAGACGAAATGTTGACGATGGCTGCACCCTCGGCGAAGTGCGGAGCGAAGAGTTTTGTGAGATAGAACGGAGCCGTCACGCCCACACTCAGGGCATATTGGAACTCTTCATAGCTGCACTCGTCGATGCCCTTCATCAGCGGCAGGGCATTGTTGATGAGAAAGTCCACATGGCCATGCTCCTCTATCACTTCTTTCGCAAACCGTTCCAGCGTTCCCTTGTCAGCAATATCACCAACGAAATGGTTGCCCTGCTGCTTATCTATTACGCAAACCATAGCTCCCGTCTTCTGGAACTCTTCAGCGATACACCTTCCGATGCCTTGCGCGCCACCTGTTACGACGACCACTTTATCTTTGAAATCCATATTCGTTTCTGTTCGCTAAATTCTAATTTATTGGTCAAGCGGATAGGGGAAAGAATAATGTTCAATTCCAAAAGCGCGAAATTCACCATTGATAAAAGATACTTTCCAAGGATGGTAAGCCTTCAACAGCCGAGTCATTTCTTCGGCAAGTTGCTGATTGTCGCCGGGCTGGAGGACCTTAACTTCACATTCTACAAGATTGCCGTGCATGTCAACTCGTGCTTGTCGGATATAGAATATGATGCGTTTGACATTGGCGAGTTCGGGATACTTTTCTGTTTTCAAAGGAAATAACTTCCGTATGTCAGAATTGCTCTTGACTTTATTATCAAATGCGAAACCGTCAACAACATAGTTGTGATAATCTTTTTTTCCAATGACCTTTCCCTCACGGATTGTAAAGATTTGTTCATGTTCATAGTATCGTTCAAAGCCCATGTGCTGATAGTAAATCATTTTCCCCGTAGCCACACGAATGTCGTCCGTCAGCCAACTGGTCACAATACGCTCTCCTTCGACAAAATTCTTGAAAACACGAAGCAAAGTGTCGTTTGGAATGCGCTCACCTATAATTTTGCGACTATTTGTATCATAGTGTTCACATCGTATACTGTCGAGGTAGAATACGTTCTCCTCAATGCTCCAATATGAGGTGAAGCCATCCCAGTTGGCTGTAGTAATAAGGCGTTCTGCAGGTAGCACAGCCTTCAAGTGATGGTACAACAAAGAATCTCTGCATATAGGCTTGTCCAACAACGCCCAACGAGTACCATTAATAAAAATAACATCACTGTCTAGACCAGTCGCATAAGCAACAGTCGTTAATAACAGAAATTGAATACATATTAAGATCTTTTTCATAACGCTAAATTCCGATTTATCTGTTTATTGCTCTTTTGTGAATTTGTAAACAGCCAATGTCGGCAGAATGACCAATAGCAATAAGCTTATCTCCACCAATGCATACGACCCGAAATAGTCAACCAACGTCTGGAATCCCAAGATTCCATCAACCAGAAAGACTAAAAAGGCAAACCAACAAAGGAAGAATATTGCCGAATGCTTGATTTTTCTTTTCTTTAGTTTCATTTTTTTTAGTGTATTGTTTCAATGGCAAAGTTACAAATAATCCTTGAATTCGCACATAAACGGAGTGGATTTGTTTATAACTTGGATGGGGAGTCCTCTTATAAACGAAAAAAGAGAGCCGTTGAAAAGCTCTCTTTCTAATTGTGTTGTGACCCGTTTGGGGCTCGAACCCAAGACCCCCACATTAAAAGTGTGATGCTCTACCAACTGAGCTAACGAGTCTCCCTTTTTGCGGCTTTCTTTTGGAAAGCGTGTGCAAAGGTACGTTCTTTTTTTGAAACAGCCAAATTTATTGTTCCGTTTTTTTGTTGATAACGGATAATTTGCACGCTTTTGCCGTGTTTTTAATGGGAATGTTTCTTAAAGGCAATGCGCTTGTGTCACGTTGGTTGTGACGAATCTTCGGTCTCTTCAACGACATCTGTCTCATGTTCCCGTGTGACGTATCGTTGCCAATATGCCATGATGATGGTGGTGAGCGGCAGGGCGATAATCAGTCCGATGAATCCGAGCAGTGCGCCCCAGATAGAGAGGGAGAGGAGCAGGATGGCAGGATTCAGGCTCATTGCCTTTCCCATGATTTTGGGTGTGACGATGAGGTCGATGATGATTTGCACGATGCAGAAAACCAATACGGCGGCGCCGAACACTGCCCAGAAGTTCTGTCCTGTGTCGGCGGCTTTCAGCATGGCGAGGAAGGCTGTCGGGATGAGTGCCAGTGTGTGGAGGTATGGCACGAGGTCCATGATGCCGATGAGGATTCCCAGTCCGATAGCCATGGGGAAACCGATGATGGTAAAGCCGATGCAGAAGAGGATACCCATGGTGAGTGCCACGAGTCCTTGTCCGCGGATGTAGTTGTTGAGTTCGCGCTTCACGTCGCCCATGAGTTCATTCCAGAAGGGGCGGTTTTTCTTCGGGAAAATCTTAATCCAGTTCTCGGTGAGGTATTCGTAGTCGAGCAGGATGAAGAACATATATAATAATGTGATTCCCGATGCGATGATGCTCATTACGATGCTGGCTGTCTGCCCGATGAAGGAGAACAGTTTGGGCATCGCTGTCTTCAGCGCTTCGGTGAAGTCGGGGCTCTTGAAGAAGTTTTCAATGGCTTGCTGGTTGTCGTGTATCCATTCTTGTATGAGTTCGGGGAAATTCTTGAACTGCGAGCTCCCGTTCAGATGGCGCAAGATGACCTGCCCGAGCTTGTCGAACTGTTCTATCATTGGCGGGAAAATCAAGTAGAGCACTCCCCCCACGACGGCGATAACGAAGATGAGGGTGACGATGATAGAGAGTATCCGGGTGGGAACATGCAGTTTGTATTGCACGAAATTGACAATCGGGTGGAGCAGATAGGCGAGCAGCCATGCCACGAAGAATGGCAGCAGAACGCTGCTGAGGTAATCCACGAAATAAATCACGCCTCCGATGAGTAGCGCAGTGATGGTCCATCGGATGAATTTGTCGAATGTGATTTTCTGCTCTAACATGGCTGTTTCGGTTTCTGGTTAGGTTTTTGGATGTTCTTCGCTGAGGGCTTTCTGGTAGCATTCGCGGCATAGCGGCTCGTACTCGTTGGTTTCGCCGAGCAGCACGCGCTTGTCGTTATCCACCAGTCGGTGGCTGACGTATGCCAGGTTACCGCAACGCACGCAGATGGCATGCACTTTGGTCACTTCGTCGGCAATGGCACAGAGGGCAGGCATCGGTCCGAATGGCACGCCCTTGAAGTCCATGTCGAGTCCTGCCACGATGACGCGCACGCCACGGTTGGCAAGTTCGTTACACACTTCGGGCAGCCGGTCGTCGAGGAATTGCGCCTCGTCGATACCCACCACGTCGATGTCTGACGAGAGCAGCAGGATGGACGAAGAGGAATCGATTGGTGTCGAGGGAATGGAATGCTGGTCGTGGCTGACCACATCTTCTTCCGAATAGCGCGTGTCGATTGCCGGTTTGAATATCTCTACTTTCTGACGTGCAAATTCTGCCCGTTTCATGCGTCGTATCAGCTCTTCTGTCTTTCCTGAAAACATGGAGCCGCACACCACTTCTATTCTGCCGGGACGGTGTGACTCCCCAGTAAGGTTTACTGTCATAACGCTACAAAAATACAAAGACGTTTTGAATTTTGCAAACGATTGGCTCTTTTTTTCGAAAAACTTTTTTCCTATGTCTGGGGTTCGTCGTGCATCATCTGTTTCCATTTCCGGTAGCCGAGAATGGCGATGATGACGTAGAGCCCATAGAGACTGGCTTTGAAGGGGATGTCTTTGTAGAAATAGAGCCCGCAGGTGACCACATCGACGACTATCCAGATGAGCCACTGTTCGAGGTATTTGCGGGCGAGCGCCCAGATGCCCACGATGCTGAGGGCGGTCGTGAAGCTGTCGGCAAGCGGCACGGTCGAGTTCGTTTGTGTGTCGAGCAGCCAGTAGATGGCTCCCCAGATGGCGAGCGTGGCTATTGTCCATGGGAGGACGAGGCTTCGTTTGAAATGCGTGATGGGCGTCTTCTTCGCCGTTCCGCTTTTGCCTCCACCTATCCAGTGGAAGAATCCGTAAACGGTCATGGCGAGGTAGTAGAACTCCATGCCACAGTCGGCATAGAGCCCCTTCTGGTAGTAGAGCACGATGCCGAGCGACTGCATGGCGAATCCCACTGCCCACAGCCAGACGCTTGCCTTGTATTCCAAGAGGATGTAGGCAAGTCCTAACAGGGTTGTGACGATGTCTAACCAGTGGGCAGTGAGGAATTCGTTCATGGCATATTGGTTTTTATGGGGTTAGAATTTCAGTGTGATGCTGCCCATTGCCGTAAATCCTGCGGCAGGAATGAAGCCTATCTGGTAGTAACGGTTGTCGTTGGGGTGCCCGTATTCCTCTACGATGGATGAATAGACCCATCCGCTGGTGGCATAGCGGCGCGCGAAGATGTTGTTGAAGTCAAGTCCGAGCACCACGCCCTTTACGCCCATTGCCTTGCGCACTTGAGCCGTGTAGCTGAAACTGAGGTTCGTGACCGAGTAGCCGGGCAGTGAGCGGTCTTTGTTCTCGGTGTTGTCGAGGTATTGGCGGCTGACGAAGTTGGTGTGCCAGACGGCTTGGAAGCCACGGTAATGGAAGTTGGCGAAGCCGTTGAGGATGGTGCTGGGCGAGAATGCGAGGGTGGAATTGTCGTAATGGATGACGCGCCAGTCGTCATCCCAGTTCACGCTTGCATACTCGTCGAAGTCCTTGACCTTGTTCTGACTGAGGGCGGCATTGCCTTCGAGCGAGAGCCAGGGAGTGACGTTGCAGCCTGCCGACAGCTCGATGCCCATGCGATACGACCGCTTGATGTTGGTCGTTAGGTTCTCGCCGATGTCGCTTTGCTGTCCGGTCTGCACGAACTGGTCTTTGTAGTCCATGTAATAGAGGTTCACGCCAATGCGCCAGTCGCGGTTCGAGTAGCTGTAGCCGGCTTCGTAGTCGAACAGGCGTTCAGCCTTCGGGGCGGGGTAGGCTCCGTTATCGGTGAAGTTGTTGCGTTCGGGTTCGCGGTTGCTGATAGCGGCTGAGGCGTATGCCTGGTGCCCGTTCTTGTGGAAGCTGATACCTGCTTTCGGGTTGAAGAAGTTGTATTTCTCGTTGATGTCTAACCGCTGGTTGACGTATGTGCCGTCGCCGTTTTCGTAGAACTTGTCATTGACGCCGTCCGTCTTGTAGCTGACGTGGCGGTATTGTGCGTCGGCAAAGAGGTCCCACTCGTCCGTCAGGTGGTAGAGGGCTTTCAGGAAGGCGTTTCCGTCGAACTTCTTCGCGTCAGAGTCATAGTATTGATAGTCGCCGTTGCCGAGGATGTTTCGGCGCAGGGTCTCGTCTTTCACGTAAGTGATGTAGCCGAAATGGTTGCCGTCGAACTGCTGGACGGAGAGTCCGCCGATGATGTCCCACCGCTTGTTTTTGTAGCTGATGTTCCAGATGGCGCCGTAGGTGTCTTGCGTCAATCCCTTCTTGCGCACGAAGTCGGTGCGTTTCAGGGTGTTTCCCTGTGCGTCGGTGATGTTGGCAAGTCCGAATTTGCTCAGTTTGTTGTTGTATCTGAACTCGTCGTAGTATCCATATCCGTGTGTGTAGTGGAGCGATGCCGTTGTTGCCCAGTGCTCGTTGATGTCCCATGCGAGCGACAGGATGTGGTGGTGCTGCCAGAAGTTGTCCGTCGTCTTTTTCCACAGCGACCCGTCAGCCATTCTGTGCCGCTCGGTATGGTAGCCGTTGTCGTCGAAAACCAGGTGTTCATACAGGCTGTTGTATCGTCCCAGTCCTGCTTTGTAGAGGTCTTTGTAGGTCTTGATGCCTGTCTTTTCGCCGTATGTCCCGTCCATGAGGCTCAGGTCGTCGTTGCCTGCGGTGACGCCGTTCCAAGCCTGTCCGGTGCGTTCGAAGTTCCCGATGAGCTTGTAGCGCAGGGCAAACCTGTCGCCCGCGTAGCTCAGTCCGCCGTAGTAGCTTCCCGAGCGTCCCTGTGTGCCGTGTATATAGCCGTCGGTGTTGGTCTCGTGATAGGCACCGTCGAGGATGAGGTGGTTCCAGAGCAGTCCTGTGGAGAATGCTCCGCCCACGCGGTATGTGTTGTAAGAACCGTAGGAAGCCGACACTTCTGCCGACGGTTTGCTGTCGGGTGTCTTCGATGAGAGTGCGATGGTTCCGCCGAATGCGCCGTCGCCGTTGGTGGATGTTCCCACACCGCGCTGTATCTGTACCTTACCCAGCAGCGAGGCGTAGCTGTTCATGTTTGCCCAGAACACGCATTGGTCTTCGGGCGAGTTGAGAGGCACTCCGTCGAGCGTCACGTTGATGCGCGAGCCACCGGCTCCCCTGATGCGCATGTAGGTGGTGCCTGTGCCTACGCCGTTTTCGCTCCATGCCAGGATGCCGGGTGTCTGTGAGAAGAGGAACGGCAGTTCCTTGCCCGTCTTCGCAAACGACTGCAGTTCTGTCTTTTTGATGTTGGCAACCGCGAACGGCGCGTTTTTCTGTGCGTTCACACCTCTCACCACCACCTCTTGCAGGTGCTCCAGGCGGAGTGAGTCGTTGTCGTCAGCTGCGGGCAGCAGATTTCCTGCATGCACCATCGAGGCTACGATGGGAGCAGCTAAGAAAAGAAATGTTTTTTTCATTAATTGTTAGGTTTTAAATACACAAAAAAGGGGAGATTTTCAACACCTGTGAGGTGGTCCGAAAAACTTGATTTGTGTCGCCTTTATCCCTACGCCGGCATTATCCGGATCAGGTCGGAGGGTCTGTTCTCAGCCCGCAGCACGGCGGGCACCCCTTAACTTACGCTTTGTAAGTCGGTGCAAAGGTATGAATCTTTCTTGTATTTACCAACAAATTTGCGAATTTTATTTGCCCATTTCCGGCGAGACGGACAAGAAAGCGGTTTTGTATATTTATGCAGGGGATGCGGTTCGGATGGGCGTTTTGCAAACTCTTGTGTTTCAATGCGTTAAGTATGCGTTTCCAAAAGTTCAACTTTTAGCTTGCAAAAGTTGAACTTTTAGGCGATGAAAGTTGAACTTTTAGGACGCAAAAGTTGAACTTTTGGAAAGTGAAAGTTCAACTGTATATTTATACGCCCTTTTCTGTATGTTTATACCCACCCCTTCCCCTCCCGAAGGGAGGGATGAAGTCACAATTTCGTTCTCTCTCCATCTTGGGATGGAAGGGGAGCGCCTGACGGAAGTATGCACTAACTTCACTCCCCTCCCATCTCAGGGGAGGGGCAGGGGTGGGGTGTCAAACAGGGAAAAGGCAAAACAGATATGATTACGAATGCCCAATCAATCGACAGGCAAACAACCGCTAATCATAATTCTTAATTCATCATTCTTAATTCTTAATTCATGATTCATCACGTCATTCTGAGGGAATCAAAAAACGGGAACCGACTCGTCTGCGAATCGGTTCCCATTGTCGTGACAGCTGTCTGCGGACTGTTGCCGCCCGCCTGCAGCGTTTGTGTCTTATTCTTTTGGCAGCGTGCGGAATCCCTTTCCGAGGATTTCCGAGCTCTCCATGATGTTGACGAACGCTTTCGGGTCGATGCGGTGGAGCGCCAACTTGAGTTTAATCATGTCGGTACGGTCGAGCGTCACGTAGAGCATCTTGCGCTCGTTGCCCTGATAGAGACCGCTGCCGGTGATGCATGTACCGCCACGGTTGAGCTCGTTGATGACATAATCGCGGATTGGCTCCGGGTCGTCGGTGATGATGAACATGGTCTTGTAGCTCTTCATACCGTCAACCACAAGGTCGATGACCTTACCCTCGATGAAGATGACGATGACGGAGTAGATGGGCAGGCGGATATCGCCGAACGCCACGAGCGTGCTCAGGGTGATGATACCATCGACAATCATGACCAGCGTGCCGAGCGAAATCTTCGTGTACTTGTGCAGAATCATCGAGATAATGTCCGAACCACCGCTCGTTGCACCCGAACGGAAGATGAGTCCGATGGCAAGACCGTAGATGAGTCCGGCGAGCACGGTATTCAGGAAGTAGTCGGGCTGGAACCATCCGCCGTCATGGGGTATCTGCACCATGGATGTTCCTTCTCCGGCAGTCGTGGCAATCGCGCCGTCGTGAATGACGGGGTTGTAGCCCCACCAGCTCTCCAGTACGAAGGTGAAAGCGAAAATGAGAATCGTCGAGATAATCGTCTTCACACCGAATTTCGGACCGAGAATCCACGTGCCGACGATGAGCAGCGGAATATCCATACAGATGGCATAGAGCGAAATCTTCCAGGGCCAAAGCGTGTTGAACACGTTACTCAGACCGTAGGTTCCACCCGGAGCCATCAAGTAGGGATTGACAAACATCACGTCGCCCACGGCGAAGAGAATACTACCTACAATCAGCAGGATGTATGCCACAAGTTCCTGCTTGAATTTCATGTTGTTGTTCATGGATAAATCTTATTATTTGTTATTGTTTGATTGAAATTTCTTATTATTTATTTGAAATCGGCGTGCAAAGGTAATAAGATTATTATAAACCACCATAAAAAACAAGAAAAATGTGAGAGAAAAGTTTTTCTTTCCACGCCAAGCGCGTTACACATTATATATAATATAAGGGAGAAGGTGCGGCGCTCGGAATGAAATGTAACACAATCGTAACTGGAGAGAGAAGACGGGAATGCAGGTATTTGCGTAACTTTGTGCCACTAAAAGATATATGATATATGAACACTAATCCAGATTATCTATTTATTACCATTAAATTACTCGGTGCTCTCGGACTTTTGATTTACGGAATGAAGGTGATGAGTGAGGCGTTGCAGAAGATGGCAGGCTCACAGTTGCGCCACATCCTCGGGAAGATGACAACCAACCGCTTCACAGGTATGCTCACGGGTGTGCTGGTGACCAGTGCCGTGCAGTCATCGTCAGCCACGACGGTCATGACCGTATCGTTTGTCAATGCCGGACTGCTGACCCTCGCACAGGCTGTCAGCGTGATTATGGGTGCGAATATCGGAACGACGCTGACGGCATGGATCATGTCGTTGGGCTATCAGGTGGACCTCACGAGTGTGGTCTTTCCTGCATTCTTCTTTGGCATGGTCTTGATATATCGTCGCCGGCATCGCTATGCAGGCGACTTTCTTTTTGGTATCGCCTTCATGTTCCTCTCGCTCGTGATGCTGAGCAGTGCGGGAAAGGAAATGGACTTGGAACACAATCAGTCGGTAGTGGCATTCTTCTCCTCGTTCCCGACCGACAGTTATCTGACGATAATCTCCTTCCTTCTCATCGGAACAGTGATTACGGGCATCGTCCAGTCGTCGGCAGCCGTCATGGCTCTGACGATTCTGCTCTGCTCCACGGGTGTGCTCCCGATTCACCTGGGTATCGCACTGGTCATGGGAGAGAATATCGGAACGACGATGACAGCCAACCTTGCTGCACTCGGAGCGAGCACGCAGGCGCGGCGGGCAGCCTTCGCCCATCTGGTGTTCAACGTGTTTGGCGTTGTGTGGGTGCTGTTGGTGTTCTTCCCCTTTGTCGATATGGTGTGCTGGATGACCGGTTACGATGCTGAAACAGCAAACGACTCGACCCATCTGCCCGTCGTGCTGGCAATGTTCCATACATGTTTTAACCTTGCCAATACGCTGCTTCTCATAGGGTTTATCCCGCAGATTGTGCGCTTGTGTGAACGTGTCATCAAGTCGAAAGCGCCTCAGGAAGAAGAAGTCGTGCGCCTGAAATATATCCATGCCGGACTCATCGAGACGCCCGAAATCGCCCTTCTGCAAGCGCAGAAAGAGACGGCACATTTCGCGCTTCGCATCCATCGCATGTTCGGAATGGTCAGACAGTTGCTCGAAGAGCGTGACGAGAAGTCGTTCGACACCATCTTTGAGCGTATAGAGAAGTATGAGAATATCTCCGACAGGATGGAATTGGAGATTGCCTCCTATCTGGAGAGCGTCGGCAAGGCGCATCTGAGCGACGAGACGAAGATGAAAGTGCGGTCGATGATGCGTCAGGTCAGCGAGATAGAGAGTATCGGCGATGCTTGCTACAACATCGCGCGACATCTGAATCGCCGTCATTCGACAGGAGAACATTTCACGGATGCGCAGACGGAGAACCTGAAAGCAATGATGGGACTGGCAGATGACAGCCTCTGTCAGCTGGAAAGGGTGCTCAACGAGCGGAAAGAAGAACTTGACATCAGTCGTACGATGGAGATTGAGAAATCGCTGAATGACCTCCGCAACCACCTGCGAGAGCAAAATGTGGAAGATGTCAACGCCCATCGGTACACCTATTCAGTGGGAAGCGTTTACTGCGACGTGGTCAATGAGTGCGAACGCCTGGGCGACTACGTGGTCAACACGGTGGAGGCACGACTGGGGAAAGAAGAGAAATAGGAGACACCCTTGCTGCCCGAAAAAGTTAAAAAAGTAAAACGACAGTTCATTTTCTGAGTTATTCAGATTGTTTTCAGATTGCATGCAGATATTTGCGCCAGATATCAGATATTTGTGTGAATTAACTTGATTATGAACTAAAATTTTGAAATGTATGAAAAAGAAACTGTTATTTTGGGCATTATTCGTCGGCGTGTTGACCTTCACCATGTCTGCATGTGGTGACGATGACGTGGATTTGGTACCCGATCAGGTCCCTGCAGTGGTAAAGGAAAGCCTTGAGGCGATGTACCCCGGTGCAATGGCAAGGTGGGAGCTTGAGCGCGGATTGTACAAGGCAGAGTTCTACAACAGCGACCGTAAGGAAGTTAATGTCTATTTCGAGAAAAACGGAACATGGACGAAGACACATACGGATTTCAACCCGATGGACCTGCCTCAGGTGGTGAAAGACTATGCAGCCGCTAATTACTCAGACCGTTACATCGAGGACGTTGATTGGGTGGAGACTCCGCAAATCAACTATTACCTGCTCGAACTTGACCGTGAGAATAAGAATGACATCTATCTGAAGATTACGGCAGACGGCACTGTGATAAAATGACGAATGATGGTTAATCATCTGAACTGAATGGAATCCCGCGGTGAAGTGTCCTGAAAGACCTTTGTCGTGGGATTCTTGGATATCTGACAATCGCCCCTGCGTGAATTTCTACATTTAAGGAAAAATGAAATTTCTTTGTCTCAAGCGGTTTGTAATTGCCGAATTTTATCTATATTTGCCAAGAAACGAAAAAACGAGATGGGAATGAAGACAATATTAGTGGTCGATGACGAACAAGACCTGCGCGAGATTCTGCGCTTCAACCTTGCATCTTCCGGCTATCGGATAGAAACGGCAGGCTCAGCCGAAGAGGCAATGGGCAAACTGACAGGCGTTGACCTGATACTCCTGGATGTCATGATGGACGGCATGTCGGGATTCGAGATGACGGAACGGCTGAAGAAGAATCCGCAGACTGCTGCCATTCCCGTTATCTTCCTTACAGCCAAGGACACGGAAAGAGATTTGCTTCATGGGTTCCAACTGGGTGCCGACGACTATATCTCGAAACCATTCTCGCTCAAAGAGGTGAAAGCACGGGTGAAGGCTGTGCTCAACCGCACGGCACCGCCGACACCGACAATGGACAAGAATCTCTCATACGAGGGATTGGTCGTGGACGAAAAGACAAAAGCCGTGACGACAGACGGGAAGACCATTCTCCTCACACCGACCGAACTACAACTGCTCACACTGTTCTTGACGGAGCGGGGAACGGTGTTTTCGCGAGAGGAATTGCTGCGACGCGTGTGGCGAAACGACGTAATCGTAACAGACAGGACGGTTGACGTCAACATCACACGACTGAGAAAAAAGGTCGGAAGGTATGCTGCGAACATTGCAACAAGGCAGGGATTTGGATATTATTTCGAAGAGAAACCGTCAGAAAAACGAGAGCACAAATGAAAAAACTCAGTGAAGGAAAGAAAATGTTTCTTAGCGTGATGGCGATTTTCATCGTTTACAGCATCACGTTTCTCGCTTTTGACGACTATGACCGGCGCAAGATTGAACCGATGTACAAGCAGGTCGATTGGAACCTGCTGCTCTTCTCGCTGCTTATACTCGTCTTACTGGCGATATTGCTGTATCGGTATGCCCGGCGCATGGATGCCCGCATCAAAGACGAACAGAACGAGATGCAGAGCCAGATGCGCAGAAGAATGACGGAAAACATCGCACACGAACTCAAAACACCAGTGTCGGGAATACTCGGATACATGGAAACCATCTTGGAGAACCCCGACGTGACGGAGGAAATGAAACACCAGTTCATCGTCCGTTCATACGGTCAGGCAAAACGATTGAAAGCACTGCTGCAAGACATTTCCATGCTCACTCGCATGACCGACGCATCGGAGATGTTCGAAATAGAGGATGTCAACGTGTCGCGGATTGTCGCAGACTTGTCGCAAGACATGGAGCAAGGACTTAGCGCACGGAACATGACTTTCATAAACAACCTTCCGGCAGGCATCGTCATCAATGGCAACAGGCAATTGCTGGAAAGCATCTTCTGGAACCTGTTCGACAATGCAATGAAATATGCAGGCGAAAATACCACCATAAGACTGAGTGCAACGGAGCGGAACGACAGGTGGCACTTCACGTTCTCAGACAACGGAACGGGAATCAGTGAAGAACATTTTGAACGAATCTTCGAGCGTTTCTACCGAGTGGATAAAGGGCGCAGCCGACAAATGGGAGGCACAGGACTGGGGCTCAGTATTGTCAAGAATGCTGTACAGTTTCACGGCGGCACCATTTCAGCACATCACAACGCCGACGATAAAGGCCTGTGCTTGGAGTTTACGATAAAGAAATGACCCAAAAACGCGCTTACATAAACACGCAAAAGCGGGCATATGACTATGCCGTTGGACTTTCACTTTCCCAAAGTACCTCTCTCCATTTCAAAAGTTATACTTTCAAAAACCAAATTCAGTGAATTTACTCACCAATTTCAGTGAATTTGGTGACCAATTTCAGTGAAATTGCAAAATAGGCGTTGAACTTTCATCGGAGAGAAATGAAGGTTCAGTAGATATTAAGTGGGGATAATGGCAAACAAGTAGGGGTCGGTCGATGTATCGACCCGCAGGAGGGGCAATGGTCGGGCGGATATACCGTCCGACCCTACGATGTATAGAGCGCATGGCAAATGTTTCAATGCGAGCGGATTACAAATCCGCCCGAACGAGCGCTTGCATCAGTTTTGTCTCGTGTAATTCTTGTATAGAGTAAAATTATCCTGCCAATCGTTTTCTATTTCATTTTTTTTCATTACTTTTGCAGCCGATTTAAAAGGAATCAGAGTGCTTGGTAACCTCTTAAAAAACAAGAAAAATGGTAGAAAAACGACAAACAGTGAGTGTGCTGTTTATGCTTTTGAGCATACTCTTTTGCGTTTGCCTGATAGCGGCAAACCTCTTTGCTACAAAGCAAATCGCCCTTGGTCCTATTTCAGTAACCGGTGGCTTGCTGATATTCCCTGTGTCATACATCGTCAACGACTGTGTGTGTGAAGTGTGGGGCTATCGGAAAGCGCGCCTCTTGATATGGACGGGGTTTGCTATGAATTTCTTCTTTGTGCTGATGGGCGGTCTTTGCGACATCATACCGGCAGCACCCTATTACGAGAACACGGAAGGCTTTCATGGAGTTTTCGGATTGGCACCCCGCATAGCAGCCGCTTCGTTCTGTGCGTTTCTTGTCGGTTCGTTCCTCAATGCTTATGTCATGAGCCGCATGAAAATCAATTCACAAGGAAAACACTTCTCCCTTCGTGCCATTGCCAGCACTGTTATCGGAGAGAGTGCCGACTCGCTGATATTCTTTCCGTTGGCGCTCGGCGGCGTGATACCGTTTGAGGCACTTCCCCCACTGATGCTTTGGCAGGTGGTTTTGAAGACGGCTTACGAGATTATCGTGCTGCCTGTTACCATCCGTGTGGTCGATTTTCTGAAGAAACACGAGCAGACTGATGTCTATGATGAGAATATCAGTTATTCCGTGTGGAAGATTTTCCATATTTCATAGTGTGTCACAATCAAGAAAGATATTAGGAAAAACAATATAAGAACATGAAAAGAGAAGACGAAGGATTGCAGAGTCTGGGACAGGAGACCAACTACGTATTTAACTATAATCCCGGTTTGTTGGAAGCATTTCAAAACCGCCACACCGAGAACGACTATTGGGTGCGTTTCAACTGTCCGGAGTTCACGTCGCTCTGTCCGATAACCGGTCAGCCCGACTTCGCCGAAATACGCATCAACTATGTGCCCGACCAGCTGATGGTGGAGAGCAAGAGCCTGAAGCTATACCTGTTCAGCTTCCGCAATCATGGCGATTTCCATGAGGACTGCGTGAATACCATCATGAAAGACCTCATCAAACTCATGCAGCCGAAATATATTGAGGTAATCGGGCTGTTCACGCCACGCGGCGGCATCAGCATCCATCCTTTTGCAAACTACGGAAAGCCCGGCACGAAATACGAGCAGCTTGCCGAAGAGCGTTTCCGTAATTATTGAAGGAGAAACATCTCAAATCTTTATGATAGGTATCAAATAGAGTCAGCGTTTCATAGCAATCGCTGACTTTTTTATTGCTCAATATCTGAAAGCAAAATCGGCAAATAAGCTTACAAATATCCGCCCAAAAAAGGAAGTTTTGATGTTTTTGTGAAAAAAAACGGGAGAATGATGTGATAATTGTTTTTTTTTCTATACTTTTGCACCATAAAAATAAACTTATAGAAAAACAAATAAATGAAAAAGAAAATTCAGTTCAGTCTCGTTTATCGAGACATGTGGCAGTCTTCCGGCAAGTTTCAGCCGCTGAAAGACCAGTTGGAGCGTATCGCTCCGGTAATCATTGACATGGGAGTGTTCGACCGCGTGGAGACCAATGGTGGTGCATTCGAGCAGGTAAATCTTCTTGCCGGTGAGAACCCTAATGACGCAGTGCGCGCATTCTGTAAGCCATTCAACGAAGTGGGCATCAAAACCCATATGCTCGACCGCGGCTTGAACGCATTGCGTATGTATCCCGTTCCCGACGATGTGCGTGAGTTGCAGTACAAGGTGAAGCACGCACAGGGCGTGGACATCCCTCGTATCTTCTGCGGCTTGAACGATGTCCGCAACATCATTCCTTCCGTGAAATGGGCAAAGGCTGCCGGCATGACCCCGCAGGCAACACTCTGTATCACCACCTCTCCGATTCACACCGTAGAGTATTATAGCAATATTGCAGAACAGTGTATCGAAGCTGGTGCTGAGGAAATCTGTCTGAAAGATATGGCAGGTATCGGACAGCCCGCATTGCTCGGTAAACTGACAAAAGCCATCAAGGACAAACATCCTGATATCATTATTCAGTATCACGGACACTCTGGTCCTGGTTTGTCAATGGCTTCTATCCTGGAAGTATGTAACAACGGTGCCGACGTGATTGATACCGCTATCGAACCACTCTCTTGGGGTAAGGTTCATCCAGACATCATCTCCGTTCAGAGCATGCTGAAGAACGAAGGATTCGAAGTGAAGGAAATCAATATGAACGCCTACATGAAGGCGCGCTCACTGACCCAGGAGTTCATCGACGACTGGCTCGGCTACTTCATCAACCCAGGCAACAAGCACATGAGCTCGCTCCTGCTCGGCTCGGGACTTCCCGGCGGCATGATGGGCTCGATGATGGCAGACCTTGCTGGTATCCACAAGGTGATCAACAATACGCTGAAAGCAAAAGGCGAGCCCGAACTCTCTACCGACGACATGCTCGTGAAGCTGTTCAATGAGGTTGAATACGTATGGCCGCGCGTAGGTTATCCACCACTCGTGACACCGTTCAGCCAGTATGTGAAGAACATCGCCCTCATGAACCTGCTCACCATGGCACAAGGCAAGGGACGCTTCGTCATGATGGACGACTCGATGTGGGGAATGATTCTCGGCAAGAGCGGACGCATACCGGGCGAAATCGACCAGGAACTCAAAGACCTTGCAGCTAAGCAGGGACGCGAATTTACCGATGCAGACCCGCGTACACTCATTCCGAACGCACTCGACGACTTCCGCAAGGAAATGGACGAGAACGGATGGGATTACGGAAAGGACGACGAGGAACTCTACGAACTCGCTATGCACCCCGAGCAGTATCGCAACTACAAGAGCGGACAGGCGAAGAAAAACTTCCTCGAAGACCTGCAGAAAGCAAAGGATGCAAAACTGGGCAACACGCTGACGCCGGAGCAAATCTCCGAATTCAAGCACGCCAAGGCAGACGCTATCGTATCGCCCGTCAAGGGACAAATCTACTGGGAGTTCAATGGCGATGGCGAACAGGAGCCGACCGTAGAGCCGTTCATCGGCAAAGAGTATAAGGAAGGCGAGCCGTTCTGCTACATCCAGACACCGTGGAGCGAGATCATGCCCGTTCCCGCAGCGCTCGGAGGCAAACTCGTGGAAATTAAGGCTAAGCGCGGCGCACACGTTCAGAAAGGCGAAGTAATTGCTTACATCGAACGTCCGCACGAAGAAGCATGAACGTAGATTATATTCACATAATTGAGAAACTTTACGGCAAGGAGGATAGCGCACTCAAGCGCATCCTCCTTGTTCATTCACGCGCTGTCGCACAAAAGGCTCTCCGAATAGTTGATGCCCACCCAGAAATGGCGCTCGACCGTCAGTTCGTAGAGGAGGCAGCCATGCTCCACGATATCGGCATCATCCGTTGCGACGCGCCCGGAATCGAATGTTTCGGCACCGAGCCCTATATCCGTCACGGAATACTTGGCGCAGCCATGTTGCGCAGCGAGGGATTGGAGCGCCACGCACGGGTTTGTGAGCGCCACACGGGAGCAGGACTGTCGCGTCAGGACATCGTTTCGCAAAACCTGCCATTGCCACAACAGGACTATCTGCCCGAAACCCTCGAAGAACAACTCATCTGCTATGCCGACAAGTTCTTCTCCAAGACACGTCTCGAGCAGGAGAAGACCATCGATCAGGCAGAGCGCAGTCTCGCCAAGTTCGGAGAGGAAGGGCTCCAGCGCTTCCGCCACTGGAAACAACTCTTTGCTTAACTACAAGAAAAAACTTATTTTTGCAATATGAACGAATGGATTACAGCAGCAAATGACGTGATATGGAGCTATGCGCTGATATGGGCGCTTGTCGGGTGCGGACTATGGTTTACCTGGCGCACGCGCTTCGTGCAATTCCGTATGGTGGGCGAGATGTTCCGGCTGCTCACCGAGTCGGTTGTCAGCACGACAAAAGGAGTGAAGCACATTTCCTCCTTTCAGGCATTTGCCGTCAGCGTGGCAACTCGTGTAGGTACGGGCAATCTCGCAGGTGTCGCTACAGCCATCGCAGTCGGAGGTCCCGGAGCGATATTTTGGATGTGGGTTATCGCACTCATTGGTGCAGCCAGTGCTTTCGTGGAATCAACACTGGCACAGCTCTTTAAGCAGAAGCACAAAGATTCGTTCATCGGCGGACCAGCCTATTACATCCAGCGCGGTCTGCGTCTGCGTTGGATGGCAGTATTGTTTGCCGTACTCATTGCGATTCAATTTGGGTTTGCCAGTATTTCCATTCAGGCAAACACCATCTGTGGCGCCATGGAAGAGGCATTTGGATGGTCGCCTCTGTGGGTGGGAATAGCCTTGACGCTTATGACGTTGCTGATTATTTTTGGCGGCATTCAGCGAATAGCCTTTGTCAGCTCCATCTTAGTGCCAATCATGGCTGTCGGCTATGTGTTACTTGCGTTGGTGATTATCATCATCAATATCGACCAGGTTCCGAATGTGCTGAAACTCATCGTCTTGAATGCCTTCGGGTTTGAACAGGTGGCGGGCGGCAGCATAGGGGCTGTAATCATGATAGGCATAAGGCGCGGACTCTTTTCCAACGAGGCAGGAGAAGGCAGTGTGCCTAACGTTGCGGCTACGGCAACGACGACCCATCCTGTGAAGCAGGGACTCATACAGGCACTCGGCGTCTTTACCGATACGCTGTTGGTGTGCTCATGCACGGCGTTCATTATCCTTATCAGCGGCATCTATCAGACGACCGAGTTGAACGGCATTGCGCTGACGCAGTCGTCGCTTCAGGCTGAAGTGGGTAGCTTTGGACCATTCTTTGTGGCAATAGCCATCTTTTTCTTTGCTTATTCCAGCATCATCGGCAACTACTATTATGGTGAGGTAAATATCCGCTTCATTACGTCCAGTCCTAAGGTCATGACACTTTTCCGACTTTTCTCCGGTGGCGTGACGGTGATGTTCGGCGCCCTCGCCAGCTTTGACTTGGCATGGAACATTGTCGATTTCTTCCTGGCACTTCTGACGGCATGCAACCTCTTTGCCATCGTCCTCTTAGGCAAATATGTGTATCGCCTGTTGGAAGACTATCGCCAGCAGAAGCGGAAGGGCATCAAAGAGCCCGTATTCCATCGCAGTCAGATACCTGAATTGGAAGATAAACTCGACTGTTGGGAATAACCTTGCGCCGGCGCAAGACGGACGGAAGTTGCTGTCCTTTTTCTGCAAGCGTATAAACATACAGAAAAGGGCGTATAAATATGCAGCTGAACTTTCACTTTCCAAAAGTTGAAGTTTTGCGTCCTGAAAGTTCAACTTTCACCGCCTAAAAGTTCAACTTTTGCAAGCTAAAAGTTGAACTTTTGGAAACGTATACTTAACGCACTGAAACACAGGAATTTGCAAAACGCCCATCCGAACCGCATCCCCTGCATAAATATACAAAACCGCTTTCTTGTCTGCCTCACCGGGAATGGGCAAATAAAATCCGTAAATTTGTTGGCAAATACAAGAAAGATTCATACCTTTGCACCTATACATGAACAGGTAAAAAGTAAAACAAATTTCACAGAAAGGATAAACATGGAGAAAATCAAAGGGCTCATCGACGCCCCCTTTACCCCGATGCTTGCCGATGGCAGCATCAATCTTACCATCATTCCCGAATATGCTGCTATGTTGCAGCGCAATGGTTTGAAAGGCATATTCATCAATGGCTCCAGTGGCGAAGGCTATATGCTTACAGAGGAAGAGCGTATGCAGATAGCCGAAGCATGGATGGATGCCACTAAAGATTTCACCGACTTCAAGGTCATCGTCCACGTGGGCAGCACCTGCGTCCGTTCTTCCCGACGACTGGCTGAGCATGCTCAGGCGATAGGAGCCTTCGGTATCGGTGCGATGGCGCCTCCCTTCCCCAAGGTGGGACGCATCGAGGAACTGGTGAAATACTGCGAGGAGATTGCCTGTGGCGCTCCCAGCCTGCCTTTTTATTTCTACCACATCCCAGCCTTCAACGGCGCTTTCCTTTCCATGTACGACTTCCTTCAGGCGGTGGATGGTCGCATCCCCAATTTTGCAGGTATCAAATACACCTTCGAGAGCCTCTACGAGTACAATCGTTGCCGCCGCTATAAGGACGGCAAGTTCGACATGCTCCACGGTCAGGACGAAACCATTCTGCCCTGTCTGGCTATGGGCGGCGCACAAGGTGGCATCGGTGGCACGACGAACTACAACGGACGCTGCCTCACCGGCATTCTCAAAGCATGGGAGGAGGGCAACCTGGAGAAAGCCCGCGCCCTTCAGAACTACGCCCAGGACGTCATCGACGTCATCTGCCACTTCCGAGGCAACATCGTGGGGGGCAAGCGTATCATGAAGCTGATAGGGCTCGACCTTGGTCCCAACCGCACCCCATTCCAGAACATCACCCCTGAAGAAGAGACTCAGCTCCGCAAGGAACTCGAGGCTATCGACTTCTTCAACCATTGCAATAAGTAGCGGAAGGTGTAGATGAAGAAACGATTCCTCCTTTTCCTGTTGGCAGCACTGATTCCCTTGTGTCTGCTCGCCGGCGACGATATTCCCTCCCGCCGTTTCAACACCGTCACGTTTACTCCTGCGAGCCCGCTGTCTGCTTTTGGCGGACAGGGAGTAAGTGGTGCTTTTGTAGGAACCGTGCCTAAGAATGCTGCGACCACCTCGCACAGCATATTGGTAGCTGGCGGTTGCAATTTTCCCGATGTTCCGGCTGCTGAAGGCGGACAGAAGGTTTTCTATGCAGACATCTATGCTATTGCGCTCGATGAAGCCTCTTCGCATGGCACTGCCGCATCCGAAGTGGCAGCCTCCGGGAGCAGCTCTCCGACGTGGAAGCGCATCGGCTCGCTGCCTGCTGCATTAGCCTATGGTGCCAGCGTCACGACACCGGAAGGAATCGTCTGCTTAGGAGGCACGACTGACGGTCGTCATAGTGAGCGTTTTGCAGCCCTTTTGGCGTTTGATAAGAACAGAAAGTTCATCAGTCGTCCCCTGCCGCCGCTTCCCGTGTCTCTCGACAATTTCGCCGCCGCCTTTGGCGATGGTTACATCTATGTGGCTGGAGGTCAGCACGATGGCGTTCCCAACCATAAGGCTTTCCGCCTGAAATGGCCCTTACCCGCTTCCTGGTTTGATTCACAAAGAGGTGCCGGGTGGGAGGAATTGCCCCATCTGCCAGGTCCTGCCCGCGTGCAGCCCACCGCTGCCGTGCAGAAAGGTGCCGTCGGCAGCAACTTTTACCTATTTGGAGGCTATGACCCGCGCACTCAGAAGGTCGTCACCGGTGGCATCTATTATGATGCACGCAAAAAGAATTGGTGTACCACGAGTCCTATGAAAGAATCAGCCTTGGTGGGTGCCGCCGCTGTCCCGTCGGGTGCAGCCCATATTCTCTTTTTCGGAGGTGTGGACAAAGGCGTTTTTGAAAGTGCCCTCCAGCGCAATGCCCTCCTTGCCGATACCGCCAGTCAGACGGCAGAGCGCCTCGTAGATTTGCGTAAAGAGGCACACAGTTACATGACCCAACCCCCAGCATGGTACAAGTTCCGCCGCAGCATACTCGTCTATCATACCATTACCGACTCTTGGACAGAGATTGCAGACAGTCCTCTCCTTGCCCGTGCTGGTGCTGGTGTCACACCTGTCGGTTCCCGGGCAGGTTCCTTCTCCGCCCTCGTTATCGGCGGCGAAGAAAAACCGGGTGTCCGTTCCTCAGACGTCACTCGTGTCGATGTCAGCTACGACGCCCATTTCGGCTGGCTCAACTGGACCGTCCTCATCCTCTATCTCCTCGCCATGGTCTATCTCGGCTTCTATTTCATGCGCCGCGCCAGCAACTCCAGTGACGATTTCTTCAAAGGCGGTGGTCGCATTCCTTGGTGGGCTGCAGGCATCAGTATCTTCGCCACGATGCTGTCTGCGATTACCTATATGAGCATCCCCGCCAAAGCCTACGCCACCGACTGGACCTACTATCCCATGCAGATTTGCATCCTGCTCGTTTCACTTCCCGTCATCAGATACTATCTCCCTTTCTTCCGTCGCTTGAACGTCACGACGGCATACGAATATTTGGAGCGTCGCTTCAATAGTGCTACGCGCGTCATGGCATCCATCCTCTTCATTGTTTTCATGATAGCCCGCACGGCTCTCGTCCTTTTCCTGCCGTCACTGGCAATGACCGCCGTCACCGGCATCAATATCTATATGTGTATAGCGCTCATGGCACTGATTACCATTCTCTATTGCAGCATGGGTGGTGTGGAGGCTGTCATTTGGGGCGATGTCATTCAGGGCATCATCCTTGTGGGAGGAGCCGTTCTCGCAGCCGTCTATCTCATCGTCAATACAGGTGACAACGGAGCCGGCGATTTCTGGCAGATAGCTACCGACCATGACAAGTTCCGCCTCTTCCTCTTTAACACCGAGGAACCTTTCGATTTCGTCAATGCCACATGGTGGGTGGTTATTCTCGGAGGCTTGGCGAATAACCTCATCTCCTACACCAGCGACCAGACCGTCATTCAGCGCTATCTCACCACCTCCAACGAGAAGAGCGCAGCCCGCGGTATCCTGACCAACGGACTGATGTCTGTCATCGTCACCATTGTCTTTTTCACCATCGGAACAGGGCTCTACACCTTCTTCAAGACACATCCCGCAGCGTTGGATATCACGATGGACAAGAGCGATGCCATCTTCCCCTTCTTCATGATATCACAACTGCCTTCCGGGGTTGCCGGACTCCTGATTGCCGCCGTTTTTGCTGCCACGATGTCAACCATCGGTTCCAATATCAACTCTATCTCCACCGCCTTCACTGTGGACCTCTGGTCGAAATGGAAAAGAGATTCAACCAGTGATGTCCGCACCGCCCGCATCGCAGGCGTCTGTGCCGGTCTTCTCGGCATGGGCATTGCCTGTCTCATGGCAACAGTTGACATACAGTCGCTTCTCGACTACTTCAACACGATTCTTGGTCTCTTCAGTGGTGGCATAGGCGGTCTGTTCCTGATGGGCATCTTCTTTCCTCGTATCGGCTCGCGCGCTGCCCTCATCGGTTTCCTCTGCGGCACCGCCACCGTCTTCTATATGAACTTCTATACCCAGGCAAACTTCCTCCTTTTCGGCTTTGTCTCTATACTCGTCAGTGTCCTTGTCGCCCTTCTCCTCAGCATCTTCATGCCACAGCAGAAAGAGCAGTCGGGACTGACGTGGAAGACTTTGAATAGATAGAACTAAATAAAAAATGAAGATTATGAATAAAGAAATGACTGATTTCAAGCAATTGGCGGAGCAATACCGCACAGAACTTCTCGACCGCGTTGTTCCTTTCTGGCTTGACAAGAGCCAAGACCATGATTTCGGCGGCTACTTCACCTGTCTTAATCGTGACGGAAGTGTTTATGACACGGACAAGTTCATCTGGCTGCAAGGGCGTGAGGTGTGGATGTTCGCCAAACTCTACAACGTCGTAGAGCAGCGTCAAGAGTGGCTCGACGCTGCCATTCAGGGTGCCGAGTTTCTGAAAAAGCATGGACACGACGGCAAGTTCAACTGGTATTTCGCCCTCGACCGCGAAGGACGTCCCCTCGTGGAGCCCTATAACATATTCTCCTACACCTTTGCAACCATCGCTTTCGGTCAGCTCTCCATCGCTCTTGCCACAGCTGCCGGAAATGGGCTGACAGCCATCAAGTGTCCGGCTGATGGCGAAACTGTTGATACGACAGCGCTCTCAGCCGATTACGCAGCTATCGCCCGCCGCACTTTCGATATTGTCCTTTCCAAGATAGACAATCCCAAGGGACAATGGAACAAAGCCGTTGCAGGTTCCCGCTCCCTCAAGACTTTCGACCTCCCCATGATTCTCTGCAATGTTGCCCTTGAGGTGGAATCGCTCATTGCGCCTGATTTCCTGCAGAAAGCCATCGGCGATTGCCTCCACGAAGTCATGGATGTGTTCTATCGTCCTGAGCTCGGTCTTATTGTTGAAGCGTTGGGCAATGACGGCAACCTTGTTGACTGCTTCGATGGTCGGAAGCTCAATCCTGGCCATGCCATCGAAGCCATGTGGTTTGTCATGGACCTCGGTAAGCGTCTGGAGCGTCCCGAACTCATCCGGAAGGCAGTGGACATCTGTCTGCAAGAAGTTGAGTATGGATGGGACAAGCAGTACGGTGGTATCTTCTACTTTATGGACCGTCTCGGCTATCCTCGTCACGAGCTCGAATGGGATCAGAAACTCTGGTGGGTGCATCTCGAAACCCTCATCTCTCTCATCAAGGGCTATCAGTTGACCGGTGACGAGCGTTGTCTTGAGTGGTTTCAGCGTGTTCACGACTACACATGGTCTCACTTCCGCGATTCCGAATACCCCGAGTGGTATGGTTACCTCAATCGCCAAGGCGAAGTGCTTCTCCCACTGAAAGGCGGCAAGTGGAAAGGCTGTTTCCATGTTCCCCGCGGTCTCCTCAACGTCTGGAAAATCCTTGAAGAACTGGCATCCAGACAGTAGGGTGGTGAACAAACAATCAAAACATTTTCTGCACGTCGTGGCATAGGACTAAAAGATCAAATAAAGTATATCATTCGAGCTTCCCCCACGCACTCCCTTTTTGAGTGTCGTGGGGGATTTCCGTTTTCATAGCCGCGTCAGATTGATACGTCAGATTGATGGATAACATGTTAAAATAAGTATAATAACAACGTTATTCGATGATTATTCCGTAACTTTGCACCTCTATATGCGAACGAAACTCGTCATATTCTTCCTGCTGGCAGCCATCATTTTCGTGATGGCAGGCACGGCTACGCCCCCGCGCAGAATGGCTGCAGCGATGGGTATGCCGCAGCGTGACACCATCCCCGAGACCGATTCGCTGAACAAGAATGTGGTGGATACGACGAAGATGGACTCGCTCGAACTGGCAATCTATCGTCATAACAAGGCTGTGGACGACTCCATTCACCTCGACTCACTCAACCGTGCGAAGTCGAGTGGCATTGATGCACCCGTGCAATATACAGCAAACGACTCACTGGTGTATGATGCAACAAGTAGGACAGCCTATCTGTACGGCTCATCGCAGGTGGATTATGAGAATATGACGCTCAATTCCGACCGCATTTATATTCGTCTGGACAGCAATCTGGTACATGCTGTCGGAACGCCTGACTCGCTGGCTGACAAGGGAGTAAAGGGTCGCCCGAACTTCAAAATGGGTCAGGATCAGTACGAAAGCGACACCATTGCCTTCAACTTCAAGACAAAAAAGGGTTTTATCAACAACGTCTATACAGCACAGGAAGACGGATTCCTGTTCAGCGAACGCTCGAAACGCGATGCTGAGGGCAATTTATACATTGAGCACGGACGCTATACGACCTGCGACGAGGAGCACCCCGACTTCTATATCGCCCTCTCACGGGCAAAGGTGCGTCCCGGAAAGGATGTCGTCTTCGGACCGGCATACCTGGTTGTAGCCGATGTGCCGCTTCCACTCGCCATTCCCTATGGTTTCTTCCCCTTCTCGAAGAAGTACAGCAGCGGATTCATCATGCCCTCATACGGCGACGAGCGTGATATGGGATTCTATCTCCGCGACGGCGGATACTATTTCGCCATCAATGACAAGTGGGACTTGAAACTGCTTGGAGAAATCTATACGAAGGGTTCCTGGGGCGTGTCAGTAGCCAGCAACTACCGCAAGCGCTACAAATATAGCGGCAGTATTTTTGCCAGCTATCAGGACACAAAGACAGGAGACAAGGGCATGCCCGACTATGCGCGGCAGGAAAGTTTCAAGATACAGTGGAGCCACAGGCAGGACCCGAAAGCCAACCCCTTCAGCACGCTGTCGGCAAGTGTCAACTTCGCCACGACAAGTTATGAGCGAAACAACCTGAACAGCATGTACAATCCGCAGGCGATGACGCAAAGTACGAGAACATCGTCCGTCAGCTGGAGCACCACCTTTTCGAGCATTGGCTTGTCGCTCAGCGCCACAGCCAACCTTGCACAGAACATGCGTGACTCCACGATATCAATGACGCTGCCCGACCTGAATATCTCCATCAGCCGGTTCAATCCCTTCAAACGGAAAAAGATGGTGGGAAAAGAGCGATGGTATGAGCGGATAGCCGTCAGCTACGACGGACAGTTCAGCAACTCCATCACCACGAAGGAAGACAAACTGCTGAAAGCCAATCTCATCAAAGATTGGCGCAACGGCTTCAGACACCATATTCCCATCAGTGCGAACTTCACGCTGGCAAACTTCATCAACATCAATACGTCGTTCGACTTCACCGACCGCATGTACACAAGCAAGGTCATGCGCTCATGGGACGATGCCAATCGGACGGAAGTTGCTGACACCACCCATGGCTTCTACAACGTGTATAACTGGTCGCTCAACTTCTCCGCTTCCACCAAGCTGTATGGTTTCTATGCACCGAGCCGCAAAATCTTCGGCGACAGAATCCAGAAAGTGCGCCACGTGATTACACCCACCATCGGGTTCAGTTTCGCTCCCGACTTTGGTACCGACCGCTACGGATATTACGATACCTACCAGCGGACGAACGAAGATGGTAGCGTCGATTTGGTGAGATATTCGCCGTTCGAGGGTTCGCTGTATGGAGTGCCGGGGCGTGGCAGGACAGGAAACATCTCTTTCGGGCTTGAAAACAATATTGAGATGAAGGTGCGCTCGGACAAAGATTCCACCGGATATAAGAAAATCAGCATTATTGACAACTTGGGCTTGCGCATGTCCTACAACATGGCAGACAAAGAGCGCCCGTGGAGCAACCTCTCCGTGGATCTCCGCCTGAAGTGGTGGAAGAACTATACGTTCAATATGAACGCTGTCTTCGCCACCTATGCCTACGACTTGGATGAAAACGGAAGACCTTATATCGGCACGCACACCGAATGGGGACGTGGACGGTTCGGACGTTTCCAAGGCATGTCGCAAAACATCTCCTTCACACTGACGCCGGAGAAACTGCGCAAGTGGTTCGGAGGAGGAGAAAGCACTGAGGAAGACGATAGGAGAAACGAAAACAATGACGAGGGAATCAATACCGATATCGAATCGAATATCGATGAGGATATGGAGCGCGGAAAGCATGGAGCCAAGAAAAAGAGTGGCGGAAAAGCCGAGACCGACGACGACGGATATATGATTTTCAACATCCCTTGGTCGCTCACCTTCGGATATGGTATCACCATGCGCGAGAATATGGATATCAACAAATTCAATTACAAACGGATGCGCTATCCCTATAAATTCACTCAGACGCTCAACGTGAGCGGTAATGTGCGCATTTCTGACGGATGGAACATCAGTTTCGCCAGCGGCTACGACTTCGATACCCACAAAATCTCCATGACAACGGCATCGCTCTCACGCGACCTGCATTGTTTCAATATGTCATGCTCAGTCGTGCTCGCACCTTACACGAGCTATAACTTCACGTTCCGCTGCAACGCTTCGACGCTGACCGATGCGCTGAAATATGACAAGCGCAGTGGTGCTACCAATGCCGTGCAGTGGTATTGATGAACACAAAGTCTAATAAACCGATGTGGGTAGAATGGATACGTGAAGTTATCCGGAAATCCGTCTGAGGTCGTCTTCTTCACCTACAATCCAAATAATGTCTCCTTTTTCGAAACGGCGTGCAGGGCTCATCGCCGTCAGGTTCTCCTCGCCCTCTTCTAAGCCCACGACCATGCAGTTATAGATGTCGCGGATGCCACTCTCCTGCAAGGTCTTTCCGATGAAAGGGCTGTTGCTGTTGACAATGATCTGGCGCAGTTTCATTTCCCGCTTTTCGATATCCGGGTCATCTTGGTGCAGTTCTTTGTTGATGATGGTGTTGAAGTTAGCCAGCTGATCGTCGCTTCCGATGACTTGTATGCGGTCGTTAGGGAAGAGCACCGTGTCGCCGCCGGGAATATTGATGCGCCTTCTGCCACGCAAGATGCTGCTCACATGAACGCCGAAACGTCGTCCCACCTGCAATTCGCCAAGTGTCTTCCCAACCCATGTAGAGTCATCGGGCACATCAATTTCCGCAATGTGCACGTCGCGGTCGAGCAGGTGTCCTTCGTAAAGCGGTTTTTTCTTGCCGAGCACTTGTGCTTCGATATCCCGTGAGCGCAAGTTCTGAATGAACATCCTTTCGAGTCTGATGCTGCGCTGTTTGAGCGAGCGTGACAAAATCATGAGCACAAGCAGTGCGATGCCGATACAAATGATAAGTGCGTTGGAGAATTGCGTCAGCCGGTTGCAGATATAGAAGATGAAACTCAATGCTATCAGAAGCCGCACGAGGATGGTGAAGATAAGCGGCAGGCGGTTCAGGCGATTGTCTGTCCACAATGCCTTGAACTCTTCACTGTGGTTTTTCTTCATCACAATGGCGCGCAGGAAAGGAGAAATGAGCAGTATCGTGAGCAAGCCACAGATGATGTCAGTCCAGAAATGAAGCTGATTCCCCAGGAGCTTATCCATGAATGGCACGAAGAAAGTGAGCATGATGGCTGTGATGGCAGCGGAAAGGATGCTGTAGATAATCGTGTTGCGCAGCATCTGTATCAGTAGCCGCTTCCAAAGGTTCTGATCGGTGGCTGTCGTTGACTGATTGACAGAAATGCGGTTCAGACGTTTGATCCAGTTGATAGGCAACCGTTGTTCCAATGTCGTGTAACAAGGTTTCGACAGGCGTATCATATAGGGTGTGAGGAAGGTCGTGATGACCGAAACGGCAACCACCACCGGATAGAGGAACTTGCTGATGACACCCAGCGAGAGACCGAGCGAGGCGATGATGAATGAGAACTCACCAATCTGTGCCATCGAGAATCCACAGCGCATGGCAGACTTGAGCGTCTGACCGCTGAGCATGAAGCCTATTGTTCCGAAGATGCTTTGTCCTAAAAGAATGGTCAGTACGATAGCAATAATCGGGAGGGCGTATTCAACCAAGATGTTCGGATCGACCAGCATACCTACCGAAACGAAGAAGATGGCGCCGAAAAGATTCTTCACCGGCTCCACCAGACGGATAATCTTTTCAGCCTCAATGGTTTCTGCAAGGATGGACCCCATGATGAATGCACCGAAGGCACTGCTGAAGCCAACTTGTGTGGACAGTACCGCCATCGCACAGCAAAGTCCGAGCGACACGACCAGCAGCACTTCATTGTTGACCAGTTTGCGCACCGAACGGAGGAACCACGGAATGGCGAAGATTCCAACGACGAACCATAGCACGAGGAAAAAGCCTATCTTAACAATGCTCTGGAGCATCTGACCGCCATCAGCACCCGTTCCGCTGGCAATGGCAGCCAGCATCACCATCATGACAATGGCAAGAATATCTTCAAGAATGAGCACACTCATCACCAGCCCGGCAAACTGTTGCTGGCGCAGTCCCATGTCGTCGAACGCCTTATAGATAATAGTAGTGGAAGACATGGCGAGCATCCCGCCCAAGAAGATGCAGTCCATCTTCCCCCAACCGAAAGCCTTTCCCACGATGATTCCCAGCATCATCATGCTGAAGATAATCGTACAGGTAGCAATAATCGGCGATGCTCCCATCTTGAGAATCTTCTTGAACGAAAAGTCCAGTCCCAATGAAAAGAGCAAAAAGATGACTCCTATCTCCGCCCATGTGTGGATGCTCGAGTGATCAACCACCGACATGGTGTAAGGCATGTGTGGCGAGACAAGAAATCCTGCCACGATATAGCCCAGTACCAACGGCTGTTTCAGTCGCTTGAACACCAGCGTGACAATGCCTGCCACGACAAGGATGAGCGCAAGGTCAAGAATCAACGGGGGAATCTCTGACATCGATTAGTCGTTATAGCCTGCTGTCAGTTCGCAGATTTTCACAATCACCTGCATCACTTTTTCCATCACTTGCACCGAAACAAATTCGTACGGCCCGTGGAAGTTCACACCGCCGGCAAAGATGTTCGGACAGGGAAGACCCTTGAACGACAACTGCGCCCCATCGGTTCCGCCGCGGATAGGACGGACTTTCGGTGGAACACCGCATTCCTGCATCGCTTTCAGCACCAGGTCGATAACGTGCATGTTCGGGTCGATCTTCTCCTTCATGTTGTAGTACTGGTCATTGATGTCGGCAGCGAATGTTCCCTCCCCATACTTCTCGTTCATCTTCTCCACACACTGCTTCATGAATGCCTTGCGGTCTTCAAACTTTTCGCGGTCATGGTCGCGTATAATATAAGATAATGTGGCACTCTCGGTCGCAGCCTTGATGCCCGTCAGGTGATAGAATCCCTGATAGCCTTCGGTCGCCTCGGGTGTCTCGTCGGCAGGAAGCAGCCCGATAAACTCAGCTGCCAGCCGTCCGGCATTCACCATTTTTCCCTTGGCATAGCCCGGATGCACGCTCACACCTTTGATGTGAACCTTTGCGCCGGCGGCATTGAAGTTCTCAAATTCCAGTTCTCCCAAGTCACCACCGTCGATAGTGTAAGCCCATTCGCAACCGAACTTCTCCACATCGAAGTGGTGGGCACCCATACCGATTTCCTCGTCGGGGTTGAAGCCGATGCGGATGTCGCCGTGTTTGATCTCATCGTGGTCGCGTAGCCAGCACATCGCCTGCATAATCTCGGCAATGCCCGCCTTGTCGTCGGCACCCAACAGCGTCGTACCGTCGGTGACAATCAGGTCTTCACCCACGTGCTGCAACAACTCGGGAAACTTCTCCGGCGAAGAGACGATGCCCGGTGACAGCTCAATATCCCCGCCGTCATAGCCTTTCACGATGCGCGCATTGATATTTGCACCGCTGCAGTCGGGGCTCGTGTCATAGTGAGAAATGAACCCGATGGTCGGAATTTCTTTCTTCGTGTTGGCTTTCAGCGTGGCATAGATATAACCTTTCTCGTCCATCTCCACATCGGAAAGCCCTTCGTTTTCCAATTCTTTCTTCAGATATTCGGCGAAGATAAGCTGTTTGGATGTACTCGGCACACTCTGCGAGTCCTCACTCGACTGTGTGTCAAACTTGGTGTAGTTTAAAAATCTTTCAGTAAGTTCCATATTATTGATAGCTTTGTTTTCTTTTGCAAATATACAAAATAAAATTGTAAACAAGTTTTTTTCCTTACTTCTTTTATTATTTATTAAACGACCAATAATTGCTGCACTTCGTGAACTTTTTTGTATCTTTGTACTCAAAATACTGAAGTTTCTTATGTTATTTCAAAAGAATGTAGTCAAAAAATATATCGCAGCATTGTCTGATGAGGCTGTAAGTAGCGCATGGCAGAAGTATCAGGTGTATTTTCTGGATGAAGAAATACAAGCCAATATTCAACAAAGTAAGGAGGAACAGTTCCAAGAAGGCTTTCTTCGAGAACTTTTCGTCAAAGTGTTAGGTTATACGCTTAACCCCTCGCCAAACTATAACCTGATAACAGAAAAGAAAAATGAAACAAATGCCCAAAAAGCCGATGGAGCTATATTGTTGGATGGAAAGGTTATTGGAGTAATAGAGTTGAAAGACCATAAAACGACAGATCTTAGTAAGATAGAGAAACAGGCGTTCGGTTATAAGAATCAGCATAGGGACGCATGTTACGTTATTATATCGAACTTTGAAAAGTTGCGGTTTTATATTGATAACGCTGTGGATTATCGGGAATGGAATTTGTTCACAATGACAGAACAGGAATTCCGTGAACTTTATTTGTGTATCGCATGGCAACAAATGGAAATGGGCGTCGCTTTGAAAATAAAAAGTGATTCCGTCTCATCGGAAGACCAGATTACTAATGAGCTCTATCGTGACTATTCCCAATTTAAGCGAATCCTTTTTGCGGACATTCTAAAAAACAACCCTATTCAGCAAGGTGATGAAAAAGAATGGCAACTCCTGTTGTTTAAAAAGACACAGAAACTGCTCGACCGCTTCCTTTTTATTTTCTTTGCCGAAGATTGTGGATTATTGCCTCCCAATTCAATCGTCCGAATTGTGGAGCAATGGCGAAAACTGAAAGACGATTACGATGAGTATCGACCACTATATGAACGCATTAAGAAATATTTTGGCTATCTTGATACAGGGCATCAAGGTAGGAAAGAAAATATTTTCGCTTACAATGGAGGGCTGTTTAAAACCGATGAAATTCTCAATAGTCTCTCAATAACCGATGAAGTGTTGGAGAAGCATACGCTGAAGCTTGCAACTTATGACTTCGAGAGCGACGTGGATGTGAATATTCTCGGACATATCTTCGAGAACTCTCTGTCTGAAATAGAAGATGTGACGCAGCAGATTACTAACGGACAAGCACCTACAACTTCAAAACGCAAGCAAGACGGTGTGTTCTATACGCCTCAGTACATCACGAAATATATAGTGGAAAACACTGTTGGGCGATTGTGTCAAGAGAAAAAGCAAACCTTAAATATTAAGGAGGAAGAATATTTCAGTGACCGTAAACGCCAAAAACAAACCAAACAACATCTGCTTGAGCAGCTCAGACAATATCGCGAATGGCTCTTACAAATCACCATACTCGACCCTGCTTGTGGTAGTGGTGCCTTCCTCAATGCCGCCCTCCGATTCTTGATGGACGAACACAAGCTGATAGACGAAATGGAGACCAAGGTATCGGGCTATTCCATCCAATTCCAAGATGTGGAAAATAGCATCCTGGAGAACAACCTCTACGGCGTTGACATCAACGAGGAGAGCGTGGAGATAGCCCAGCTGGCTCTATGGCTGCGCACCGCCAAGCCCCACCGCAAGTTGAACACGCTCAGCGGAAACATCAAGTGCGGCAACTCGCTCATCAGCGACCCCGCCGTTGCAGGCGACAAAGCCTTCAACTGGCAGGAGCAGTTCCCGAAGGTATTCGAGCGTGGAGGATTCGATGTTGTGATTGGGAATCCGCCATATGTTTTTGCAAGGGAGAAAGTTTCTGAAAAAGAAAAGAACTATTATTCAACAGTATATGAATCTGCTAAATATCAGGTAAATACTTATATCATCTTTATGGAGAAATCAATGCTGTTAGCAAAAAAGAATGGTCTTGTTGGTCTTATTGTTCCTAATTCATGGCTAATGACTTATTCTGGAGAAGCATTGAGAAAGTTTTTTATAGAAAAGACTTCTGTTGATATAATAGTTAATTTGTACGGAAAGTCATTTGAGGACGCAAATGTAGAAACGGTAATATCAATCATCAAAAATATAGAAGCTAAAGATGACCACATAATTGGAATACTGAAAGCTAATGAAAATAGTAAGTCTTTTGATTTCCTACATTCTAAGAAACAAAGTGATTTCGCAAAGAATAAGAGTTTTGAATTTCTTGTATTCCAAAATGACCTAAGTGAATCTTTGATTAATAAAATACGGCAAGGTTGTAAAGGGCTTGATGAAGTTGCTTGTGTAAAAGCTGGCCTTCAAGCGTACGAAAAGGGGAAAGGAACACCAAAACAAAGCGCAGAAGATGTAAAAAATCGCCCTTATGATTATGCGTATCAATTTAACGAGAATACCTACAGGTATCTTGATGGTAGTAATGTATTAAGGTATGCAATTAATTGGACTGGACAATGGCTTTGGTATGGTAATCATCTTGCAGCTCCGAGAACATTGAATTTATTTACCGATGAAAAAATAATTATTCGTGAAATAACAAGTGAATTTCCACATTGTCTTAATGCAGTATATACTAATGATACTTATTTGTATAATCGCAGCAATATAGCCGTGGTTAGTCGCAAGGGCGTGAACATTTCTCTGAAATATGTATTAGTGCTTCTTAATAGCACTCTTCTTTCTTATTATTTCAAGAAGAATACAGCAAAAGCCGAAAGAAAACTGTTCCCTAAGATTATTTTAAATGATTTACGATTATTTCCCATCAAAGAAATTCCTTTAGAATCCCAGCAACCCTTTATCACCCTTGCCGACACGATGCTCTCCTTAAACAAGCAATTGCAGGAGAAGCGCAGCCGTTTCCTCCGTCGGCTTTCGGAAAACTTCGAGGGCGTGAAGATAACGACGGCGTTGCAGACGTTCGACCAGATGGAATTCAAGGCCTTCGTGGCAGAGCTGAAGAAGCAGAAGATAAAGCTCTCGCTCGCGCAGCAAGACGAATGGGAAGACTACTTCAACCAATACCGCAACGACTGCCAGCAGCTCTCGGAACAAATCGCCCAGACCGATAAAGAGATTGACCTGCGTGTGTACAACCTCTACGGTCTGACCTACGACGAGGTGCTGACCGTTGACCCAGAGACTCCAATCATGCGGGAAGAATACGAAAAGCATTAGACATTGACTTCCTTTTTTAACCCCCTCGAATTCGAGAGGGTTAAAAAAGGGGATTGATTATATCCATCCCTGTAGGCTGGCGCCAGCCATCCTACAAAATCTTAAAAAGGAGTTCTGAGAATTTGAAAGCGAGCTTTCATTCCCATTACTCCTTTTAATCTTTCGTGATCCCGTTGGGATTAGATATCCCTGTAGGCTGGCGCCAGCCATCCTACAAAATCTTAAAAGGAGTTCTGAGAATTTGAAAGCGAGCTTTCATTCCCATTACTCCTTTTAATCTTTCGTGATCCCGTTGGGATTCAAACCCAAGACCTTCAGAACCGGAATCTGACGCTCTATTCAGCTAAGCTACGGGACCGTTACGGGTTGCAAAAGTAAGGAAAATTATCGAATTGGGCAAATTTTTTGTATGAGATGTTTTTACGTTCAGAACTTTAGGGTTCGTTTAGATGATTTCAAGTTGCAGGGCGTCGCTGAGTTTCTTGATGGGCGAATAGCTTTTTTTCATATCTTCGAGTTGCTCTTTCTTCGTGAGTGCTATTTTTGTTTCGCCGATTTCTGCCAGTCGTAGGGTGAAATTGATGCTCCCATTGTGCAGGTCTTTTGCCATGGTTGCCTGTATTCGTCCTTTGATGGGTGTGATTTCGTCGATAAGCAGCTGGTTGTCGATGACGAGTTCGATGTTGGGGTAGTCGCCAATTTTCGGTACGATGTTTTTCAGTCGCATTGCCGTGGCAGTCATTTGTCTCGGCATGCGGCTACACATGGCGTACCATGCTTTTTCTAAATCGTCTTGTGTGAACTTGTTCTGTTCGTCCTGATTGATAAGTAGTTCCTCTTCTTCCTTTGTTTCCTCTTTCTTGTTCAGGTTTTTCAGGGAGATGAGCGACTCTTTGAGATTGATTTTCTTTTTCGGTGTAGGTACATTCTGTGGGGGCAGCTGTCCGGTTGTTGCCTGTTTGTCGTTTGTTTCAGGTTTTTTCGCCTCAGTCACCTGTGAGACTGATTTTGGCGAAACGGCTGCTGCCAGTTTTTTGAACAGGGTTTTTAATCTTCTCGCAGGGCGGCGCCCCGAGCCGGGAACGTCTTCATCCTCTTGCGTGAGTTGTGCCACCTCGATGAGCGTAAGTTCTGTCAGGAGTCGTTTTGAGGAACTTTGCCGGTAGTTGATTTCGCAGTTGTTGAGCAACCGCAGTGCAGCGTAGAGGAATTTGGTCGGGCATTTCTGTGCCTGTTGCTGGAACTTCTCTTTCTGCTGCTGACTGACTTCCAGCAGTGGGAGTGTCGCGGCATCCTTAGCCATCATGACGTTTCTCACGTGTGCAGCCAGTCCGTTGATGAGGTGTCCGGGGTCAAATCCTTTGTTGATGATGTCGTTCAGCAGGAGCATGATGTCGCTCACTTTGTTTTCCAACGCCAAGTCGATGATTCGGAAGTGGTTGTCCGATTCGAGTACGTTGAGGTCTTCGATGACCTTTTCGAGTGTGATGTTGCCTTGACTGTAGGAGGCTACTTGGTCGAAGATGGAGAGAGCGTCGCGCATGCCGCCGTCCGCTTTCTCGGCAATGATGCCCAGTGCTTCTTCTTCGTAAGTGATTCCTTCTTTTTCCGCCACTTGTTTGAGGTGGGCGATGATATTGGGAACGGTCATTCTGTCGAAGTCAAATATCTGACATCGTGAGATAATCGTCGGTAGAATCTTGTGCTTTTCGGTCGTGGCAAGAATGAAGATGACGTACGACGGCGGTTCTTCCAGCGTTTTGAGAAACGAGTTGAAGGCGGCAGCCGACAGCATGTGCACCTCGTCGATGATAAATACCTTGTATTTTCCTATCTGCGGTGGTATGCGCGTCTGTTCCATCAGTGTCTTCATTTGGTCCACACCGTTGTTTGATGCGGCATCCAGTTCGAAGATGTTATACGAGCGACCGTTGTTGAATGCCTGACAGCTCTCGCACTCTCCGCATGCCTCTCCGTCTGCAGTCGGATTGCTGCAGTTGATGGCTTTGGCGAAGATGCGTGCGCAGGTGGTCTTTCCCACGCCGCGCGGTCCGCAGAAAAGGTAGGCGTGCGCCAGCTTTCCGCTCTTCACGGCATTCTTCAGCGTTGTTGTCAGAGCCTCTTGTCCCACGACGCTGTCAAACGTCATGGGGCGATATTTGCGTGCTGATACGATATATTCCATGCGTATTGAATGATTGAATGTTTGTGCAAAATTACGAAAAACAATTGAGAATCGTGTGCTATTTCGTCCTAAATTCTTCTTCGTAGATTCAACTTCAAAATGCAACTACGTCTGCAAAGGTGCAAAAAAGTATTATATATTGAAGTTTCGGAAGTGCCGAAATAACTAATACTCAGTCGCCTACGGCGAGAAATCTTTCAAATCTGTACAAATCAAACAAATCTATTTTGAAAGATTTGAAAAGATTTGTGAGATTTCTATCACGAAGTGATACTCATTTTCAGATGTTTTTCAGTCGCCTGTGGCGAGAAATCTTTCAAATCTGTACAAATCAAACAAATCTATTTTGAAAGATTTGAAAGGATTTGTGTGATTTCTGTCACGGAGTGACACTCATTTTCAGATGTTTTTCAGTCGCCTGTGGCGAGAAATCTTTCAAATCTGTACAAATCAAACAAATCTATTTTGAAAGATTTGAAAAGATTTGTGAGATTTCTATCACGAAGTGATACTCATTTTCAGATGTTTTTCAGTCGCCTGTGGCGAGAA
>Ga0256406_1000666_pt1 | contig 61089 bp, 44 predicted proteins | sample RumenRJG_03DNA_FD_185986 | JGI IMG/M metagenome (GOLD analysis project Ga0256406, IMG submission 185986) | Bovine rumen microbial communities from Lethbridge, Alberta, Canada - RJG_03 | ecosystem: Host-associated > Mammals > Digestive system > Stomach > Rumen | place: Canada: Alberta | collected... | reverse complement strand
CTAAGTATCCAGGCACCAGGTATCTGCTGGGCTTCAACGAGCCCAACTTCAAGGCCCAGGCCAACATGACCCCCGAGCAGGCAGCACAGCGCTGGCCAGCCCTTGAGGCTATTGCTCGCGACTACAACCTGCAACTTGTGGCTCCGGCGCTCAACTTTCCCGATGGCCCCATCAACGATGGCGTCACCTATCAACCCAAAGAGTGGCTGTCGCAGTTTGTCGAGGCCTACAAGAAGCTCTACGGCAAGGAACCGCGCATGGACTATGTGGCCCTGCACAGCTATATGAATAGTCACACGGCGATGATGAATTTTATCGACGACTTTGCCCGTACCTTCGGCAAGAAGGTGTGGCTCACCGAGTTCTGCTCTTGGGAGGGTACGGTCGACTCGGTCTCGCAACTCAATTCCATGGTACTGAAGGTTCAGGATTTGGAACTCGACACCATGGTGTACCGCTATGCGTGGTTCAAGGCCAAGGGTACCGAGACTCCTCCTTACTATCGCTTGCTGGTGAATCAAAACCTGCTCACACATCAGCCGGCATGGGGCACGCTCTCGCAATTGGGGCAGGTATATGTCAACATGTCGTCCTACGACACTACTTATTTTCACCCTGCGGGGGCGGTGATTGCTGCCAAAGACTGGGTGAACTCGACAGGTCCCACCCTGGAGGTGAATACCGACACCCAAAGCAGTCAAAAGATACAAGTGGGTAGTTTTGATGTCAACAACTGGGCCGAGTATCTTGTCGACGTGCCGCGTGCCGGCAGCTACACCTTCTCGCTGCGACTGGCGAGCGAGGAGTTTTTGTTCAGCCCCAAAATACGCATTTTTGCCAACGGCCAAAAGGTGGCCGAACAAGTGCTCGATGCCACAGGCAGTGTGGACAAATGGAAGACCCAGACCATGAAGGCTACTCTCCCTGCAGGACACGTGCGCATTCGCATTGTGAGTGGCCAAAGCACCAATTGCAAGTTCAACTGGTTCAGATTCGACAGCGATGCTGGCGGCGATATCAATGGCGACGGCCAGGTGAATGTGACCGACGTTACTGCCCTTATCAACAAGATACTGGGCTCGGCAGCCTACGACGACATGCTGTGCGACCTTAACCACGACGGCTTGGTCAACGTGAGCGATGTGACGGCGTTGATCAATATCATCTTGAGCAAGTAGTGTGAAACACGCCTTTTACTAATTTTTCCATCATAATATTGTTAACTTTAATCTTGAAAAAGCAATGAAAAAAGTTTCCTTTTATTACTCCTGACATTGACATCGTTGTCGATGCTGGCACAGACTAATCTGGCCGAAGGGAAGACGTCGATTGCCAGTTCGGGCACAGCCTCGCAAGGCAACGACGGCAACTTGGGCACGCGTTGGGAATCGGAGCACGGCAAGGACCCGCAGAGGTGGCAGGTTGACTTGGGCGAGCCCCTCACTTTCAACACCATTCAGATTGTGTGGGAAGGTGCCTATGGCAAGTCATTCACTATTGTGGCAGGCGACAATGTGGGTGATGACGGTTACATTACGGGTGGCGTCACGATTGCTACTGTCACCGATCAGTCGCTTTCTGATTTTCCTCACACTCAGACGCTGAGACTTGATGGCGACAAGAAGTATCGCTACGTTGAGTTTGTGGGCACCGCACGGGGCACTGGCTATGGGTATAGTTTTTGGGAGTTTCGTGTGTTTGAAGCTTCGGCACAGTCAACACTCACCACGCTGTCCTATGCCCCTGCAACCCCTGGCAAGAATGACGCCTCTCTCGGGCTTGCAGCCGTGGGCTCGGCAGTGCCAATGACCTTGACTGCTCTTGACCAGGATGGGCTTGAATATGATACCAGTGGTGCCAAGTTCACTGTCACGGGGGCTGGCGGCACCGTGAGTGCCGACGGGAAGACATTCACCCCTACGGCCAAGGGGTTGTCGGTGATTGCTGCAACACTCGGCGACAAAACCGATACCGCCCGCATCTATGCCTATGAAGGCCTTAATCTTGCTCAAGGCAAGCTGAGTGCTAAAAGCGGAGAGGCCGACGGCTTGACTGCCACAATGGCCTTTGACGAGAACGAGGGCACTCGGTGGGCAAGCGGCACACCGGTTTCGACCGAGGCTCCCGCCTATGTGATTGCCGATCTCGCTGCCTACTATGATATCGATGCAATGGAGCTGTACTTTGAAAATGCCAACCCGGCAGCTTTCACCATCGAGTTCTCCAAGGATGGCAAGGTATGGGCAACGGGAGAGTCGGTGAGTGGACTTTCGGGCTTCCAGGGTGGTCGTTACTACTATTATGCCCCCGCGTCCAACAGCCAGGTTCGCTATGTGAAATTCAACAGCACGTCGCCTGCAACCGACTATGGCGTTTCCATCATCGAGTTCAGAGTCTATGGCTCGGGCAAGACGCCCATTGCCGACAGCAATGCTCCTGCCGACTTTACTGCCACGCTGGGTGCATTGACGCCGCTATCGGCTATTGTCAATCTCAAGGCTTCCGACGATGTGGCCTCTACCATTACCTACCATGTCGTTGATGGTTCTCATGGTATCGATGTGACGGCTTCGGGTGCCAGTGGTGCAGTGGTGTTGCAGACGCTGCAGCTTGAGCCTGCCACGGCCTATTCGCTTGGCATCACGGCAAGCGACGGGGTGAATGTCACCGACACGGTGAAACTCAACGTGACTACGCCGTCAATGCCCAGTGTGCCCACGCCGGCAGCCACATCTTATGTCGCCATCTATGGCTCTGCACTCGGCACAGCCGAGGGCTATGGATGGTACAGCTGGGGAGGCTCGGACAACTCGGGCAAAGCAATCGACATAAATGGTGACGAAGCCTTTGTGATCCGCAACTTTACTTATTACGGTTCTCAATTTGGCACGGTCGATGTATCGACACAAGACACGTTGCATTTCGATGTGTATGCTACAGCCAATGCCCGGCTCACGGTGGTGCCCATCAACAGTGCAGCCACGGGTGGAAATCAACCAGAGAAAGGTTTTGAATGCAACTTGGTTGCAGGAGAGTGGAACAACATCAGCCTGCCCATCGACAGCATTATCGCTCGCGGCACCGACATGAAGTCGCTTTATCAAATCAAGTATGTGAGCACTATCGCTCATGTGGCCGATGCCGATGCAAGCGACGGCTTTGCCAACGGTGACGGCACGTTGACCTTCGTCGTGGGCAATATCTATGCGTTCAAGAAGCCAGGTGAGCCCACCGCTGTTGCCGATGTGAATGTTTCAAATGCAGTGACAAGCGTTGTTTACTACAACGCCGCAGGCCAGCAGGCCAGCACGCCATTCCATGGGTTCAATATTGTGGTTTCTTCTCGCGCCGATGGCACCAAGACCGTATCCAAGACTCTCAAGTAGTGCCCTTGGCAAGATGCAGAAAAAAATACATTAGTCGTGATAGTTAGTGATTGATGGCACCTGCAAGGTGCTGCAACGGCACGCCACTCGGGCTATAAATGCTTGTAGCCGAGTGGCGTGCTCGTTTTGTGGTTTTGAAATTGGAAATTTTTATTGCTGATGTTGCATTGTTCTGATTCGTTTTGTGTATTTTTGCCGTGTAACAAAACACAGCAAACCGATATGAGAAAAATCACACTATTGTTGTTGCTTGCCGTCTTGCTGGTCACGGCGGGCAGTTGTGGCGATGATGACGAGAAAATCGACACCAAATTGATTAAAGGCCAGTGGGAACTCACCAGTGGCAGCGATGCGACTTCTCCCTACATCTACAGCTTTGCGACACAAGACGAGTCGACATGGTCGTGGGGCCAATTGACAACCTACTATCTCACCGCTCAGGGTGGCCGCGTGAATGACAAGGTCTACGACTGGCATGTGTCGGATCCCGACAACGACACTCAGGTCTATCTCGACATTACCTATAAAGGCGACATCAACGGTGTCGACCCATGGGAGAATGATGACCGATATGTTGTAGAAAAACTCACGGCCACAACCATGGTCTTGCGCAAGTGGGAAAACGGCGACTCCAAGACAACGTTGACATTCAAGCGTCGCAACGACTTGAAATGAAGCTCGACAGCCCTGGGTGGCCGCGTTGCAGCCCAGAAACTCGCCCCCGCAGTTGTGAGCGTTGCAGGGCAAGAATAGAGCAGGGACTGTGCCATGGTCGGCACAGTCCCTGCTCTCACAAGGTGCATGGCGTTTAAAACACCATGTGGTGTGTTATTTGGTCAAGGTCACTACCAGTGTCACCACCGAGACGACAATGCCCAGTATGCTCGTTCCGAATTGCCATTGTGGCGGTATCGAGAAACTGCTGCGTTGCTTAGATGCATTGGGCTCGACATAGACAATATCATTTTGCCGCAAGTTGAAGTTGGGCGAAACAATGGTGTTCTTGTCGTTAAGGTTCACCCGGCTCACCTCTCGGCTGCCATCGGCATTGGTATGGATGATCATCACATTGTCGCGACGGCCGGTGATGGTGAGGTCACCGCTTTGGGCAATTGCCTCGAGCACGTTGATGCGACCGTTGCTTGCTTTAACCATTCCAGGACTGTTTACCTCTCCCATAGTGTAGACATGAAAATTCTGGAAGCGGATTTCAACATTTGGGCATTCGGTAATATACTTTGGGTAAATGAGATGGGCAATATAGTTTTGGGCGGCAGCCTGCGTCATTCCGCCTATTTTGATGTGTCCCAGCAAGGGAAAGTCGATATAGCCGTTGTTGTCTACCAGGTAAAAATAGATCGAGTTGTCGCCGTTGGAGATGTTGTTGGCCCCGGTCGAGGTTGCAATATATTCGGTCTTGTTAAACGGCTTTACTACTTCGGGGTTGCTCGACGACACGTTGATTTGCAACATGTCGCCTGGTTGCACGACGGGCTCGTTGTGGGCTGCTGCACTCTTGAGCACCTCGTCGGGCAGCGAGTCGACGCCTTGCAGATAGGTAATGCCTTTGGGCGTGCTGCAGCTGCACAGCATGAGCGCTGCTGCAGTCATCATGATTAAAGATTTGATTTTCATTGTCTTGTGATATTTGTTATATTATTTTTTTCTTTTTTTCTGTTGTACACAGTGAAGCAAAGCATAGGCCAAGTGTCTTGCACTTTACATGTCGCAAAGATACTGCTTTTTGGCTTTGCGGCAGTAAAAAATAATTTGAATTATTTAGTAAAATGAGCAAAATGTGTTCGGTGTTATCGTTTTTTTTTGTAATTTTATCAAATGAAATTTAACATGGGCTCAACAAAATGAAAAGAACACCTTTTTTAATCTTCATGATAGTTGCGTTGTCGCTCCTTTGCAGTTGCACCAAGAAGGCTGCTACGGTGACCGACGGCACAACAAGCCAGTATCCTATTTCGCTCACCAGTGTGAAAATGAGCGACACAGCCAGCTTCAAGCGCAGCAATGGCAAGGTTTGCATGGAGTTTGTCGACGTGTCGGTCACCTATCCCAAGTTTTTCATCGACAAGGCATCGACCGCCAAGTTGCAGAAGCTCTTCACGCGGATGGTGCTTGAGGGCAACGACAGCCTCGACATCGACGATGCGCTCAAGGAGTATACGCGCGCCACGCTCAACAGCAATTCGCTCGACAGCACCGATGTCAACGAGTATGCCGTAGCCGAGGGAGCCGTATCCGACCGAATACTTATTGCCGTAAACATCACCATCGCCTATCACCAGCACGACATTCTCACGCTGTGCAAGGAAGAGACTGTGAAGAAAGATGAAGTGTCGTCTAAGACACACCAGTATTACAATATCGACTTGAAAAACATTGCTCCCATCGACTTGAGCATGTTTCGCAGCGATGCTTTCGGGGCCGTGTGCAAGGCGCTCAAGCAGCAACTCATGACACAAAACAGGGCTAAGAACAGCGACGAGCTCAATGATTTGGGCTTTTTCAATATCGACAACCTCACGCTCACCACCAATTTCTGTTTCGGCGAGAATGGCGTGACGTGGAGCTATCTTCCCCAAGAGCTCGCGGCCGACGCCAATCTCGAACCCAAGATCACTCTCGACTATGCCACGCTGAAGCGCTGGGCAAGCGACAAGTCGGTATTGAAACGGTTCTAAATTTTCCCCATCCTCACGATGCGTACTATACTCAAATATTTCCCATCTCTCACTGCCCTGCAACAGCAGCAGCTGGCCGTCGCCGAGCGACTCTATCCCGAGTGGAATGCCAAAATCAATGTGATCTCGCGCAAAGACATCGACAACCTTGAGGTCAATCACCTGCTACACTCGCTGGGACTCGTGAAATTTGTAAAATTTACTCCTGGCACCAGGGTTCTCGACCTTGGCACGGGTGGCGGTTTTCCAGGTATTCCCTTGGCCATTTACTTCCCCGAGGTCAGTTTTCATCTTGTCGACCGGGTGGGCAAGAAGCTCAAGGTTGCACGCGACATTGCCGAGCAGGCTGGATTGAGCAATGTGACTTTCCAGCACGGCGACGTGAAGGAGGTGAAAGGGCAATACGACTTTGTGACAAGCCGAGCAGTGATGGACTTGTCGCAGATTGTTCCCCTGGTGAAAAGGCTCATTGCCAAGGAGCAGCACAATGCCATACCCAACGGCATATTGTGCCTCAAGGGTGGTGACCTCACACAAGAGGTGAGGCCATTTCGCCACGAGGTGCTCATCGATGAGCTGAAGAACTATTTTGACGAGCCTTATTTCAAAACCAAGAAAGTCGTGTACCTGCCGTTATGAATGTATCCCGTTTCGAAGTGAATCTGTTTGGCGAGAATGTCTATGTCTTGTGGAACGACGCGACACATCATGCCATAGTTGTTGATCCTGGCATGATGCGCCCGCAAGAACGCGACGAGGTGGTGGCGTTTATCGACGGCCACCAGCTTCAGGTGAAACGCTTGTTGCTCACTCACTGCCATGTCGACCACTCGGCTTCGGCACGGTTTGTGGCCGACCGGTATGGCGTGGGCGTTGAAGCGTCGCCTCTCGACGCCCCGCTGGCACAGCACCTGCCCGAGCAGGCGGCTTTTTTCCATCTTAAAGTCGAAGTTAGCCCGCTCCTCATCGATTCGCCACTCAACGATGGCGATGTGATAATGCTCGACGATGACGAGATTCATGTGCTGGCCACACCAGGACACACACCTGGAGGGCTCTCGTTTTATATCCCAGGCAAGGGCTTGGCACTTGTGGGCGACAGCCTGTTTCGCGGCAGCGTGGGCCGCACCGATTTGCCTGGCGGCGACCACAATGCACTCATTGCAAGCATTAAGGCGAAGTTGCTCAGTCTCCCGGCTGCTGTCACCCTTGCGCCAGGTCATGGCCCTGCGACTACGGTCGCCGACGAGAAATCGTTCAATCCCTACATCCAGTAGTGTGCACTGTTTTGAGCACGCAGGGAAGGGAGATGGCTCCGTAATAAAAAAGATCGCTCAATCCGCGTTGGGACCGAGCGACCTTGAATTTTTTTTTTGAGTGGACAGATTGAGACGTTGTGTTTAGAAATTGAACTCGTCTTTCTCTTTGGCAACATTGCGATAGGCAAGTTTGCCGTCGATATACTCTTGAGTGGCAATCAGCGTGGGCTTGGGCAGCTTCTCGTAGTACTTGGAAATCTCGATTTGCTCACGATTCTCTGAGATTTCTTCCAAGTTGTCGTTCATCGATGCAAATTCTTGCAGTTTCTTTTCAAGATCTTTTTTAATCTCAACTGCAATCTGGTTGGCCCGCTTGCTGATGATACACACCGTTTCATAGATGTTGCCCGTGGGCTGGGCCATCTCGATCAAGTCATGTACTGTCGTTGTAGTAGGTGCGTTTGTTTTCTTGTAATCCATTGTAAAGAAAAGAATTGTATGATTGTGTTTTTGTTTTGTTCAGCCTTATTTCTCACTCACATGCTTGCTGGCAATCTTAAAGATGTTGTCGGCCTCTTTGCGATCCTTGCTGTCGGGATAGTCATTGATAAATGAGTAGTACTCGTCGATCACGGTGCGGAAGCGCTCCTCCTTTTTCTCTTCTACACTTTGAGAGGCCTCGCTGTATCGAGCTTTGAGAATCAAGAATTCCAGTTGCTCTTTGTATTTGCTGTAAGGGTAGTCCTTGATTGCATTTTTGGCAGTGATCACAGCACTCTCATAGTTGTCGCCCATGTAGTTGCCCAGGTTGTAGTAGAGCTGGGCATTTTCAAGCTCCTTGAGCACGAGCTTGTCTTGCAGCTCAAAGATGGCATTCTGTGCAATCGACACCTTGTCGCTTTTTGGGAAGTAGTCGAGAAAGGCCTGCAGCTCCTCGATAGCCTTCACGGTCTCGCTCTGGTCGAGCTGGGGTTCGGGCGAGTCGAGATAATAGCCATATCCGCTATAAAAGCGTGCCAACTCGGCATACTGGCCTTTGGGATACTGCGTGTAATACTGCTTGAAATAGCTGCCTGCATTCAGGTAATCTTTATTCTCATAGTAGCTCAGCCCCAGCAAGTAGAGCGACTCTTCGGCCTTGTCGGTGCCTTTAAACACCGTGTAAACGCTCTCGAGCAATGTTGCAGCTTGAGTGTATTTTTTCTGCTCAAAGGCCCGTTTTGCGTATTCAAACCTGTAGTTGTAATCGGTGCTTTTTAACACCTTGTTGTATTCGCCGCAGCTTGTGAGCAGTGCAGCGACACACAATATAGTGAAAAATCTACCTTTCATTGACCGTCTTTTATTAGTTCGACATGCTTTTGCCTTCTGCCCCCCTTTGGCGACTTGGCGCTTTTAGCCCACAAAGTTACTCATTATTTCTAAGCAGGCAAGCGACACAGCCCAAAAATCTCATAATTCCCTATCCGAAAATCAGTTTTTAAATGAATAACTGCAATTTTTTCACGCTTTTTTGCTATTTTTGTGCACTATTATGAAAACAAAATTGCGCGAAATTGAGTTGCTGGCGCCTGCTCGCAATGCCGATATAGCGATCGAAGCCATTATTCATGGCGCCGATGCCGTCTATATGGGGCCGTCCTGCTTCGGGGCCCGTTCCTCGGCAGGAAATGCGACCAGCGATATAGCACGTGTGGCCGAGTTTGCTCACCAGTATGGGGCTCGTGTCTATGCAACGGTCAATACCATCATCTACGACAATGAGCTTGCCCGTGTAGAGCGCCTCATCCACGACCTTTACAAGGCGGGGGTAGATGCACTCATCGTGCAGGACATGGGCATTCTGCGTCTCGACCTGCCTCCCATAGCTCTTCATGCCAGCACACAATGCGACTTGCGCACCCCTGAGAAGGCTCGTTTCTTGCAGTCGCTTGGATTCTCGCAGCTGGTCATGGCTCGCGAGCTCACCTTGCATGAAATCAAGGCCATTCATAATGCTGTCGATGTGCCGCTCGAAGCCTTTGTGCACGGCGCCCTGTGCGTGAGCTACAGTGGCCGGTGCCAAGTGAGCCAGTGCCTTAAGGGCCGCAGTGCCAACCGTGGCGAGTGCGCCCAAATCTGTCGGCTTGCCTATGATCTGGAAGATGCTCACGGCAACAAACTTGTCGTCGACAAGCATTTGCTCTCTTTGAAAGACTTCATGGCACAGCCGTCGCTGGCCCACATGCTCGACAGTGGTGTATCCTCATTTAAGATTGAGGGCAGGCTGAAGGACATGGCCTATGTGAAAAACGTGGTTGCCTACTACAGGCAGGAGCTCGACAAGGTAATAGCCGCTCATCCCGACTTGTATCGACGCAGCTCGCGGGGAAAGACCGAATATGCCTTCACCCCCGACGTCTCAAGAAGTTTCAACCGCTCGTTCACCACCTATTTCCTGCAGCAACGCCGTCCGGCCAACGGGCACACCATGGCCTCGATCGACACGCCAAAATCACTTGGCCAGCCCTTGGGCAGGATTACAAGCGTGCACGGCAAGCACGTGCGCATCGACACTCGTGTGCCGCTACACAATGGCGATGGCATAAGTTTCTTTGACAAAAAGGGCAATTACTGCGGTTTTCGCATCAATCGGGTGCAGGGTCAGGACTTGTTTTTGAAAGAATCAGGAGATATACCGCGCATGGCTATGGCCTACCGCACCAGCGACAAGTCGCTCGACGATGTGCTCTCCAAGCCGTCGGCAACGCGACGCATCGATGTCGATGCCCGCTTGTGGTGGTCGCATGGCAAGCTGTGCTTGGCACTGGCCGACGAGAGAGGAAACAGGGTAGTGCACAGCTTGGTCATGGAACGTGCCGATCCTGCCAAGACATCGCAAGAGGCTCGCCAGCTCGACGTGTTGGCCAAGCTGGGCAACACAATCTACCAGCTGAGTCGAGCTCAGGTGATGGGCGGTGTCTTCATTCCCTCGTCGTTGCTTGCCCAGTTGCGCCGCGAGACGTTTGCCATGCTCGACCGTGCACAGCGACTCACGTTGAAGCGGCCTGTGAGAAGGCCCGAAGACAAGGCGGCACAATGCTATACCAGCACACTCTATTGTGCCGACAATGTTGCCAACAAGCTTGCTGCTCAATTGTATCGCGACCATGGGGTGAAAGAGATAGAGCCTGCGATCGAACTCGCGATGCCCGGCCGTGATGTGCCGGTCATGCACACCCGCTACTGCTTGCGGCGCGAGCTGGGAGCTTGCAGGCGCGATGTCAAAGCACGCCAGTTGCCCGACCCACTGTTTTTGCGCAGTGGCAACACGCTGCTGCGAGTCGAGTGTGATTGCAAGGCCTGTGAGATGCACATTTTTATTTCGTGACATTTTTACAAGTGCCATTTGTTTTATAATTTTGCAACAATTATAGAGGGTGTATTATTGAATACAATGGGATTATGAGAAGATTATCCTACATCATCATTTTTTCGTTGGCTTTTTTCCCGGCCATAGGTTTATGGGCCCAGCAGCGCACCGTAGATGAGGTGAAGAAAAGCATTGGCGAGCTTTCGGTCGACCTCAAGGCCTTTGAGAAAGCTGTTGAAAAAATTAAGCCTGCACTCACCAACGACGCTACCCGCGACAAAGCCGAAACATGGTGGGTGGCCATGCGTGCGCAATATGGCCTTTACTCCAAATACCTGGTGAATAAGGAGCTGGGCAACAAGGTCGATGTCAAAGCCATGGGGCATGCCTTGCTCGATGGCTACGATTGTGGCGTGCAGGCTATGAAACTCGACACGTTGTGGAGCAAGAACAAGGATGGCTCGCTCAAGCTTGACAAGAAAGGTGCACCCCGATACAAGACAAAGTTCTCTCGCGACATCCGCAACAAGATATATGACAATCTCGTCGACTATAGCGTGGCAGGAGCCGAGCTCTATGGCGTGAAAGATTATCCTGGCGCCTACAAGGCATGGGAAATCTACAACACACTGGCGACTTCAAGCTATGCAAGACAACGGCACAAGATTGAGCCCGACACCGTGCTCGGCATGACCCGGTTCTTTCAGGGCCTGGCTGCCGTTCAGTTGAAAAAAGGCCAAGATGCCCACCGTCTTTTCTCCATTGCGCGCAACTTGGGCTACGACAAGAAGAGGGTTTATGACAACGATATTGCCGTGCTCATGGGCATGGGCGACACAACCAGTGCCGTGCAGGTGACCCGTGAGGCTTTCCGCAAATATGGCAAGCAAGACATACAATACATGCGCATCCTTATCAACGACTGCATTGCCAAGCAAAATTTTGGCGAGGCCACAAGGCTGCTCGATTTCGCCATCCTCACCGATTCAACCAATGATGCCTATTTCGACTTGAAGGGCAACATCATTGAGCTGCAGACGGGCTATCTCGATGCACGCCCCTTCTATGCGCGTGCCGTTGAGCTTAACGACAGCTCGGCCCAGGCTCAGTTCGACTTGGGCCGCTGTTACTATCTCGAGGCGTTGTACTACATGAGAAACAACACCCAGAAGCGCGCTGCAAAGCTACTGAAAGAGGTGACGCCCACTTTCAACAAGGCTCTTGCTCACCTCCAGAAGTCCTATGCGCTCGACCCTCGAAATCCAGACACACGCAATATATTGCGCGATATCTATTACAAACTGGGTGATGCCGAGAATCTCGAAAAGATTGAAAGTGTGAAATAACTTTCCTTTTTTTTCATTGCCATTTTACGCCATGTGATGTATCTTTGCGATATTATATCATATTTTTCTATTACTTAAATTTTTTATATCATCATCTACATGAAGTATTTATTATTAAGCCTCCTGGCTATGAGCCTAACCTTGAATGCTTCGGCCGACGACAAGGTTGTGAATCCCGACAGCACGGGTTTTAAGTTTACCGACATCAAGGTCGTAAAGCATACTGGCGTGAAGGACCAACACAAATCAGGTACATGCTGGTGCTATTCTACCAACTCCTTCTTTGAAGACGAAATTCTGCGCAAGACTGGCAAGGAAATCCACCTGAGCGAGGGGTTTGTGGTATACCACTGCTACTATGACAAAGCCGTGAAATATGTGCGCATGGACGGCACCATCAATTTTGCCGAGGGCGGTGCAGCCGACGACGTGAGCTATGTGTGGGACAAATACGGCATGGTGCCCAACGACGTGTACACCGGCATGACCAACGGCGACAAGAAATTTAACACAAGCGAGCTCACCGATATCCTGAGCAGTTATCTTGGCGTTGTCAAAAAGCAGCACTTGAAAAAACTCACACCATCATGGATGGCTGGCTTCAAGGGCATCCTCGATGCCTATATGGGTCCTCTGCCCGAAAAATTCACATGGCAGGGCAAGGAATACACCCCCAAGAGTTTTGCCGAGTCACTGCCCATCAAAATGGACGACTATATTGCAATCGCATCGTTCACGCATCATCCCTTCTACAAGCCGTTCATGCTCGAGGTCGCCGACAACTGGCAATGGGCAAGCTACCAGAATGTGAAAATCGATGAGCTTGTCGAAATCGTGAACAATGCTATCGACAAGGGTTACACTGTTGCCTGGGGGGCCGACGTGAGCGAGCCTTGCTTCAAGTGGCGCAAGGGATATGCAGTGCTGCCTGTCGACAAGGATGTGCCCGACCTGAAGGGTAGCGACATGGACCGCTGGACCAAGTTGAGCGACAAGGATCGTGAGAGCGAGAAGTGGGACATCAAGGGCCCGGTTCCCGAGCAAGTCGTGACCCAGGAAAGCCGTCAACTCATGTTCGACAACAAGGAAACCACCGACGACCACGGCATGGTGATCGTGGGTAAGGCTGTTGACCAAAACGGCAACAAATACTTCAAGGTGCAAAACAGCTGGGACACCAACCAGCTCTATAATGGATACTTCTATGTGAGCGAGGCCTATTTCAAGGCTAAGACCATGGACATTCTTGTCAACAAGGCTGCCGTGCCCACCAAGATTGCCCAAGAGATGGGCATCGCCAAGTAGCACGCCGCTACCAGCCGAAACATGACACGGGGAGATCCTCTTGGCAGGGTCTCCCCGTTATATATATCGTCATTTCACCCATAACTGGGTGACACGCATGTGCAAATTATTGCTGTTGGCAAGTTGGGCGTGCGCTCACTTGTGGCGTGCCTGCCATTTGCTCACTACCTGGGTAAACTGACGCCAATAGGACTCGCACTTCTTCTCGCCAATGCCGTACAGGGTGCCAAATTGTATCTTGGTTGTGGGCTGCTCTTGTGCAATCACGTGCAGCACTTTGTCGCTGAATATCATGTAGGGAGGCACGTGCAAGGCCTTGGCCAGAGCATATCGCGTAGCCTTGAGGTCGCGCAGCAGCTCGTCGCTGGCCTCGTCGCTGGCTTGCATGGCCAGCAAGTCTTGCGGCGCGGGTTGCGTGGCTTTCTTGCTGCGGAATGTTGTCACCGAGAGTTGCACCTTCTTTTTCCCAAACAAGATGTCGCGGCCGTAATCGGTCACCTTGAGATGGTTGCTCTCGTCGTAGGCAACGTCGATGATGCCCATCTGCAGCATCTGCAGCATGTAGGCATTCCAGGTGCCAAACGACAGGTCGTGACCCACACCGTAGGTTTTGAGCCTGTCCCAGCCGGCTGTCACAATCTCGGCTTTGCGAGAGCCCCGCAAGATGTCGATTGCTGTGGTGAGTCCCACACGTTCGCCGGTGCGCAGTATCGCGCTCAGCGCCATCTGCACAGGGATAGTGCCGTCGATGTGTTGTGGCGGGTTGTTGCACACGTCGCAATTGCCGCAATCATGGTCATAGCGCTCGTTGAAATAGCTGAGCAGGATGCGCCTGCGGCACACGGTCGACTCGGCATATTGCTGCATGCGCCGCAATTTTTCCATGTTCACCTCTTGTTGCCCCGATTCTTGCGCCATTTTCATGCGAGTCACGACGTCGCCATAGCTGTAAAACATTAAGGCATCGGCTGGCAGGCCGTCGCGCCCGGCTCGGCCTATCTCTTGATAGTAGCTCTCGATGTTGCTGGGCATGTTGCTGTGTATGATCCACCTCACATTGCTCTTGTCAATACCCATGCCGAAGGCTATCGTGGCGCATATCACAGGAAGGTCGTCGTTGATAAACTCCTGCTGCGTGTGCTGCTTGTCGAGCACAGTCATGCCTGCATGAAAAGGCTTGGCCTTTATGCCCAAGCTGTTTAGCTTTTTGGCCATGCTCTCGGTGTCGCGGCGCCGCATGCAGTATATGATGCCGCTTTGGCCCTGATGAGCCTCGATAAATCGTGCGATTGCCTTGATTTTGTTTTGACCCGACACTTCGGTTTTCACGCTGAGCGAGATGTTGGGGCGGTCAAATGAGGTGACAAACATCTTGGCGCCTGGAATGTTGAGTTGTGTTTTGATGTCGTCGCGTGTGATTTTGTCGGCTGTAGCTGTGAGCGCCATGACGGGGACGTTGGGGTAGCGCTGCTTGAGCACCGACAGCTGAGAATATTCGGGTCTGAAGTCGTGTCCCCAGTGTGAGATGCAGTGGGCCTCGTCGACGGCTATCAAGCTTATCGCGATGCTCGATGACCATGAGTTGAGTTCGGTGAGAAGTCGCTCGGGCGAGATATACAGCAACTTGATAAACCCCTTAAACACATTCTCGGCCACATCGCGGTTTTCGGCCTCGCTCTGCATGCTGTTGATCGACGCGGCCGGAATGCCCATCCCCTTGAGGTTGTCGATTTGGTCTTTCATGAGTGCCAGCAGCGGCGATACCACAATGGTGCATCCCGGGCTTAGCAGGGCAGGTACTTGATAGCATATCGACTTGCCTCCGCCAGTGGGCATGAGCACCACGGCATCGTTGCCCTGCATGACATGGGCGATGATGTCCCACTGCATGGGCCTGAAACCGGGATATCCCCAAAATTTCCTCAGGCAAGCCAGGGCTCGGGCCTTCATGTCGCGGCCTGTGGAGTGTTGTAGTGGCATTGTGCGATGATGATTGTGAACGGTTTAAAATGCGTTTTGCTCGCCTTTGAACATGTTGACGACCGTGAGAAATATTATTTTCATGTCGAGCATGAAGTTCCAGTTCTCGGCATACCACACGTCATATTCTACTCGCTTTTCCATCTTCCACAGTTCATCGGTCTGGCCGCGATAGCCATTCACTTGCGCCCATCCGGTGATGCCTGGCTTGATGGTGTGGCGCAGCATGTACTTGTCGATGAGTGCGCTGTAGGCTTCGGTGTGCTTTATCATGTGTGGTCGAGGACCCACGATCGACATTTCCCCTTTCCACACGTTGAAAAATTGTGGCAGCTCGTCGATGTTGCTCTTACGCAGGAAGTTGCCAAACTTGGTCTTGCGTGGGTCGTTGCGTGTGGCCTGCATGGTGTCGCTCTCGCGGTTGACCCGCATTGTCCTGAACTTGTAGCACATGAAGGGCTCTCCACGCAGGCCCGTGCGCTCTTGCTTGAAAAAGACCGGCCCAGGCGAAGTGAGCTTGATGACAATGGACACAGGGATGATGACGATGGGGGAGAGCACAAGAACTATGCTCGACACCACCAGGTCGAAACTGCGCTTGAGCAGGGCGTTGATGGGATTGCTCAGCGGGTAGGGACGTATGGCCAGAACCGGCACGTTGCCTATGGGATACAGCTCAAACCGTCGTGTAATGTGCTTGCCAAATTGTGGCACATAGTAGAAGTCGACGGCATTGCTATCGGCAATCTTGATGAGCTTGACCATCTCGTCGTTTTCGTTGTCGGGTATGCAGCAATACATCTCGTCGACAAGGTTGTCTTGCACAAATTTTTCTACTTGATTCAGGTCGCCGCGGTAATATTTCACACTCTTGGCTTTCTTGTCGTTGTCAAACATGCCCAGTATGCGATAGCCATAGCCGACGTCACTCTCAAGCTCGTTCATCAGCCTGATGCCTACGTGCCCGCCACCTATGATGATGATGCGCTTGTAGTTTTTGCCAAACGCACGGTAGCGTTTCAGCAGTTTCCTCGACAGCAGCCACCACGTGCTCAGCCCTGCAAAAAACGCGATGTAGAATTTTACATAGGTTCTCCACGAGGCTTTGTCAAAGCCGAGAAACATGAGCAGCGCCATGAAAATGACGGTGTGCAACATCACTGCCTTGATGACCTGCAGCACGACTCGGTCGGCATAAACCACCCGGCGGCAATGAATGTCGGAGAAGAAGTAGCTCACTGCAATAAACGAGATGTTCATCATGAGCCACACCGTCTTTGAGAAAAAGTGCTCGGCGACTGGCGTGAGCGTGCACACTGCCAGGTAGGCAAGGTTGAGAATTAAAAAATCTACGCCGGTAAATATCCAGCGTATATATTGACCATATTTTCCTCTACTCTCCAAAATGCTGTTTTATATCATTCATGTGTAATTAAAACTCTCTGCGGCTGTTGCACCGCAGAGAGGATGTGTGGGTGTAGTGTGATAGAGCGTGTGACACACATATCACACTTTGTCGTCAATCATTTTTATCTTTTTCTCGAGAATGGCAATTTCATCTTTGAGATTGGCGATTTTCTTTTCCATCTGCTTCACTATTGTACTGCCATTCTTGGAAGAGGCGTTGAAAAAGCCCATGTTGTTCTCATAGGTCTTCATTTCTTGGCGCTTGCGCTCGTAGTCACGCACCAGTCGCTCGCGCTCGTGGTACACCTTGTCGTCGCCTCCCATCTTATTGAGCGAGTTCTCAAAGTTGGCAATGCGGGCATTCATGCCCTTCATGTCAAATTGCTCAAAGGCCTTGTCGATGGCAGCCTTGTACTCGGCATAGATTTTGTCTTTCTCCTTGTAGGGCACGTGACCCACTTCTTGCCACTGCTTCATGAGCTCGCGCACCTGGGTGGGGCCATCCTCCTTGTTGTCGGCTTCAAGCACAGCGTTGACCTGGGCAATGATGCCTTTCTTGGTCTTCAAGTTGTCGTGCTCTATAGTGTGAATGTTGGTGTTTTGTTTCTTCTTGTTATCAAAGAATGCATCGCAGGCTGTGATAAACCGCTTCCATATGGCGTCGCTGTGTTTTTTTACGACGGGTCCCACGGTTTTCCATTCCTTTTGCAAGGCGACAAAGGCGTCGGTGGTCTTTTTCCAGTCGGTAGAGTCCTTCATTGCCTCGGCCCGCTCGCACAGCTCGGTTTTCTTGGCCAGATTGGCGGCAAATTGCTCTTTCATCTGCTTGAAAAACTCGGCCTTCTTGCCAAAGAAGTCGTCGCACGACTTCCTGAACCGGGCAAAGAGCTCGGCATTCTGCTTGCGTGAGGCAAAGCCCAGTTTCTTCCACTGCTCTTGCAAGGCCAGTATGCCCTTGGTGGCTTCGTCCCATGCAGCATAGGTCTTGAGGCCGTCGGTCGAGATGGCCTCTATCTTTTCGCACAGGGCAGTCTTGGCTTCAGCGTTTTCTTTCTCTTTGGCCTTGCGCTCTTCAAAGAAACCCTGATATTTCTTGTTGATGACCGACGACGCATTCTTGAAGCGTTGCCACAGCTCTTCTCTTATTTCTTTGGCTACGGGGCCGGTTTCGCGCCACGTGTCGTGCAGCTCTTGCAGCTTTTTGAATGCTGCCACCACATCGTTCTGGTCGTCGAGAGCCTCGGCTTCAGAACACAGTTGCTGCTTGATTTCAAGATTCTTCTTGAAGTCGTAGTCACGCAGCTCCTTGTTCATCTTGAGCAAGTCGTAGAATTTTTCTACTGCCAGCTGGTAGCTCTTCCACAACTCTGTTACATTGGTTGCAGGCACTTCGCCTATGGCTTTGAACTCCTGCTGCAGTTGCTGAATGTGGTTGTATTGACGGTTCACATTGTCGGGATCGGCCGCGATGGCATTGATCTCGTCGATGATTTTGCGCTTCTTTTCAAGGTTCTCGGCGCGCAGGGCATCTTGCTCGGCATTGAATTGCGCCTTTTTCTCTTTCAGCTCATTCAGGAGCTCCTTGATTTTCACTTCGTCGGCGTCGTCGATAGCCGCAAAGGCTGCCTCTTCGTTGCCTTGGGCAAGGAATGCTTCTTTTTCTTTTGCAATTTCCTCCTTGCGTATGGCAAAGAAAGCCGACTTGATTTGAGCAACGTCGTCTTTCACGCTGTCGATGGGCTGCTCTTTCAGCGACTCAAGCGCGGCGATAAGCTCAGTCTTGCTCATGGCAGCGTATTTGTGCTGTGGTTGTGCCTCGGTTTCGACCGAGGCCGGCTGCTTCTCTTCGGGCTCGGCCTGGACTGTTTCCTCGGCTGGAGTGCTTGCAGCTGCTGCCTGGCTTGCGCCTGGGTTGACGACTTCCTGGGCTTGCTCGGCAGCTGCCGAACTTGCCTCGGGTTGATTGTTGACAGAGCCTGTATTCTGCTCTTGTGCAGGCTCCGAATTCAGGGTTACGTCCTTTTCGAGGTCCTTGCTCGTAGTGGACTGTTCTTGCGATTCCATAATAATCTTTTTTAAAGGTCCTTCTTGTCGTTGAAGAAGGAAGCCAACAAATTAAATCCAAATATACACAATTTTTTTTACTTTGAAAAAGAAAAGCTTTTTTTTTTGATTTTTTCTTTGAAATGGTGGCTTGTTGTTGGCACGTTTGAGGCTTTGCCGTGACTGTAAAAGCCGTGTGGGAATAAACCTTCGGCGCACTCTTGAGTCTAAAAGAGTGCTTTCGCTCCTCTCTGGGTGATGCTTAGCAATCTCGAGAGTGGATGTGCAGGCTGCATGCCCGTCATCGCTTTTCTGCTTGTCACATAGCTGGCGATGGCAGAGAATGATATATTAAATTAACGTAATTTTTTTTACATTAAAAAGGAAAAAATTGTACATTTGTAATTCAGAATTTCAGAAACTGTGATTTTTAAATTTAGTAAAAATATATTTTAAAATGAAGAAAGTAATGAGTTTGTTCCTGAGTGTGGCTCTTGTTTTGGGCCTCTCAGGTTGTGGTTCGTTGAACAATGCAGGTAAAGGTGGTCTCATTGGCAGTGGCGGCGGTGCTGCCCTGGGTGCTGGCATAGGTGCGCTCATAGGGCACGGCAAGGGCGCAGCCATAGGCGCAGCCATCGGTGCAGTGGCTGGTGGTACTGCCGGCACGTTGATTGGCAAGAAGATGGACAAGCAGGCCAAGGAACTGGCCCAGATTCCTGGTGCGCAAGTCGACACTGTTACCGACCAAAACAACTTGACGGCAATTAAAGTCACTTTCGACAGCGGCATCTTGTTTGGCTTCAATAAAACTAACTTGAGCGAGAGTGCCAAGACATCATTGTCGCAGTTTGCTACCTCGCTGCGCAACAATCCTGAGACCAACGTGCAGATTTTCGGTTACACCGACAATGTGGGTACGCGTGCTGCCAACGACAAGGTCTCTACCGAGCGTGCTTCGGTGGTGAAAACCTATCTTGTGAACTCGGGCGTGAACTCGAGCCGTCTCTCCAGCCAGGGCATGGCCTGGGAGAATCCTGTTGCCAGCAACGACACCGAAGCAGGCCGCGCACAAAACCGTCGTGTGGAAATCTACATCAGTGCCAATGAGCAGATGGTGAAGGAAGCCAATGACGGCACACTCAAGTAAAAAATATAACTTGAGCGGAGCAAATTCTTTTTTTTACCGACAAAATCTAAAGGCGGGCGACGACTCTACATGCAGGGTTGTCGCCTGTTGTTGTTGGTAGTTTGCCATATTTTTTTTAATTTTGTTCGGCAAAACAACATTAATTTTCTAATAAGTACGTAATTATGACATTGAACTGCAAATTCAGACTATTGCTTCTGCTATTGCTGGCATGGTTGACACAGGGAAGCGCTATGGCGCAAGACTTCACCAAGGCCGACACGCTCAAGTATTACAATGCACTCGACTTCAGAATGATCAACAAGGGCTTTGCCAACAGCGAGACCCCCTATTTCCGCATCCCTGGTTATCTCAAAGACAGCGTGCGCCCCACGCTCTATGAGCGGCAGCGCTGCACTGCAGGCGAGGCATTCAGATTCCGCACCAACTCCAAGGTGGTGGCTGTGCGCTACAACCTGCTCACCAACATGTATATGGCTCACATGGCCCCCACGGGCATCAAGGGCACCGATCTCTACATCCTCGACAACGGCCAATGGCGATTTGTGAACTGCAACCGCCCGGTGCGCGACTTCCAAAACGTGAACCGCACATCGCCTCTCAAGGATTCTATTCAAAACAAGGTGTATATCGACAAGATGGACGGTCAAATGCATGAGTTCATGCTTTACCTGCCATTGTACGATGGCGTGAACTGGCTTGAAATAGGTGTTGAGCACGATGCCAGGATGGAGATGCCCAAGGTCGACAACCCGCGTGCCGACAAAAAGTTTGTGTTCTATGGCACCAGTATTCTGCAAGGAGGATGCGCCTGCCGCCCTGGCATGGTGGGCACCAGCATCATCCAGCGCGACCTCAATGCCGAGTGTGTCAACATTGGCATCAGCGGCGAGGGCAAGATGGACTATTGCATGGCCCGCGCCTTGGCTCAGATTCCCAATGTCACGGCCTATATTATCGACCCGGTGCCCAATTGCACGCTCAACATGTGCGACACGTTGACCTACAATTTCATCAATATCCTGCGCAAGGCACGCCCCAATGTGCCTATTTTCATGGTTGAGGGCACTATCTACTCCTATGCCAAGTACAGCAGCTACTACAGCAAGTACCTGGCCGAGAAGAACTATGCTTTCCACAAAAACTACTTGAAGTTGAAGCAGGAGAATCCAAAGAATCTCTACTATGTCGACAGCAAAAACCTCTACGGGCCCGACAACGAGGGTACCGTCGATGGCACACACTACACCGACATAGGCTTCTACTTCTATGCGCAGAAGCTCGAGCCCTACCTGAAGGCTGTGCTCAACGGCACAAAAGTGCCCTATCAGGAAGTTGTCGACAAGCCATATCCACCCATAAAGAACCCAGGCAAATACACCTGGGACAATTGATTCAGGCCGATTTTATTCTCACCATGCTGCTGTGAAAGGCAAAGGATACATAGCCGATTTGATAGCCCAAGGCGAGCACGAGCATCAAGACTTCAAGTACCAGATAAGTGATGCCCGGAAGATAGCACGCAGCATCTCGGCTTTTGCCAACAACAGCGGCGGTCGTCTTTTGATAGGTGTAAAGGACAACGGTCACGTCGTGGGCGTGAAGAGCGACGAGGAAATCTACATGATCGAGCAAGCCGCCTCCATGTATTGCAGGCCTGAGCAGCAGGTGAAGTTTGAGCTGTTTAATGTCGACGGGAAAACCGTGCTCAAGGTCGACATCGCCGAAGCCTCTCTCAAGCCTGTCAAGGCCCCCGACGAGAAAGGGCTGTGGAAAGCCTTCTACCGGGTGGCCGATGAGAATGTGCTTGCATCCTCGATGCATGTGAAGGTGATGCAGCACCAGTCTCAGTTGCGCGACAACGATGCACTCTTAAGTTTGTCGCAAATCGAGCAGCAGCTCATCGATTATCTCTCAACCCATGGCGGAATCACCATCGACGGCTACATGAGGCTGGCTCACGTGAGCCGTCGCAGTGCCGAGGCCACTGTCATCAGCTTGTGCGAGATGAAGGTGGTTGACCTCACCTACCACGATGGCCAGTGCCTCATCACGCGCACTTGACACCTGCCTTGACGATGCTGCGTGCAGCAACCACAACAACAATCCCTGCCAGGAACAGCCGTGGCAGGGATTGTCTTTTGCTCACCGATGCGCCCATTGCTTGTTGCGCTGGGTTGGGGCAACGAGGCTATCGCTTGTTGGTGATAGGGCGCCAGGCGCGTTCTTTTATCAAGCCGCTGCGATAGGCAACGAGCAGCTTTTGCAGGTCACGTATTTGCGACGAGAGCTCATTGCCCTTGTCGGTATCTTTCACCATCATGCGGTGGTTGGTGAGCTCAACCATCTCGTAGCTCGACTTGATGTCTTGGCCCTCTTCCACGGCCTTTTGTATTGATGTGAAGGGTTCGTGCTGCACGAGCTGGAATCCGCGGCTGTGATACACCAGGGTGTAGCCGGCAATGCCCGTCTCGGGTTGGTAGGCTTTGGAAAATCCTCCGTCGATCACCATCAGCTTGCCATTGGCTTTGACTGGGCTTTCGCCCTTGATGGTCTTTACAGGCACATGGCCATTGATGATGTGGCGGTATTGTCCTTGCACATGAAACTCATCGAGTATCATGTCGCATATCTTTTCTTGGTCGCGCAGCTTGTAGTACCAACCCTTTGTTTCCTTGTGAGTTGCTTTGTCGGCAATGAAGTATCGCTCAAAGGTTGCCATCTTGTCTTTGTCGAAGGCTGGGGAATTCTTGCCGCACCACAGATACCACACATAGTCTTTGGCAAACAGGTAGTCTTCCTGATTCTCGGCACCAAAATAGGCATCGCGTATGAGCGATCCCACTTTCTTGAGCAGCGCATGGCCGTGATAGGGGTAGCCTTGAATGATTACGTCCTTGAGCGAGCCGTCTTCGTTAAGCGGAATGGAGGCGTGGTAGAGCAGGTTGCCGTTTACTACCGCAAAGATGCAGCCGTTACGGAACATGCAGTTCATGTGACGCTTGAGCTTGTCGCTCTGTACAAAGGAGTTGTGCAATTTGGTCACTACCATTTCCTCCTCGGCAGTAAGCTTGTAGGGGTCTTGAGGGTCTACGGTGGGGAAGCTGCCATCGGTGAGCTCATACTGCTTGTCGTCGATAGTGATGATGTGCTTTTTGTAGTCGATCTTGTCGAGCAGCAGCCTGTCGGTCATCTCAAACTCGGGGCGACGCTTGATGGTGGCAGCCTCCAGCTTGAATTGAATGATAGATATGGCTTTGTGCATTTGGGCCATGAGCCGAGACGATTTCATTTTCTCAGGATCTTTCTCGTCGAGATCTTTGGGTATGAATTGTGTGCAAGGATCCTTTTTGTAAGTCTCCATGGCAAAAGTGGCCAGGGGCAGCAGGTTGATGCCGTAGCCGTCTTCAAGTACGCTCTGGTTGCCGTAACGCATGGCGATGCGTATCACGTTGGCAATGCAGCAGTCGTTGCCTGCTGCAGCGCCCATCCACAAAATGTCGTGGTTGCCCCACTGGATGTCGAGGTTGTGATAGTCGCACAATATATCCATGATTTTGTCGGGACTCGGTCCGCGGTCGTATACATCGCCCAGGATGTGCAGCACGTCGATGGTGAGCTGCTGTATGAGATAGCACATGGCGATGATGAAGTCGTCGGCCCGCTGCGTCGAGATGATGGTGCGCACCACTACGTCTACATAGGCCTGCTTGTTGGGGTCGCTCGAGTTCTCATGCAGCAATTCCTGGATGATGTAGGAGAAGTCGGGCGGCAGGGCCTTGTGCACTTTCGACCGCGTGTACTTCGACGAAACGTTGCGGCACACTTTCACCAGACGGTTGATGTTGATGAAATACCAGTCGTTGAGGTCGCCAGCGTCGGTGATGCCGCGTTTCACAAGTTCCAGTTTCAGCTCAGGGTAGTAGATGAGCGTGCACAGTTCTTTCTGTTCCTTGGTGCCCAGGGTCTCGTTGAAGATCTCCTTCACCTTGCGCTTGATAGTGCCCGAGGCGTTGCGCAGCACGTGCTGGAAGGCTTGGTACTCTCCGTGCAGGTCGGCCAGGAAGTGCTCGGTGCCTTTAGGCAGGTTTAAGATGGCTTCAAGGTTAATGATCTCGGTACTTGCCGTCGCAATGTTGGGAAAACTGCGCGACAGCAGGGTCAAGTAGCGCATGTCGTCGTTTACTTGCTTGTAATCCATTTCGTTCATAGCACTAACGGTGATTTTCTGTGTTAATAATTGATATTGATTTTGTAAAAGATGCGTCATTTACAACTCACTATATAAATCTCTTGCGCAAAGATAGTGATAATAATCGAATTGTCACCAAAGTTTTTTTTTGCGCCCGAGTTTGACTGTGGGTGCCGGCGGGACTTGTTCAAGTGAAAAAGACGCCGCTGGCACTGCTTTTTATCGATCGAGTATTTTAGAGAATCTCACTTGTGACTTATACACGGGAAATTTGACCGTGAGTATCACACCGCTCTCAAATGCTGCTTGCACGTCGAGGTCGATGGGGCGCAACGTGGCATCGATCCATGAGGCCTTGAAGTTGTCGGTGAATATCGTTTTCTCAAGCCTGCCTTTTAGCATGCCTGTTGTCCACATGCTCTTTTTCACCTGTGCGCCGCTCACGTATATTATGTCGTAGCCAGTCGCGGTCGCCACCAGCGCAATTGTGTAGCGTCCGCCCAGCCGCAACACGTCGTCGCTCATGTCGCGGTCAAGATATTCCCAATATCCCTCATAGGGGTTTTGGGACCGAGCAAAGTGCAGGTTCAGTTTCTCGATGGTCCATGGTGTGTTCACGATGCGCCGGTCGTTGGTCTTGTAGGAGAGCACGGTTCTTTCAACTTGCACCCGGGCACCTGGTCCTGTGGCAAGCCCCAGGTGTGAACCGTTGTGCATAGCAGGCAACTCCACAGTGAACAATTGGTTTAGCTTGTCGTTGCCAACAAGCACATGCACAGTGTTATGGTCTACATCTACACCTATTGCATTCAATCTGTCGGCCATGTCGACGTTTTTGTCGATATGTGCCGATTTGATGACTTGCTCCTTGTTGTTGCGCACTTGCACAAGTTCCACTTCCATGTATCGCTTGTCGAGAAGATCGTCGTGCAGGCGCGAGTTGTGGCACGACACCAGCACGGCATTGTAATTGCTGTCGTTGAGTGCGTTGAAGATAATACCACACCTGGTCGACGAGACGTGCCTCTTGCGATGCCCCGAGACGATCTCATAGGATTTCCCCTCTTGGTTGTGATAGTTGGCAATGCGGGCAAAATAGCGATATGCGGGTGTGAAAATGCCCGTCGAGTCGAGCATGACGTCGAAGGCCTCATGCCGGTTGTCGACTTCGCCCGTCTCAGGGTTGAAATCGGCGATTCGGGCCAGCCCGCTGTATTGGTTGTATCTTGTTTTGTAGATTGTTGCAGGATAGGCCAAGCACAGGGTAGCAAGGTACAGCAAGAGTGTCGATATGGCTTTAGCTTTCATCACACGTGCATGATTTGGTTTCGCGACACAAAGGTACTGTTTTATTTTTTGAATTTCAACATTTTGGTGCAATGGGGCATGACTGGGTGCCCAAAAAAACAATCGTTAGGGTCGGGGGGCGCGTTGTGATGTTGTGCATGATTTCAAGAGAATCGTTTTCTGGCACTTGCCGGCCGATTGCGCAGGATTGCGCAGTTAGCATTATTTAAATTTAAATATTGACATGATTACTGAATTATTTCAATAATTGTTTGTACCTTTGCTGTATTGAAGAAACAACTATATTTTGTGGCCTCATACCACTACACGAACTACAATAAAGTTACTATATAATTTTAATTAAAGTTATGGCAGAAAAAAGAGAAAAACTGTTCGAAGCATTTTCTCCGGTAGACTTCAAAACTTGGAGAGCCAAAGCTGAAATCGACCTCAAGGGTGCCGATTTCGACAAGAAAATGATCTGGCGGACTAATGAAGGCTTTAATGTCAATCCTCTGTATTTTGACGAAGACATCAAGGACTTCAAAACAATCGATTCACTTCCTGGCGAGTTCCCCTATGTGCGTGGCACCCGCACCAACAACACCTGGCAGGTGCGTCAAGACTTTGATGTGAAGGACGTGGCCGAGACCAACAAGCAAGTGCTCGACATCCTCAACAAGGGCGTCACCGCACTGGGTTTCAATCTGCATCACAACGTTGTTGACCTGAATGTGCTTCTCGACGGTATTCACACCGATGCTGTAGAGATCAATTTCAGCATCTGCCCAAGCAAGGCAGTGGAGCTTGCCACAGCTCTTGTCGACTATCTGCAGAAAAAAGGCACTGCCGACAAGTTTGTGGGCAGCATCGACTTCAACCCGTTCAAGCCTGTGTTCAAGAAAGGCAAGAAATTTGAAGCAGGTGTCCAGGAGACTGCTGCACAGTTGCTCAAGATCGCAGCACCGGTTGCCGGCCTGCGCGTGCTGGGTGTCGACTCGGTCATGCTGGCCAATGCAGGTGCCTTCATTTATCAAGAGCTTGGTTATGCCTTGGCATGGGGCAACGAATACCTGGCCGAGCTCACCGACGCCGGCTTCAGTGCCGATGAGGTGGCAAGCCGCATCAAGTTCAACATGAACATTTCCACTGTCTACTTCATGGAGCTGGCCAAGTTCCGTGCAGCACGCATGCTTTGGGCCCAAATCGTGAAGCAGTACGGTGCCAAGGACGAATCGTGCAAAATGGTTGTGAGCGCAGCTACATCGCGATTCAACCAGACGCTGTTTGACCCCTATGTGAACATGCTGCGCAGCCAGACGCAATCGATGTCGGCTGCACTGGCTTCGGTCGACGAGATCACGGTCACCCCGTTCAACACGCCTTATGAGGAGCCCACCGACTTCAGCCTTCGCATTGCTCGCAACCAGCAATTGCTGCTCATGGAGGAGTCTCACCTCGACAAGGTGGTCGACCCGGCAGGCGGCAGCTACTATGTTGAGGAGCTCACTCAGTTTATTGCCCAGGCAGGATGGAAGCTCTTCCTTGAGGTAGAAGACAAGGGCGGCTTCAAGGCTGCAACCGAGAGCTTCGACGTGACCAAGGCTGTGAATGCCAGCGCCAACACTCGTTTCGACAAGGTGGCCAAGCGCAAAGAGCAGCTGCTGGGTACCAACCAGTTCCCCAACTTCACCGAGAAGAGTGGCGACCATCGCGACATCCATGCTGCTTGCAGTTGTGGCTGTGGCGAGGCCAATCCCGACGCTCCCGTGCTCAACACCAAGCGTCTTGCCAGTGGTTTTGAGACCCTGCGCCAGCACACCGAGGCCAGCGAGAAGACTCCTGTTGTGTTCATGCTCACCATTGGCAACCTGGCCATGCGGTTGGCCCGCGCCCAGTTCAGCGACAACTTCTTCGGCTGCGCAGGCTACAAGCTCGTCAACAACAACGGTTTCAAGACTGTTGAGGAAGGTGTCGAGGCTGGCGTGAAGGCTGGTGCCGACATCATCGTGCTTTGCTCGAGCGATGCCGAGTATCCCGAGCTCATCCCCACTGCACTCAAGGCGCTCAACGGCCGTGCCGAGTTTGTGCTTGCCGGTCCCGAGACCGACGAGTTCAAGGCAATGGGTGTGACCAATTTCATCAACGTGCGCACCAATGTGCTTGAAACATTAAAGGCTTTCAACGCTAAACTTTTAAAATAATCATTGACAATGAGACCAAATTTTAAAAATATAGATATTACAAAAGATGGCTTTAATGTTGAACACAAGCCACTGAACATGGCCGAACCTTGGACCAACGCCGAGTTGCTCAAGATTAAGCCTGTATATACTAAAGACGACCTCCAGGGACTGGAGCATCTGCATTTCAAGGCAGGTATCCCACCATTCCTGGGCGGTCCCTATTCACTCATGTACCCGTTCCGCCCCTGGACGGTGCGCCAGTATGCCGGCTTCTCGACTGCTGCCGAGTCCAATGCCTTCTACCGTCGCAACCTGGCATCGGGCCAGAAAGGCTTGTCGGTAGCCTTTGACCTTCCCACTCACCGCGGCTACAATGCCGACAACCCACGTGTGGTGGGCGATGTGGGCAAGGCAGGTGTGTCGATTTGCTCGGTCGAGGACATGAAGGTGCTCTTCGACGGCATTCCGTTGAACAAGATGTCGGTGTCGATGACCATGAACGGTGCTGTGCTCCCCATCATGGCCTTCTACATTGTGGCTGGTCTGGAGCAGGGCGCATCGCTCGATGTGATGGCTGGTACAATCCAAAACGATATTTTGAAGGAGTTCATGGTGCGCAACACCTATATTTATCCTCCCAAGTTCTCAATGGAGATCATTGCCAGCATCTTTGAGTTCACCTCGCAGCACATGCCCAAGTTCAACAGCATCTCTATATCGGGTTATCACATCCAGGAGGCTGGTGCTACTGCCGACATCGAGCTGGCCTACACGCTGGCCGACGGTATGGAATACATTCGCACGGGCGTGAATGCCGGCCTCAATGTCGATGCATTTGCTCCCCGCCTGTCGTTCTTCTGGGGCATTTCGATGAACTTCTTCACCGAGATTGCCAAGATGCGTGCAGGCCGCCTGCTGTGGGCTAAGATTGTGAAGAGCTTCGGCGCCGAGAATCCCAAATCGATGTCGCTGCGCACCCACAGCCAGACTTCGGGCTGGTCGCTCACTGCACAGGACCCCTACAACAACGTGGGCCGCACTTGTATCGAGGCCATGGCAGCAGCTCTGGGTCACACCCAGTCGATGCACACCAATGCTCTCGACGAGGCAATTGCACTTCCCACCGACTTCTCGGCCCGTATTGCCCGCAACACGCAAATCTACCTGCAACAGGAAACCTATATCACCAAGGTTATCGATCCCTGGGCAGGCAGCTTCTATGTTGAGAAATTGACCGACGATCTCGTGCACAAGGCATGGGAGCACATCACCGAAATCGAGAAGCTGGGCGGCATGGCCAAGGCTATCGAGACTGGTGTGCCCAAGATGCGTATCGAGCAGGCCGCTGCCCGCACGCAGGCCCGCATCGACTCGGGTCGCCAGACCATCATCGGCGTCAACAAGTATCAGCTCGAGAAAGAAGCTCCTATCGATATTCTTGAAATCGACAATACCGAGGTGCGCAACTCGCAGGTGGCACGTCTGCAAGAGCTCTACAAGACTCGCGACAACGATGCCGTGAAGCGCGACCTCGATGCGCTCACCGAGTGTGTGAAGACGGGCAAGGGCAACCTGCTCGAGTGTGCAGTTCAAGCTGCCAAGGACCGTGCTTCGCTGGGTGAGATTTCAGATGCTTGCGAGAAAGTCGTGGGCCGTTATAAAGCTAAAGTTCAAATGTTCTCAGGCGTGTATTCAGGAGAAATTAAAGACAGTGACGAGCTCAAGAAAGCTCGCGAGCTCACAAGTGAGTTTGCCAAGAAGGAGGGACGTCAGCCTCGCATCATGATTGCCAAGATGGGCCAGGACGGTCACGACCGTGGTGCCAAAGTGGTGGCTACCGGTTATGCCGATTGCGGCTTCGATGTCGATATGGGTCCGTTGTTCCAGACTCCCGAGGAGGCAGCCAAGGAAGCAGTCGAAAACGATGTCGACGTGATGGGCGTTTCGTCGCTCGCAGCCGGTCACAAGACCCTGATTCCTGCCGTGATTGCCGAGCTCAAGAAGCTGGGCCGCGACGACATTGTCGTCACCGCCGGCGGTGTGATTCCTGTGCAGGACTACGACTTCCTCTACAAGGCTGGCGTAGCTGCCATCTTCGGTCCTGGCACCAACGTGATGAAGAGTGCCGAGCAAGTGATGCACATCCTGCTCGACAAGTAAACTGAGCAACACATCTATCTAAATATAGCGACTGCGGCCTCGATGAGGGGCCGCAGTTGTTGTTTAGTTTTGTCTGTGTGCTGAGCTGTTTCAGTAGTTCACCAGGTAGAGACCTCCATAGATTGCGAGTGTGGCTAATACCCATGACAGGATCGAGGGTAAAATTGACAGATAGCAAGGCATCTTGTTGTAAAGCTTCATCGATTTCTTAAACCCCCAAATGAACCATATTGCCCATGTGTTTATCATGATCCAGGCAATTATGGCATAATTGTCGTGTTTAACATGATCCATAAATAAGGATCCAAAAAACACAGCTGGTGCCGCAATCACCGGAACGGCCAGTAAGTAGACCGTCCAAAAATACCATTTGGCTACGTTGTAGCGATGTGAAATCGTCTTTCCAAAACAATATATTGCATACAATATGCCGGCAGCGACTATTGGTATCACCACATATTGGTAGATGTTAAAGACTGTGTCTGCTATGTTCATTTTGTTTGGGGCTTGGGGTTGCTCTCTTCCAGTAGTCTACGCTTTAGACATGTTCATTAAAAGCCAGGAGGGGACCACTTTTTTGTCGATGTGTTAGGAGCAGCCAGTTGTCAGTACACAGCGTTCTTGCCGAGCATGATGTCGAGAATCACATCGTCGGCAAGTGTCATACCAGGGGTGCCCACCTTGGCAATGTTGTCGATGCACTGCTCGGGGGTAACGTCGCATATGCCGTCGGTGGGGCGCAGCCGCACGTTGTTGATGGCCATGCGAGCGCACAGAAACGCAGCTGCGGTGGCCGAGGCCTGTTTGAGCGCACAACCCACCTTGCCACCGTCGCATATCATGCCCGAGATGGCGCCTGTCATATTGCGCACGGCCCAGCCCATCTGCTGGTCGTCACCGCCCATGAGCCATGTCATCGACACGCTGGCTGCCGTCGAGGCAGCTGCCACGCAGGTGCACATGGCCACAAGTTTGCCTATTTTGGCATTGATGTAGCTGTTGAGCAGGTCGCCCAGGGCCACAGCCTTGAGCATCTTCTCGCGACTCACCTTGCAGGCTTTGGCCATCTCCACAATGGGTACAATCATGGCCACCCCCTTGCTTCCCGAGCCGGCGCTGCTCATCACCGAGAGCGGGCAGCCGTTGAGTCGCGCCTCGATGGCACTCGACACCTTGAGCATGGTGCGTGTCATGAGCCCGTCGCCCAGCACAGCGCTGCAGTCGTGTTTGAGCACGCGAGCAATGCCAATGCCTGCCTCGTTGTTCATGCCATAGTCGGCTACTTTCTCGTTCATGTCGATGCCGGTGCTCAAGAAGTCGAGCTCTGCTTCGGTAGCGGTGTCGACCAGCTCGCGCATTTGTTTTATCGTCATCTTGGTGAGCTTGTTGAGCGAGGCGTTTTCCTGGGTGGGAACCGAGGTGTCGTTGCGCATGATGTCTTCGCCGTTGCGCTGCACGAGCACAACGTTGGTGTGGGCGTCGGTAATCACCGCCGTGCCTATGCCGTTGCTCGAAATCACGTCGCAACGCACGTAGATGCGCCTCTGGCTGCGGTCGATTGTGACGTCGACCTTGTGATCGGCGACAATTTCAATTGCTTTTTGTGCATCCTCGGGAGTGAGATCTTCGAGAATTTGAAGCGATTTGTCGGGGTTGCCTATCACTGCGCCAATGGCGAAGGCATAGTTCAGTCCTTTTCTCTCGAAGTGGGGTATCGAGACCGACATGCCGTTTTTGTACACATTGGAGTTGACCACACCCTTGATTTTGTTGATCTCGCCGCCTATGGCCTGCATGGCTGTTGCAGCTGCTATGGCTACACAGGCAGGCTCGGTGCACCCCAGTGCAGGCGCCATGTCGCGTTGCAAGAATGCAAGCATTTCGGTTTTGTTTAACATAGTCGTTAGTCGTTTTAGAGATAAATTGTTTTCAGCAGGTAAAAGTAGAAATAAATGCCCAGTTGACCAAACAAATTGCTATTTAATTGATTGAGTGAGGCAATTATTAAATTTTGCCAGTGTATATAAAATGTAGTAACTTTGCTATTGGCAAAATTCAGTCATGATTGATAGAGCAACAGTCGATAAGATACTTGATGCGGCCGACATCGTCGATGTCGTCTCCGATTTTGTCACGCTCAAGAAGCGCGGCCAGAACTACATAGGCCTGTGCCCGTTTCACAACGACAATCACCCGTCGTTCTATGTGTCGCCAGCCAAGGGCATATGCAAGTGCTTTGCTTGTGGCAAGGGCGGTAGTGCTGTTAACTTCATCATGGAGCACGAGCAGCTCACCTATCCTGAGGCCTTGAGATACCTGGCCAGGAAATTCAATATCGAGATTCACGAAAAAGAGCTCACCGACGAGGAGCGGGAAGCTCAAACCGAGCGGGAGTCGATGTTGCTCATCAACGAGTTTGCGATGCAGTTTTTTGAAAACCAGCTTCACAACACGACCGATGGGCAGGAGATAGGCATGTCCTACTTCAGAGAGCGGGCTTTCAGCGACGAGTCGATACGGGAGTTTCACTTGGGATATTCGCCCGAAGACCGCTCGGCATTGTACAAGGCTGCCACCAAGGCTGGATATAATAAGAAACTGCTGTTTGATACCGGCCTGTGCATCGACGACAACCGCGGTGGAGGCTACGACCGCTTTCGCGGGCGAGTGATGTTCCCCATTTTCAATATCGCCGGCAAGGTAATAGGTTTCGGCGGGCGCACGTTGAAAAACGACCCGGCAAAGTATGTGAACTCTCCCGAGTCGATTATCTACAACAAGCGCAACGAGCTATACGGTCTTTTTCAGGCCAAGCGCGACATCAACAAGCAGGACAAGTGTTTCATAGTCGAGGGCTATGCCGACGTGATACAAATGCACCAGGCCGGTTTTAAAAATGTGATAGCGTCGTCGGGCACCGCCTTGACCGAGGGCCACATCCACAAGATACGCCGCTTCACCCGCAATGTGACCGAGCTCTTCGACGGCGATGCAGCAGGTGTGCATGCTGCACTGCGCGGTGTCGACATGTTGTTGCACAATGGCTTGAACATCAAGGTGCTGCTGCTGCCCGAGCCTGAGGACCCCGACAGCTTTGCCCGCGCCCACAGTCATAGCGAAATCGAGCGCTATATTGCCGACAACGAGATCGATTTTATAAGGTTTAAAACCCGTGTCCTGCTCAAAGACAGCGACAACGACCCTGTGAAGCTTGCTGCAGCCATAGGCGACATCGTGAAATCGATTGCCGTGATTCCCGACGAAATCACAAGAGCCGTCTATGCCAAGGAGTGCTCAACTACTCTGGGCATCGATGAGGATGTGATCTTGAGTCAAATTCAGAAGGACATCTTCGGCCGACGACAGGAGGAGTGGAAGCAGGAGCAGCGCGAAAAGCGCAAGCGCGGTGAGCAGCAGCCCTCGCCAGTGCAGCCCTCACCCAGTGCAGGCGATGCAAGCCAGAAGTCCGACAACACGTCGGCAGCCTACTTGCGGCGCTACGAGTTTGACGTGATACGGTATGTTGCCAAGTATGGCATGTGCTACTTGTGTGAAACCAATTACGACGACGGCACCTCACGTCCCACCACAGTGCTGGAGTATATCAACAACGAGCTCACTGTCGACAATATCAAGTTCTCCGATCCCGTCTTCGACAAGATTTTTACCTCGTCGCTTGGCAACCTTGAGCCATTTTATTCGGCTCTGCAACAGTTTCAAGCCGACATCGAACAAGAGCGCAGGCGCCTTGTCGAGGAGGGCGTGAGCCACATTAGGGCCGAGGTTGACGGCACTATCGAGAGCATCGAAGACCAGGAACGCCAACTCGAAGCAAAGATTGAGCAACAATTGCAGGCCCAAGTCGTGCAATTTCGCAAATCGTATCTCGAAAAGCGTCTTTGCTCCGACCCCGATGAGACCGTGAGGGCAGTTTCGCTCGACCTTGTGAGCGAGAAACACCAGCTGAGCAAAATCCACACTCAGTTTGCAGCCATCACGTCAGAATACGATAAGCTGTTGACATTGATACCCGAAGCCCTCTACAACTGGAAAAACGCCATCGTGTCGCTTGAATTCACGTCGATTCAGGAAAAATTGCGCATGGCCAGCCCCGAGGAGCAGTTGGAACTGCTTAAAAGGCAGCAACAACTGAACGTGATGCGTCGTGAGCTGTCGAAATTGACGGGTGAACGGGTGGTGAATCCTCTTGTGTGACACTTTATTGCTCATGACACACTCATATATTAAATTATTCTTTGTATTTTTGCATTATTAAAGTGCAATGATAGTTTTTGGCAATGCAATTATTTTATTAATAAGGACTCAATAATATACAAAACCTCATTATGAATATACGACATTTTTTTCTTCTTGTCATGCTCTGTCTCGCCGCAGTCGTGTCGACCGCGGCCGGGCTCAAGCTCCCCGTAAAGAAAATAGCAGGAGAATCCTATTATTACTATAAGGTGGGAGGAAATGAGACGGTCGATGGCATTGCAAAAAAAATAGGCGTCTCGGCTCAAGATATCATCAAGTTCAATCCATCGGCCGCACAGGGAGTGACCAAAAAGCAACTGCTTTTTTTCCCTGTCGAGGCCTATAAGGCTGACGTTTCCACTGCCAGCCAGAACGTAGCAATCGCTCCCGAGGTGGTGAAACACATTGTGAAGAAAAGCGAAACGCTCTATGGCATAGCCAAGCTCTACGATGTGAGCGTCGACGACCTTGTGGCTGCCAATCCCAGTTCAAACAGTGGTGTGGGCGAGGGCGATGTGCTCATTATCCCGCAGGCGGGCACTCACGCGGGCGATGCAGGCATTGTCTATCACACCATTCAGCCAGGTGAGTCCATGTACAGCGTGTCGAAGCAATTCAACACTACCATCGAAACATTGCTTGAACTCAACCCTGGCATTTATCCCAACAATTTCATTGTGGGCGACGTGATAAAAATCAAGCCCAACTCCTCGCACAAGATTGAACTCAAAAAGAACATCAAGCAGTTCTACACCCATACTGTCAAGGATGGCGATACCTATCGGTCGCTGTCGACAGCCTACAAGGTGCCAGTCGACGAATTGATGGCAGCCAACCCTGGCCAGAAACGGCTGAAGAAAGGCAAGGTGATCTATATACCCTGTAAAGGAACCGAGATTGCCCGCGTCAATTCCAGCAAGGCGACAGTGCAGGAGCTGGAACAAACCTACGCCAGTAAAATGGGGCAAGTCTACAAAAATGTGCACAAATTGAAGAGCGACGGCGACATCAACATTGCCATTGTCTTGCCCTTCCAGTTGCAGAAGAGCGAAAGACCCCGTCAGGCCGACCTCTATGTCGACTTCTACAAGGGCTTCTTGCTGGCCGTCGACAGCTTGGGCAACAGGGTGGGGAAGAAGGTGAATGTTGACGTGCTCGACACGCAACACAACCTCAATGTCACCGATAGCCTCCTGGCACTCGACAAGATGAAGAATATGGACATCCTCATCGCTCCCGGCGAGCCCAAGCAGCTGCAGCGGTGCAACGAGTTCGGGAAAAAACACGGAGTGACAATCGTGAATTGCTTCTCGCCTAAAAACGACGACTACACCGACAATCCTCGCGTGCTCCAGGTAAACAGCCCCACCACCTACATGACTGCTGCTGTGAACGACTGGATCGATGCCAAGTTTAAGGACTATAACGTGATTTTTCTTGACGACCCCACTAACACCGAAGACAAAGATATCTACACCAATATCAAGGAGCACATCACCGATAGTCGCAAGCACTGCCAAGTGGTGTCGGTGGTCAACATGCTCGACTATTCCACGCTGAGCAACTATCTTGATCCTGGCAGCAGCTATCTCTTCATTCCCACCTCGGGCAGCAAGAGCTTCTTGGCCAAAATTGCACCTGCTGTGAAACAGGTGAAATTGAAACGCTTCGATTGCGAAGTCTCGATGCTGGGTTTCCCCCAATACTTCAATTATCTTAAAGAATACAAGTCGACGTTTCAGACGATTGACACCTACCTGTTTTCTCGCTTTTTCATTGCTAACGAAAACAGGGCCCGCCGCATCGAGAATCAGTTCATCCGCAAGTTTGGCAGCAAGATGATCAGCACCACTCCCTGTATGGGACTCATGGGATTTGACCTGGGCGCCTACTTGTTGACGAGCCTGGGCAAGGGCGACGAGCTTAACAGCAACACACCTGCCTACGACGGCATTCAGATGGACATAGACCTGAAGCGTGTGAGCAACTGGGGTGGACTGGTGAACCGTTGTGTAGAGCTGGTGCATCTCTATGGCACAAGCATGACCGAGAGTATTATAAAATGAAGATGAGAACATTCACATTCCTATTGTCGCTTGTCTTGTACAGTTGGACACAGGTGGCGATAGCCCAAAACCACTACGAGGGCAACATCTCGGTAGGCGGCCAGGCGGGTGCGTCCTTCTCACGTGTGAATTTCAGCCCGAGTGTGCCCCAGTCGTTACAGTCAGGTGTGGTGCTGGGAGGTGCCTTCCGATATGTAGAGGAAAAACACTTCGGCCTTATCGCCGAGCTCAATGTGGAGCAACGTGGGTGGAAGGAAAAGTTTGACGGTTATGACTACGCCTATCAGCGCCGTTTTACCTATATACAGCTTCCTGTGCTCACGCATGTGTATTTTGGCAACAACAAGATACACGGCTTTTTCAACGCTGGCCCCGAGATAGGATACATGATAACCTCGTCGCAAAAGTCAAACTTTGATTACAGCAATGTGAAGGCGATCGAAGGTTTCCCGTCGAGCAACCGGAACGTCGACCAGTACACGCTCAAGGTGAAAAATCATCTCGATTATGGTATCTCGGCCGGGCTCGGTCTTGAATGGTTCCAGAGCCTCAAGCAGTCGTTCAAGCTCGAGGGAAGGTTCTACTACGGGCTGGGCGACGTGTTCAGCAACCACAAAACCGATCCATTCTCGGCCAGCAACAGCATGAGTGTGATGGTGACACTTGGCTATTTCTATCGCCTCAAGTGAGACAGTGCGCAGCCCGAAACTGACACTATGATATGCCTGCTTCTCCAGCAGGCATATTTTGTTGGTGTCAATATGTCAGTTCTCGGCTGCCTGTTTGCCTGGACTTCTTTTGGCACGACCTTTGCCAATCAGTGGGTGTCGAAGCCGAAAGGCCGAGACAAGACAAAATTGATTAATAACAAATAAATAATATAAGAATTATGGGAAAGATAATTGGTATTGACCTTGGTACTACTAACAGCTGTGTAGCAGTGCTTGAAGGAAAAAATCCGGTAGTGATACCGAACAGTGAAGGCCGCAACACAACGCCTTCGATTGTGGGCTTTGTCGATGGTGGCGAGCGCAAGGTGGGTGATCCCGCAAAGCGTCAGGCTATCACCAATCCAACGCGCACGGTATACTCGATCAAGCGTTTCATGGGCGAGCCTTATAGCAAGGTTGGCGAGGAAATTAAGCGAGTTCCTTATAAAGTGGTAGATAATGGCAACGATCAGCCTCGTGTGGAAATCGACGGTCGTCAATACACTCCGCAAGAGATTTCGGCCATGATTCTGCAAAAGATGAAAAAGACTGCCGAGGATTATCTTGGTCAGACGGTCGACAAGGCTGTGATCACAGTTCCTGCCTACTTCGACGACTCGCAGCGTAAGGCTACCAAGGAGGCCGGTGAAATTGCAGGCCTCAAGGTTGAGCGCATCGTCAACGAGCCTACGGCTGCTGCTCTTGCCTATGGTCTCGACAAGGGTACCGACGACAAGAATATCGCAGTGTTTGACCTGGGTGGCGGCACATTCGATATCTCAATCCTGAACATGGGCGACGGCGTGGTCGAGGTGAAGGCCACCAACGGTGATACTCACCTGGGTGGTGACGACTTTGACCAGCGCATCATCAACTGGCTTGCCGATGACTTCCAGAAAGAGGAAGGCACCGACCTGCGCAAAGACCCGATGGCCTTGCAGCGACTCAAGGAGGCTGCCGAGAAGGCCAAGATTGAGCTTTCGAGCTCGACAAGCACCGAGATCAACCTGCCTTATATCACTGTGGTCGACAACACGCCCAAGCATCTTGTCAAGACTTTGACACGTGCCAAGTTTGAGCAATTGTGCGACGACTTGATTCAAAGAACGATTGAGCCTTGCCGCAAGGCTCTGGCCGATGCCAACCTCTCGACAAGCGACATCGACGAGGTTATCCTCGTGGGCGGTTCGACCCGTATCCCGGCAGTGCAGGAGATTGTCAAGAAATTCTTTGGCAAGGAGCCCTCTAAGGGCGTGAATCCCGACGAAGTGGTCGCCGTGGGTGCCGCAATACAAGGCGGCGTGGTGACTGGCGAGGTCAAGGATGTGTTGCTGCTCGATGTGGTGCCGCTGAGCGTGGGTATCGAGACACTGGGTGGCGTGATGACAAAGCTTATCGATGCCAACACCACCATTCCTACCCGCAAGAGCCAAGTGTTCTCTACGGCAGTCGACAATCAGCCTTCGGTCGAGATCCACGTGCTGCAAGGTGAGCGTCCGCTTGCCAAGGACTGCAAGACGCTGGGCAAGTTCCATCTCGACGGCATAGCCCCCGCACCGCGTGGCGTGCCACAGATCGAAGTCACCTTTGAGGTTGATGCCAACGGCATCATGAATGTGAAGGCCGTGGACAAGGCCACCAACAAGGAGCAGAGCATCCGCATCGAGGCTTCGAGCGGTCTGAGCGACGACGAAATCAAGCGGATGAAAGACGAGGCCGCTGCCAATGCCGATGCCGACAAGAAAGAAAAGGAGCGCATCGACAAGATCAACGAGGCCGATGCTATGATCTTCCAAACTGAAAAGACGCTCAAGGAGGCAGGCGACAAGCTCCCGGCCGACAAGAAGAGCGAGATTGAGGCAGCCCTCAACAAGCTGAAAGATGCTCACAAGAGCCAAGATATAGCTGCCATCGATGTCGCCATGAAGGAGCTGCAAGACAAGTTTGCCCAGATGTATCAGCAGGCTGGTGGCCAGCCTGGAGCCAATCCTGGAGCAGGATTCCAAGGCGGCAATCCTGGAGCAGGTTCCAACGCCGGCGGCACGACGGGCAATAGCAACGGCGGCAATAACCAGAATGGCGCCGAAGATGTCCCCTACGAAGAGGTGTAAATGACAAGATAACTAATTGTCATCCCACACATATCTTAATAATCCCGACACATGCAAGCAGCATGTGCCGGGATTTTGTTTCTTGTGGTTTTAGGTAGTGCAAACGTTTGCATTGCTTTTTCACGAATGAATGAAAAATAGGTTCAAAATTGCGATATTTTTTGTAACTTTGCTGCTGTAAAATTCAAGATAATCAGCATGATTGATTTGTTATTTGAAACCAGTTGGGAGGTTTGTAATAAAGTAGGAGGAATTTATGCAGTTCTTTCAACCAAGGCCAAAACGCTTCGCAAAAGATATGATCATGTGATTTTCATTGGGCCCGATCTGTGGTCCAAAGACAACGAATCACCTTTTTTCATTGAGTCAAATACTCCCCTCGATGACTGGAAAAAACAGGCTGTTTTTCCCGCAGGCATGACCGTGAGGGTAGGGTATTGGGATGTGCCTGGCAAGCCAGTTGCCATCTTGGTCGATTACAACTCACTGTATGTGTACAAAAACGATCTCTATGCCGAGATGTGGAAGAAATACCATGTCGACTCGCTGCACGCCTATGGCGACTACGACGAGTCGTGCATGTTTGCCTATGGGGCGGCACTCGTCATCGAGAGCATCGTGCTGTGGCAACGCGGAAAGGTGAGAAATGTTGTGGCCCACTTCGACGAGTGGACTACAGGCATGGGGCTGCTCTATGTGAAGGCACGGCTGCAGAGTGTGGCAACCGTGTTTACTACCCATGCCACAAGCATAGGCCGCAGTATATGTGGCAATGGCAAGCCACTGTATGACTACATGAGTGGCTACAACGGCGACCAAATGGCTGCCGAGCTCAACATGCAATCGAAGCACTCGCTGGAGAAAGCAGCGGCTCAGCAGGCCGATGCCTTCACAACAGTGAGCAATGTCACTGCCCGAGAGTGTGAGCAACTGCTCGAACGCCGTCCCCTGGTCACCCCCAATGCCTTTGAACAAAATTATGTGCCCAAAGGCTCCAAGTTCAGCAAGGCAAGAGAAGATGCACGCGCCAGGCTGCTGCAAGTGGCGCGGGCCTTGACTGGGGAGGACTATAGCAGCGATACGCTCATCGTGGGCACATCGGGCCGTTGTGAATTTCGCAACAAAGGCCTCGATGTGACAATCGATGCACTCAACATGACACGCGACAAGTTGAATCGCATCAACAACTTGAGCCGCAAGATTGTGGTCTTCATCATGGTGCCGGCTTGGACCGAATCGCCAAGAAAGGATTTGCAAGCCTCAATGAGGGAAAATAGAGTAGCCAGGCTTTTTGACCCTGTCATCACCCACAACATTCACAACTTTGACACCGACCCCATTTATTCAAAAATAAATTTCCTCGGTCTGCACAACGTGATAGACGACAGTGTGAAAGTCATCTATGTGCCCAGTTACCTAAACGGCAACGACGGAATTTTCAACATGAGCTACTACCAGTTGCTCATAGGCTTCGACCTCACGATTTTCCCGTCCTACTACGAGCCTTGGGGCTACACTCCGCTCGAGAGCATTGCCTTTGGCGTGCCCACAATCACCACCGACTTGGCTGGATTTGGACAGTGGGTGCTCGACACCGAGGGCGACAATCTTGCACGCACCGGCGTGAAAGTGGTGCATCGCACCGACTCCAACTACAGCGAGACCGTTGCTGCGGTTTCCCAAGGATTGTCAAATGTTTACACGATGATGCCTGCCGAGTTGCGCAAGGCAAGGAATGCGGCCAAAAAGACCTCGAAGCTCGCTTCATGGGACAACTTTATCCAATACTATGAGCTGGCCTACTCGCAAGCGCTGAAAAAAGTGGAAATCCGCATGGTTGACGATGCCGATGGAATATAAAATACAATAGTGATTTAAGTTTTAATTAGCAATCATAAATTTTAGTTTATGAAAATACAAGTAAGTAACACCAACGAACCCGTTTGGAGAAACATTACGATCAAATCAGATCTTCCCCCAAAGTTGAAAAAGCTTGATGAGCTTTCCAAAAACTTGTGGTGGGTGTGGAATAGCGAAGGCAAGTCACTCTTTCACGACTTGGACCGGGAACTGTGGCGCGCCACAGGCGAAAACCCGGTGATGATGCTGCAAAAGATAACTACCGACCGTCTTAACGAGATTCTGAAAGACGATGTCATGATGGAGCGCATCAATACTGTTTACGCTCATTTTAAGGAGTATGTGAAGCAGCCCATGCGCACCGATGTGCCCTCGGTGTCCTACTTCAGCATGGAGTACGGACTGTGCAATGCACTCAAGATTTATTCAGGTGGTCTGGGCATTCTTGCAGGCGACTATATCAAGGAGGCTTCCGACCGCCGCTATCCAATGACTGCCGTGGGCTTCCTGTACCGCTATGGCTATTTCACCCAGACGCTTTCGATGGATGGCACACAGATTGCAAACTATGAGGCTCAGAATTTCAATCAGCTGCCCATAGAGCCTGTGCTCGACGAGAGCGGAAAGCAGATGATACTTGAGGTGCCCTATCCTGGCCGCGTGATTTATGCCAACATTTGGCGGGTGAACGTGGGACGCATGAAGCTCTATCTCATGGATACGGATATCGACCTCAACAGCGAGTGGGACCGCCCCATCACTCACCAGCTCTACGGCGGCGATTGGGAAAACCGCATCAAGCAAGAGTATATGCTTGGCATAGGTGGTGTGCTCATGCTCAAGAAGCTGGGCATCAAGAACCAGCTGTATCACTGCAACGAGGGGCATGCTGCCTTGCTCAACCTGCAACGTCTTGTCGACTACGTCCAGGACGACGGTTTGAATTTCCAAGAGGCGCTCGAGATTGTGCGGGCCACATCGCTATATACCTGCCACACACCTGTGCCGGCTGGTCATGACTACTTCGACGAGGGTCTCTTTGGAAAATACATGGGCGAGTTCCCTGCCAAGCTCGGTATCTCGTGGCAAGACCTCATGAACATGGGCCGAGAGAATCCCGACACCAACGAGCGTTTCTCGATGAGCGTGTTTGCTTTGAACACAACACAGGAAAGCAATGGCGTGAGTTGGCTCCATGGTCAAGTGTCGCGCAAGATGTTTGCCGGCATTTGGAAGGGCTATGCTCCCGAAGAGTCGCATGTGGGATATGTGACCAATGGCGTACACATGCCCACCTGGGCTGCCAGCGAGTGGAAAGAATACTACAGCCGCGTGCTGGGCGACGACTATATCGAGCACCAGGAGGACGAGAAGACCTGGGCTCCAATTCTCAAAGTGCCCGACCAGGAAATATGGGACATGCGCATGCGTCTTAAAAACAAATTCATCAATTTTGTAAAACGTGACTTCAGCGAGAACTGGCTCAAGAACCAAGGCGACCCCTCGCGCATTCTCTCAATTGTCGACAAGATCAATCCCAATGCCCTGCTCATAGGCTTTGCCCGCCGATTTGCAACCTACAAGCGTGCCTATCTGCTCTTCAGCGACCTCGACCGACTCTCAAAGATTGTCAACAACGAGAAATATCCCGTTCAATTCATCTATGCAGGAAAGGCTCACCCGGCCGACGGCGCAGGCAAAGACCTCATCAAGCGAATTGTTGAGATAAGCAAGATGCCGCAATTCCTGGGCAAGATTATTTTCCTCGAGAATTATGACATGACAGTGTCTAAGCGCCTCATCACAGGTGTCGACATTTGGCTGAACACCCCCACGCGTCCACTCGAGGCTTCGGGCACATCGGGCGAGAAAGCCGAGATGAATGGCCTTCTCAACTTCTCGGTGCTTGATGGCTGGTGGTATGAGGGCTATCGCGAGGGTGCTGGCTGGGCACTCACAGCCCAGCGCACCTATACCGACCAAGCTCAGCAAGACAAGCTCGATGCTGCTACTATTTACTCAATGCTTGAGCACGAAATCATTCCGCTGTACTTTGCCAAGAATTCACGCGGATACTCTCCCGAGTGGATACAGTACATCAAGCGCAGCATTGCCACAATAGCTCCTCACTTCACCATGTCGAGAATGCTTGAAGACTACATCACGCGTTTCTATGCTCCCGAGGCTGCACGCAGCGCCAAGTTGCGCGCCAGCAATTATGCGCTTGCCAAGGACATTGTTGCTTGGAAAAACAACGTGGTCGAGCACTGGGATGCAGTGCATGCCTTGGATGTTGAGCTCAGCGATTCGCTCAAGAATGCTTCCAACAATGGTGAGGCAGTCGAAGCTACCATAAAACTCGACACTGCCGGGCTTGGAAAGGACCTTGGAATTGAACTTGTTGTGTATCGTGAAGAGGACGGCGAAACCAAGTTCCACGAGACGATACCATTCAAGGTAATCAAGCAAGAGGGTGATGTGGTCACCTATCACATGAAGAATCACATCAAGGACTCGGGCGTGTTCCGTTATGGCTTCCGCGTGTATCCATGGAACAAGAATCTGCCTCATCGTCAGGATTTTGCCTACATGAAGTGGATTTAAGGCTCATTGCCTAAACAGTTGGGGAAACGATCCCCGCCACAATACAAGACATCTCGACAAGAATTATTTCCTGCCGAGATGTTTTTTTTATTTTATTGTTGTTTGGGCAAGCCTTCCATCACTGTGGTGAGCTCGTCGTTGAGCCTGAGCGACTTGATAAACAGATTGAATTTCAAGTTGCTCATTGTTCCCAGCGAGGCATTCAAGTCACGCTCATAGTTGATGCCCAACGTCCTGAGATATAATGTATAGACCCAGAAATCGTTGGATTGCAGCCCGAAGTAGTATTGATTCACCTGCTGGTTGTACACCTTGTTGTACTGCTCTTGCGACACTCCTTTGCTTGTGAGTGATTTGAAATATTTTCTTGTGATCGCAAGCAGCTCGTCTTTTTTCTCATTGTTGGTGTCAAAACTGCATGCGATCACAAAGACGGGCATCGTCTCATTGATATCGCACATCACCTTCACTCCATAGGAGCTTGCCTCCTCTTCTCTGATTTTTTGATTGAGCTCGTCGTTGATTACACCTTGCAACATATCAATCATGAGCTCGTTTTGGGTGGTCCACTTCATTGGGCCGAAATATTCTATGTCGATTGTCGACTTGGGTGTTGCCATGGGGGTGGAGAAAGCATTGGTGAAGCGCCCATGGCGCATGGGGGTGGGTGTCATTTTCACTTCTCTCACGCCATTGTCGGGTATCGAGGCCATGTATTTGTTGATGAGTGGCACGATGCTGTCGACGTTGAAGCTTCCCACCAGGGTAAACACGTAGTCGCCGGGATTGGCTACGCGCTCGCGGTAGAGCTGTAGCACCTCGTCATAGTCGATCGATTGTATTTCGGCCGGCAACAGGTCTTTGTAGTAGATATAGCCTGGATACAATGTGCTCGTTACCGAGTCCTGGAAGATGTGGCTTGGGTTGTTGGCGATTTGAGAGTTCTGAGAAGCCAGGTTGCTTTTCACCGAGTTGAACGACTGCGGGTCTTTTCTCACATCGGTGAAATACAGATACAGCAGCTGAAGCATGGTTTCGAAATCGGCATTGCCGCTCTTGCCCACAAAGGTTTCTTTTGATGGCGTGATGTTGAAGTACAGTGATACATTCTTGGCCAGCAGTTGCTTCTCCAGCATGGCGATGCTGTTGTTGCCCAATGCGCTCCCTTCGATCACGGCATTCATGGCTCTCAGGGCAATGTTGTGGGTGCCCTTGTACACATTGTAGCCTCCTGGGCTGTAGCCGTTGAGCCTGATTTCGTCATTCTTGAAGTTGGTGGGTTTCAATAGCACTCTCATCCCGTTTGACAACACAAGCGAGGTGATGCCCGACAGGCTGTCGCGCGACGATTCAAGCACCTGTCCAGCTGCAGGAGTGTGGTCGACAATGGGATTTTCCCTCACCTTCTCCTCATAGGGGGGAGGAGTGGATGAGAAAATGGCCGAAAACCGTCTGTCAATATCCTGTTTTGTAGGATAAGCGATGCCGTCTTTCTTGGGTCCCGATATGCTTACCGACACATTGTCGGCCTTGATGTGGGTGCGCAAGTAGCTGTTGATGTCGTCGGCGGTCACGTGGTTTTCAACAATCTCTCGCACCAGCCTCAGCGACGTTTCAAATCCGCACAGGTCAGATTCCCCCTCAAAGTGATCGACCAGTGCAGCTGTGTAGTCGGTGCGCTTGAGTGTGTTGACTTCTTTCAGCTGGTTGTCGACGTTGTTTATGAAATAGCGCTTGGCACGATTGATTTCGTCGGCAGTGAATCCATAGAGTTGAGCACGCCTTGCTTCGGTCAGTAGTTGGTCCATGACTTGTGCAGTCATGCCTTCTTTTCCCATGGCGATAAGAGCCAACGCGGCTTTGTGCTTTGCAATGAGAAATGCACCATCGGTGCACGTGGCCGAGGAGTAGGCACACTCGGCTTTGCTGGATTGCTCAAGGAGCCTAAGTGACAGTAGGGTCGTCGATAGCAGGCCGATAGCCTCTCGTCGATAACATTCTTTTTTGAGCATCATCTCAGGCGAGATCTTGTCGTGAAGGAAAAAGATGCCTATGTCGCTCGACGGTGCCTCGTCGTCGACAAAGAGGTTGTAGTCTATCCCCTTGTGGTCGGGCACAGCTACTTGCTTGCGCATGGGGGCCGATGCGGGGCTCGGTATGGAACCGAACAGCATCTTCACTTCGTTTTCAACACGTGCTGCGTCGATGTCGCCCACAACAATGATGGCTTGCAGGTCGGGTCGATACCACTTGCGATAGAATTCGCGCAACAGCGATGGCTTGAAATTTCTTATGATTTTCATCGACCCAATGGGGAAACGGCTTGTATACTGACTCCCGTGCAAGAGCGATCGGCACAGCGAGTCGGCCAGGCGTTGGCCGTAATCGTGGCTGGTGCGCCATTCTTCCTCTACAATGCTGCGTTCTTTGTCGATGGCTTTGTCTTCCAGGGTGAGGTTGCAGGCCCAGTCTTTGATGATGTGCAATGCATTGGGCAGCATGGTGCTGTCGTTGGCATCGATATTCTTGATGTCAAATTGCGTGTCGTCAAATGATGTTGCCGCGTTGAAATCAGAACCCGAGACCAATCCGTAGGCCTGCAAGATCTTGCTCCCGCTGTCGTGAGGATAGTTTTTAGTCCCCTCAAATGTCATGTGCTCCAGGAAGTGGGCCAGGCCCAACTCGTCTTGATTCTCTACAACCGAGCCAATTTTGGTCACCAGTTTCAGGTTCACAGCCCCCGTGCCAGGCAGTGGATAGATATAATAGGTGAATCCATTAGGCAAAATGCCGTAATGCAAATGGGGGTCGACAGGAAGATTTTCATTGAAAACGATTTGCGCTGCAGCCCCCCAAGAGCATAGCAATGCAACAATAATGCACTCGATGTATTTTTTCATAATCGTGATTGTAGGGGTTATGCGTCGGGCAGCGAGATGATGCCATTCATGATGGCATACACGCTCAAGCCCGATACGCTCTTGATGCCCAGCTTGGCAGTGATGTTTTTGCGGTGAGAGAGTACTGTGTTGACGCTGATGTTGAGCCTGTCGGCTATCATCTTGTTGGTTAGTCCGTTGGCAACCAGTTTGAGTACCGATGTTTCCCGTTGGGTGAGTTTGGATTGCGCCTTGCAGTCGTTCTGGGTGTCGAGTAGCCGCCGCACATTGGTGATGACAATTTCCTCAGGGTCGTTTACACTAAGCAAGTAGGGCGATGACTCTACTTGCGAGGACTGATGGGTGAGCACGATGGTCTTGTCCTTTTTGGGCAGGAAAAACGACGTGTGAGCGGTAAATGTGGATTCGTCGGTCACATACCAATCCGATTTGGAGACAACCCTGGCAGTCGTGGCATCGAGTGCAGCATAGCAGCTCACACTTGCTGTCGACACTTCTTCGACAATATGCCTCAGGCCAACTGCTTCAACAGCATTGGGCAATATGATTGTGACACGAGTGGGCATCATGATGTGGCCAGAAATTGTGATAGTGGTTTGAGAATGCGGTTGCGTATGCGATTGTTCTGGGTGATGTCTTTCTTCAGGCTGAACAGTGCTATGAGCACGGCTTGGCACAAGTTGATGTCGTATTCTCCTTTTAAATGAATGACAAACATGTTGATGAGATCATCAATTTTGTCCTCGATGCTGTCGCTGTCATCGTCAAATTTCGGAATAGGGCATTCCTGTGCGCAGGCGTCTCGATGTTTCAGCACCTCAGGAAACCAGCGGTTTCGGTCGTCGTCGATGCGTGCGAGCAATTCTGTTTTCACCTCGATAAAAAATCTCATCATCAAGGTGAGATTGCTGTTGGCCGAATTTGATTTTTGCAACAAGAAGGAAAAATGACGCTCTATGTTGGGTATTTGGAATTGCTCGTAATAGGTATTGGTCTTGTTGAGATAGTCGATGATGACCGATGCCTTGAACGACTCCATGATCTTTTCGGGGAAGAAGTCGGGAAAGAGATAGGTGTTGAGAATGGTGATGAAGAAGTCGGTATCCAAACCCTGACGATGGCACATCGTGGTCACAGTGTGGTCGCCGACCCCAAGGGAAATTCCGAACCTGTTGAAAACGGTTACTACCGATGGGTCGCCGAGCACAATGTCGCTCAATTTTGAATCGTTGTTTACAAGGAGCATAAGCTGGCAAGAGAGATATTAAAACCGTGGTTTTGCAAATGCAAGATGTGAGGCAGTGACCACACCGTCCATCTTGATGTCGTGTGGGTCGACCGGTATGTTGTCAAAAAATTGGCAATCAAGCCCAACTGCAATGTAGCGTGCATGTGTGCATAGCGGCAGGAGCCTGTCGTAGTAGCCACGGCCCCGGCCACAACGATTGCAATGCTTGTCGAGTGCAACGGCAGGAACGATGACCAGGTCGATGATCGACGGGTCGACCAGCTCGTCGCCTGTGGGTTCTGTGATTCCCATTGCACCCTTGCCCATGTGTTGCTTGTCGTACTTGAGCAGGTCGAGCTCGTCACCGTTCACTCGCGGCAGATATATGGTCTTGACGTGCGACCACTTGTCGACGATTTCATGTGTTGGCAGCTCGTCGGGCAGGGAGTAGTACAATAGTATGTGCTTGGCAGAGCGAAATGCCTGCAATGTTTCGATACTCTGAAACACGGCGAGCGCCTCTTGCCGCTTTTGGGTGTCGTCCAATTTCGATTTCAAGGCTCTCACCACCTGTCGCAATTCTTTTTTGTCTTTCATTTTAGTGTAGATTGGAGTCGATAATGGGGAAGGTTGCCTCGTGCCTGTTGAGAGCCTTGAGTGCCGCCTCGACGGTGCGGTCGTTGCGGTTCAAGATGGGATAGAATGCATCTTGACCCAGCAGGTCGCGGGCTATGAAGGCCTTAATATCGGTGAGCAGGAGCGACCTTGACTGGTCAATGTAGTACCATCTTGCAGGCACTCCATTGCGCGATGCGTAGTTCACAAAATCGTTGAGCAGTGTCTCGTTGTCGCTCAGCACACGCAGCAGCGACTTGTAATCTTTTATTGCCTTGAGCGAAGCTCGGTGTTGCTCGCTGTAGAGCAAGGCATACTGCTGCATGAGGCCGGCGTTGAGCACTGCCTGGAAATAAGACGACATGCCCGAGGTGTCGACGGGGACAAAGATGTCGGGGATAATGCCGCCGCCGCCATACACGATTCGCCCGTGGGCAGTCTTGTACATCTTGCTCTTGTCGAGCTTTATGCTGTCGCGGCTATACAGCTCGCCGTTTTTAAATCGTGTGGCCAGCTCGTTGTCGTAGTTGTCGATGCCCCCCAGTTTATAGTCTTTCTGGATGCAACGTCCACTCGGGGTGTAGTATCTTGCTATAGTGAGTCGTATTGCACTGTTGTCGGGGAGCTCAAATTGCTTTTGAACCAGGCCTTTGCCAAATGAGCGACACCCAACGATGAGCCCGCGGTCGTTGTCTTGGATGGCACCGGCAAAAATCTCGCTGGAACTGGCCGAAAACTCGTCGATGAGCACAACAAGCTCAGCATCCTGATACTTACCGTTGCCATCGCTCCACACTTGCGAGTCGTCGCGGCGATACCGGCCTTTGGTCGACACGATGAGCTGGTCTTTGGGAAGGAATTCATTGGCCATCAATATGGCCATCTCCATGTAGCCGCCGCCGTTGCCACGCAAGTCTACGATATAGCGCTTGGCACCTTCATCCTTGAGGTTGCCCAGTGCGGTGATAAACTCGTCGTAGGTGGTGCGGCCAAACTGGTTGACTTTCACATAGCCGGTGTTTTTCTCAATCATGTAGGCAGCATCTACGCTTTTGACTGGTATGTCTCCGCGCTTAACCGTGAAGTAGATGGTCTTCTCGCTATTGTTGCGCCTGATGCCGAGTTTCACCGTCGACCCTTTGGCACCGCGCAGGTGATCTTTCACCGTGTTGGGATTTAACCCTTTGCCCACAAAGGGCTTGCCATTGACTGTGATGATTTTGTCGCCCGCAAGAATGCCCACTTTCTCGGCGGGACCGCCGGGAATCACTTCAATCACATTGATGGTGTCGCTCATCACTTGAAACGAGATGCCTATACCGCTGAAGCTGCCGTTCAACTCTTCGTTGGCAGCCTGGAGGTCTTTGGCGCTGAAGTAGATTGAATGTGGGTCGAGATTGCTCAGTATCTCGGGTATCGAGAGCTCAACAAGGCTGTCCATGTTTACATTGTCGACATACTCGTTGGAGATTATGCCAAGCACATTGTTGAGTTTCCTGTCAAGGTCGTTGGATCTCTGCGTCGTGAAATGGCTGCCTATGAGTACACCCACTACAAGCGCTGCCGCCAACGCCAAGGGAACCCAAGTGTAACTTTGCTTGTTACCAGAATTTGTCATATAAGTATTTTATATCTTTATTTCTTCGTAAGCCCCATCCTGTGTGCTCACCAGGTGGATACAATCGATGCCTGCACGCTTGAGCAAATCGATGCCTTCGGTCAAGCGGTATAGCTCGGCAAATACAATGCGCTTTATGCCTGCCTGAATGATGAGCTTGGCGCACTCGATGCAAGGCGAGGTGGTGACATACAGCGTTGCCCCCTTGCTGCTGTTGTTGCTTTCGGCAACTTTGGTGATGGCATTGGCTTCGGCATGAAGCACGTAGGGCTTGGTGCGTCCTTCTTCATCCTCGCAGATGTTTTCAAATCCTACAGGCGTGCCATTGAATCCGTCAGAAATGATCATCTTGTCCTTTACGAGCAAGGCACCCACCTTGCGACGCTTGCAGTAGGAGTTTTCAGCCCACACTTTGGCCATGCGCAAATATCTTGCGTCAAGCAAAATTTGTTTTTGACCATTATCGTTCATAAGTTACAATGTGCTGCAAATCAATTGTTTCACTTAGCTACAAACATTGCTGCCACACTACTTGTAACAGCACCACAAATATAAGCAAAAAAACGTTATGAAATAAGCGGCAATTGCCAAATTGCCGCTTATTTTTAACAAAAAAACAAAATCATCATTTAACGATGCCGTCGCGACGCAGCATGGCCTCTATCTTGGGCTCGCGGCCACGGAAGCGCTTGTAGAGCACCATGGGCAGCTCGGTCCCGCCGCGCGAGAGAATGTTGTTGCAGAATGACTGTGCCGTGGCCGGGTTGAAGATGCCGTCTTCCTTAAACTTGGAAAAAGCATCGGCATCGAGCACTTCGGCCCACTTGTAGCCATAGTATCCAGCTGCATAGCCGCCCGAGAAGATGTGCCCGAACTGTGGCGACATGATGCAACCTGCTACCGGCTCAAATACTTGCACGGGCTTGAGGGCATTGTATTCCATCTTGTAGGGGTCGCCTGTATATGGCTTGGCGATGGTGTGCCATGCCATGTCGATAAATCCAAATCCCAGCTGGCGCATGCAGGCATAGGCGGCACCGTATTGCGACGAGGCTACAATGCGGTCGATGTAGTCTTGCGGAATCTTTTCGCCCGTGATGTAATGCCGCGCAAAACTATCGAGAAACTCTCGCTCGCGCATGTAGTTTTCATTGAATTGCGATGGCATTTCCACAAAGTCGCGATACACGTTGGTGCCCGACAGTGAGGCATATTTGCATCTCGACAGCAAGCTGTGCAAGGCATGACCAAACTCGTGGGTGAAGGTTTCTACCTCATAGAATGTGAGCAGCGAGGGCTTAGTCTCGGTGGGCCTGGTGAAATTCATTGTGAGTGTCACAATCGGCTTCACGTCGTTGCCGTTTTCGTCCACATATTGCTCTCTGAAGTTTGTCATCCATGCTCCGCTCTGCTTGAAGGCGCGTGGGAAGAAATCGGTGTAGAGCATGCCCATGAAGTTTCCTTCGCTGTCGGTCACATTCCAGGCTTTCACCTCGGGATTGAATACCTGGGCATCATAGTTCTCGTTGAAGTGTAGCCCATACAGTTTGGTGGCCAGGCCGAAAACACCTTGGGTCACGTTGTTCAACTCAAAATAGGGGCGCAGCAGCTCGTCGTTGATGCTGTATTTCGCGTCTTTTTCCTTGTTGGAATAGTAGGAGTAGTCCCACGGCATTATCTTCACCTTGTGTCCTTCCACTCCCGAGGCATATTGCTCGAGCTCCTGCATGTCTTTTCTCTGGACTGGTGCATAAGCGTCTTTGAGCTGGTTGAGCATTGCGTACACGGTCTTGGTGTTTTGTGCCATCATGTGCTCGAGGTGATAGTCGGCATAGCTCTTGTACCCCAGTAGGTTGGCAATTGCCAGGCGAGTGTTGGCTATGTCTTTTGTTATTTCCATGTTGCTGTATTCGCCGTCAGTGCACTGGGTATTGTAGGCTCTGTACAGCTTTTCACGCAGGTCGCGGCGTGAGGAGTATTTCATAAATGCCGAGTAACTGGGAGCATGCAGCGTAATGAGATAACTGTCGTCGCGGCCTTTTTCCTTGGCAGCTGCCTTGGCTGCCTCGATGGCACTCTCGGGCAGGCCTGCCAGGTCGTCTTTGGTGAGCCACATCTCATAGGCATTGTTGGCTTTGAGCGTGTTTTGCTCAAATTGGAGTGTGAGCTCGGTGAGATGCTTTGATAGCGACCGGTATTTCTCTCGGTCGGCGCCTTGCAACGATGCCCCGCTGCGCAGAAACGACTCGTAGGTTTCATGCAGCAGCATTTGGTCTTCCCTGTCGTGTGTCGTTGCGTCGAAGTGTGTTTTGACATACTTGATGCGCTCAAATAGCTTCTCGTTCAAAGTCACGCTGTTGTTGTGCTCCGACAAGATGGGCATCATGCGGTTGGACACGGCAAGCAGTGAGTCGTCGGCATTGGCCGAGAGCATGGGGTAGAACACGCCCAGCACTCTTGTGAGGGTCTTGCCCGACCGCTCAAGGGCCACGATGGTGTTTTCAAACGTTGGGCTTGCGGCTTGATTGGCAATTGCTTGTATCTCTTTGTCGTGCTCAGTGATGCCTTGGCGTATTGCCGGCTCAAAGTCGGCCACAGTGATGTGGTCAAAAGGAATGGCCCCATGAGTCGTCTTGAACTCATGGAGAAATACATTGTCTGCGTTCATATTAAATGTTAAGAATGTAATTGTCAATAAATAAATGAGTAAGGATCGGGTGTTCATGAGTGGATATGGATGGGTTTGATTATTGTTGCTTGAATTGCCGGCTTATCACTGCCTCCCTCATCAGGGTGATATAATGCCAGTCGAGCCCTTTTTCTACAAGATAGTGGGCATCGGCGTCAAAGTCGTGCGTGAATGCGTCGACCTTGTCTCCTTTTTCCATCACGAGTGCGGTCCTGTATTGCGACAGGGCCTCGGCAGCGCGATGGCTGCACAACAGCACGTGGCCATAGTTGAGATGGTCTTGTACTTCGTCCTCACCACTCTCGATGATTTTCTTGTAATAGTTCTCGCTTTGCTCAAAATTGCCCACTGCAAAAGAGCACCAGGCAATGGGCCTCCAGGCCTTGTGCTTTTCGGGAGCAAGATAGTCGACCTTGAAGTAATAATTCAAGGCATCGTTGGTTTTTCCCTGTTCAAGAAGACAATGGCCTATGTTTAGGCACAGCGATGCATTGTCGGAGGCGAGCTTCTCGGCCTTCTTGTAATAGACCAGGGCATTGCCCGTGTCTCGCAGGGCTCGGTAACATGTTGCAATGTGCCTCAAGGTCCATGTGTCGTGGTCATTGACGATTTCATAACGCTTGTAGAAATCGATGGCCTCGGCAAAGTGCCCTAAATTTTGATGGGCAAAACCTATCTTTTGAAGCACTTGTGGCGTAACGTTGTGGTCAACCTCGAGGATGCGGCCATAATAGCCTATTGCGTCGTCGTAGAAGCCGTTTTTCATATAGAACTCTGCAATTACTCCTAAGTTCAGCTTGTCGTCGAGTATGTGTCTAAGAAAAGGAATTTGCAGGAAGTCCATGCTTGAGTCAAATATCGACTTGAACTCGGCTCGGCGCGAAAAGAGCTTGAAAAACCGGTACAAGTCCTGGATGTATCGGTTGGCCAGCATGTCGCGTTGGCGCTTCTTGTCGTCGGGCAGTTCGGCCGACGTCATCTCCTTGAGGCTTGCATTCTGGGCGTCAAATTGCGACATCATCATCTTGCGCTGCATTTCAGGCACCGACCCCATCGAGAAGGCAAATGAATACTTGTCGCTGTCGCACAGGAATGGCGCATCGGCTATCACCTTGCGCAAGGGGCTTTCGCCTGGTCCAAATGTGGAGTCGATCGAGCTGTGGCTGTCGTGATAAGGCATAAACCAGTTGGCCATGATGTTGAAGAAGGGGTAGCCCTTGAGGTGTGAGAATGTGGAGACAAAAACATCGCCGCCTTCAAACTGCAGTTCTTGCAGTTCTTCCATCTTTTTGGTGATTCCGCTTTTTTCAAGCCAATCGGCCCATTCCGGGTTGTCTTCGAGCTCCGATGGATCGACAATGCCCGATTTTCCTTTTAGTTTATTCAGCAGGTCGGGGTTGATTTTCATTAGGTTGGGCATCAATTCTTCACGCATTCGTTTAGATATGTTCTCGGTGTTGCGTGAATAGATGAGACGCCGCAAAATCGACATCACATCGTTTCTGAAATGTGCACAGTCGTCCAGCAACCGCAACTTGGCTTCCAGTTGATGGTTGCCCAACAGGCGTGTGTGATACTGGTAGATGATGATGATGGCTGCCGTGAGCGCACGTATCTGGAGGTCGTCATTGTCGCTGTTGATGTAAATGTCGAGCAGCAGGTTCAATTTTGACGGGTCGTAAAACTTGGTCGAGCCAAGCAGCAATGCCGATATGAGCAATCCCTTGAAGTAGCCTGGCACTTGCTGCGAAGTAAACACGCTCGACACGGCAGCGCAATCTACTGCACTGAGGGGGAATCGTGTCCACACCTGGTCAAACATGTCGGTCTCGGTCATTTCAGCGGCTCGCTTCACTTCGGCAAGTGCCTTCTGGTTGAGCCTGCTGGCAGGCGCGGCTTGCAGCAGCTGGGCGCGCTTTGCCAAATTGTCATATTTTGAGACAATCTCGCCTATTGTGCCGCGTGAGTGGGTGGCCCATCGTGTATAGAACAGCTCATAAGACTGGTTGCACGACAGGGCTATCACGCACAGGTCGGTGAGCGTGTAGATACTTTGGGTGATGTCTTGCAATATTTTTTCACGTCCTGTATCTTGTGCGCCTGCAACAACATATTGTAGCAGAGAGTCGTAGGCAGTCCTTTGCTGCTGGTATTGCTCTCTCAGTGTGTAGTCGGCGGTTGCATCGATGAGCATTTTCAGCTTTAGCAAAGCGGCATACACGCAGTTGTCGCCCAGCAGCTTGAGAATGCTGGTCTTCGTCTTGTTGATTTCTTGTAAGTTCATAACTTAAGGATATATATTTTTTTATCACTTACAAATACCATGCAAACTTAGTGAAAAATCACTGAACTTCTGTGATCCGATTGACTTTTTGCGGCCATGCAAAAAAGCCTTGGCCACGTCGAACCAGGTCAAGGCATGCGAAAAAAATTGCGACTGCACAAGCAATAGCTGTTGCTGCAGTGTGAGCAGGGGCGTGACTGCAAGCGTATCAACGCAGGCGCTCGCTGTCGCTGAGCAGCTTCTTGTCGTGAGAAATTCCCCGGTAGGCAAGTGCATAGCACACAATGGCCAAGAGCGGCATTAAATTGCCAATGTGCATGACACTCACGTCGCCCATGGCCTTCTGCGTGAATGCCAATACCAAAATGCAAAGCACCATCGCAATCGTGAGGGCAATGCACATTGCGCACAGGCTCATTTGCGCTTTAAGATTCTTGTACCTGATGATGGTGATAATCGAAATCACGATGATCAGGGCATCCATGACCATCAAGAGCAGGTCGGGGTGTGTGTCACTGCCCTTTGCCCCCGAGACCAATGCTCCTAAAATGTATTCTTGGGGACCGGCTTGAATCGAGATCGATGTCATAAATGCAAATGCCGCCATCAGTATTGTAGCGATAAGTAGATAGACTGTTTGCCAACGTTGTAGTACCATTATTTTTCAGTGAATGCGTTAATAAATTATTGTAATAGGTGTCTGCAAAATTAAGAAAATTGAGGGTAAAGTGAAAATTATTTCAATTTTTCCTTCAAGTACTTGCCAGTGTAGCTTGCCTCGCACTGGGCAATTTCCTCGGGAGTGCCTGTGGCAACAATGTTGCCTCCGTCCATGCCGCCCTCGGGGCCGAGGTCGATGACATGATCGGCACATTTTATGATGTCCATGTTGTGCTCTATCACAACGATGGTGTGTCCCTTCTCGATGAGCCTGTTGAAGCACTTTATCAAGGTGTTGATGTCGTGGAAGTGCAGGCCCGTCGATGGCTCGTCGAAGATGAACAAGGAGTGCTCCTTTTTGTCTCCGCTCATGTAGTAGGCAAGTTTCACACGCTGGTTCTCGCCACCCGACAGGGTCGACGACGACTGGCCGAGCTTGATGTAGCCCAGGCCCACATCTTGCAGCGGCTTGAGCCGTGCCACAATCTTTTGCTCATTGAAATCGCTTGTTTCCGAGAAGAAGTCGATGGCTTGGTTCACCGTCATGTCGAGCACATCGGCAATGTTTTTCCCTCTGAAGGTGACCTCAAGCGCATTCTGCCCATATCGTGTGCCATGGCAAGCCTCGCATGTGAGCGTGATGTCGGCCATAAATTGCATTTCAATCGTTATGGTGCCTTCTCCCTTGCATTCTTCACATCGACCGCCCGCATTGTTGAACGAGAAAAACCCTGCACCATAGCCCATCTGTTTGGCCAATTGCTGCTCGGCAAACAAGTGACGTATCTCGTCGAAAGCCTTCAGGTAGGTTGCTGGATTGCTGCGCGTGGATTTTCCAATAGGGTTTTGATCGACAAGCCTCACGCTGGTTATCATGTCGAGGTCGCCTTCAAGAGAGCTAAAGGTGCCGGGTGCTTCAATGTTCTCGCCAAAATGGCGCGACAAGGCTCGATAAAACACATCGTCGACAAGGGTCGACTTACCCGAACCGCTCACGCCAGTGACTGCTGTCATGACGCCGAGTGGAAATTTCACGTCGATATTCTTCAAGTTGTTCTCGGCGGCGCCTTTCACCTCTATGTAGTTGCTCCACCGGCGTCGAGTGCGGGGGACTGGGATGCTAAGCTTGCCGGTTAGATATTGAGTCGTGTAGCTGATAGGGGCACTCTTAATTTGTTTCACTGGCCCTTGGTACACAATCTTGCCGCCACGTCGGCCGGCTTCGGGCCCCACGTCGATCAGGTAGTCGGCAGCACGTATGATTTCCTCGTCGTGTTCTACCACCACAACCGTGTTGCCCAGCGACTGCAGCATGCGCAACACCTTGATGAGCCTGTCGGTGTCGCGAGAGTGCAGCCCTATGCTGGGCTCGTCGAGGATGTAGATCGACCCCACGAGCGAGCTCCCAAGCGATGTGGCCAGGTTGATGCGCTGGCTTTCGCCACCCGACAGGGTCGACGACAAGCGGTCGAGGGTGAGGTAGCCCAGGCCCACATCGTTCATGTAGCCCAGTCTGTTGTTGATTTCGTCGAGAAGGCGTTTTGAAATCTGCGCGTCGACAGGGTCGAGCGAGAGGTGGCTGAACCATGTCGAAAGCTCATGGATAGGCGTCTGTACAAGTTCGCCTATGGTCTTGCCGTTGATTTTCACATAGCTGGCTTCGGGCTTGAGCCGTGACCCGTGGCAAGTGGGGCAGGTGGTTTTGCCCCTGTATCGGGCAAGCATCACGCGGTACTGTATCGAGTAGGACTTGCTTTTGAGCCATTTAAAGAAGCCGTCGATGCCTGGAAAGCCGTCAACACCATGCCACAATTGGTCTCTTTGCTCTTGGGTGAGCTGGAAGTAGGGACGGTGGATGGGGAATCCCGTGCGTGAAGCAACGTGGATAAACTCTTTTTTCCACTCGCTCATCACCTGGCCTCGCCAGCACATCACAGCGTCGTCGTAGACCGACAGGCTCTTGTTGGGGATAACCAGTTTCTCGTCGATTCCCACCACTTTTCCAAATCCCTCGCAAGTGGGGCAGGCGCCAATGGGGTTGTTGAAATTGAACATCAGGTCGGAGGGCTCTTGGAAGGTCATGCCGTCGGCCTCAAATCGCTTGGAAAAGACATGCTCCTTGGTGGTGCCGTCGGGCAGCCACACCTTGAGGATGCACTCGTCGTTGCCCTCGTAGAAAGCTGTCGACAGCGAGTCGCGCAGTCTCATCTCGTCTTCTTTGCTGTGTGTCACGGCCATGCGATCGATGAGCAGCCTGTAGTGACAGTCGCACTTTCCCGAGTTTATCACATCTGAGATCTGGACAAAGGTCCCGTCTTTCTCCAGTCGGGAGTAGCCTCCCTTGAGCAGCACGTCGAGCTGCGACAAGGCGTCTCTGCCATTGGGAACTGTTATCTCGGTGAGAATGGCAAAGCGTGTCCCGTCGGGATAGCTGTCGACCACTCTCACTACATCGTCGGCAGTGTGTTTTTTTACAAGTGTTCCCGATATGGGAGAGTAGGTCTTCCCGATGCGTGCAAAGAGCAGGCGCAGGTAGTCGTATATCTCGGTCGATGTGCCCACAGTGCTCCTTGAGTTGCGCGTGTTCACCTTCTGCTCAATGGCTATCGCGGGGGGCAGGCCCTTGATGAAATCGCAATCGGGCTTGGTCATCCTGCCCAAGAACTGGCGCGCATAGGACGACAGGCTCTCCACATAGCGGCGCTGGCCCTCGGCATAGAGCGTGTCAAACGCTAAAGAGGACTTGCCCGAGCCCGACAGCCCTGTGATGACGACAAACTTGTTGCGTGGGATTGTGACATCTATGTTTTTTAGATTGTTTACGCGTGCACCTTTTATGATAATGTCATTTGAAACCATCTCGTCGTTTTTAATTATAATCTGCAAAATTAGTAAAATATAGACCACAAAAAAAATCCATGCAACCAGTAATTACTAATTATTTATAAAAACGGCTCGCTTTGCTTGCAAATGCCAAAAACTATTTCTAATTTTAGGCAAAATTTAGCTTTTGATAGCACACATGTTTGATAAAAATTAATTTTAAAATTGTATAAGTTATGAAACCTATCAACATTATTATGGCAGTCATTGGCGGTGCAATTGCTGGTGCTGCAGTGGGGTTGCTTTTTGCTCCTGAAAAAGGCAATGTTACCCGGCAAAAGATTGTGGATGCCCTGAAGAGAAAAGGGGTAAAGCTTGATCCCGACAAGATCGACGAGCTGGCCGACGACATCACAAAGGAACTTGAAAAATAATCTCTTAAACGCGAATCTATATATATCATTATGAAGTATATCTTATATTCTTTCTTGGGAGGTGCCGTTGTGGGTGCAAGTATCGCAATACTCTTTGCCCCCGCCAAGGGTGAAGACACGCGCAAGCGCATTAAGGACCTGCTGAAGAAAAAAGGGATTGATTTCACCGACGACGAGGTGGAGCGTCTGGTGGATCAAATCAGCGCGCAAATCGAGCAATAGCTGCCGCGCTGGTGTTGTAAGACACAACATGGAGTTGAAAAAAACTGCATCAAATGCATGGCGTGACACAATGCGCCATGCATTTTAAATCGATAATTAAGGCAAAACTCTTCTTTCATCAATGATTGACAATGAATATAAACAACTGTGGCAACAGGTGAAAAACCACATCTCGTTGCAGTTGCAGTACTCAAAGCTCACCTTGGCCGAGAAACTCACCTTGCTGGCGTCGAGGCTGATACTGGTGATGATTGCGATCATGCTTGGCGCCTCTGTGATGCTGATACTGTCGGGAGCCTTGATCGTTGCCCTTGCAGCAGTTGTGGGGGAGACGTGGATTGCTTGCTTGATTGTGGCTGCAATCTATCTTGTCTTGCTTCTCCTTGTTTTTGCATACAGGCAAAGTCTCATCATCGATCCGGTGACAAGATTTATTACTAAGATTCTTTTAGGTAACATCGACGACAACAACACCACACAAAGTCCAACAGAATGAAAGTTAACTCAACTAACGATAATAGCCGCGCTGGCCTCACATTGCCTCAATTGAGATACCAGCGTGCCATGGCCCTGGTAAAACTGGAGATGAGCAAGGAGCAACTGGCCTCAACTGTCTTTCGGGCCAAGCAGCGGGCTTCAAGCGAGGGCCTGAGAGGGCTCTTCATGAGCAATATTGCAATTAAAAGAATGAAGATTGCCGATTATGCCTTTTTAGGGTTTAAATTGTCTCAATTGGTATTTAAACTATGGAAAAGACGTGGCAAGTAGTAGAATTTTAACTAAGAATATTTAAAAAAAGTTTTTTGATTATTGATTTTTCTTTTATATTTGCAGTACAATTTACACTTAGAATATGATTATTAACTAAAAACAGAATTGCCTATCGACGTGAACATTACTTATTGACAAAAAGATTAAAGTAATGAAAAAATTAAGTGACGAGAGCGATGAGCGCCTTATCTGCCTGTATGCAGAAGGGTGCAACGAGGCTTTTGATGAGCTGATTGAAAGGCATAAAAATCGCGTTTTCTCTTATATTTTCCATTCGGTGAAGAACAGCGAGCTGGCCGATGACATTTTTCAGGAGACATTTGTCAAAGCTATCATGACGATACGCCAGAAGCGGTATGTCGAGAACGGTAAGTTTTCGGCATGGATTACTCGTATAGCACACAACTTGATTATCGATCACTTCAGGCAGGAAAAGGCCGAAAACTTGCAGTCTACCGATGCCACTGAAGTTGATATACTCAATCGCAAGGAATTGAGTGAATCTACGATCGAAGACAACATGATATCGACTCAAATCGAGGACGATGTGCATAGGCTCATCAATGCCTTGCCCGACAACCAGCGCCAGGTTTTGCTCATGCGCTATTACAGGAATATGAGCTTCAGGGAGATAGCCGATGCAACCCAGGTGAGCATCAACACTGCGCTTGGTCGCATGAGATATGCCATTCTCAACATGCGGCGCATGGCCGAAGAGAATAAAATCATCCTCACTATGTAAACGTTTTGTTGTGGCAAATACAGCTTTCGAGCCAATTGGCAAGAATGGACACTACAAAGGAGTTGCTCTGTCATATCCGCATGGAACAGATTTAGAAGCTATAGCTCTTATGAACTTGGATTATACACCGTTGTTAAAGACCGATAAGAATAGAAATACTCCGGATGGTGGAACCAAGGGGTTTGCAAAAGGTATTATGATTCATGTTGGAGGAGACTATCAAAATAAAGCTGGGGACACATTTACTACAGGTTCGTTTGGCTGTTTTGGGATTTCTTCTGGTAATTCTGCTATAAAAAATTCATTTCTGATGTTGTAACACGCCAAGGACAAAACAGAGACAAAACAATTAATATAACAGTTCAGAAAAGAAATAATGTTGATTGGAATTATGTGGTAGATAGTAGTGGTAATAAAACAACTGTTGGTTTATGAGGCATATTATATTCTTACTATTTCCTATGATAGTTTTCGTCAGTTGTGCGAGTAAAAATAACTATACCAACGAAGTTTTCTCAACTACACTCCAATGCAATGATAGTATTATAAATATTGATATGTTTTGGGTTGAGAATAAACGAACACCTTTGACTGGTGGAATAGTGGTAGAGGTTAGTAATGCCGTTAGTATTACAGGCATACGAAAATATATATTTATCCAGAAAGGCCATCGAATTATATTGAGTAGCGAATCTGAAGCGAATATCTGTATGCTTAACTTAACGCCGTATTCAGAGGATTCAATAAGA